>SDBS01005955.1_pt1 | contig 11881 bp, 9 predicted proteins | sample 2277091 | NCBI WGS metagenome assembly SDBS01 (sample SAMN10404972, study PRJNA504765) | marine sediment metagenome | isolation source: marine sediment core GS10_PC15, 163 cmbsf | place: Arctic Ocean: Southern Knipovich Ridge | collected 2010 | reverse complement strand
TTGAACGCTGCTCCGTGATTCCTTCTTGGTCGTCTTGTCATCTCCGCTGCTCCTTTTGATCTCCTTAGTTTAGAGCAGCTTTTCACTTATAGCACTGTCCAGTTTTTCCCGACCACCTCTGTTGTACACAATGATGTCCCCCTTACCTCCTATCTCGCTCAACAAAGCCTCAGCCAACGGCCTTCGTGGGTCTGTTCCCGCTTCAGCTAAGAATCCAGAATGGTTTAGTTCGCCGTTTAGAGACGATTTGGAATGAAGGGAATATTGATAAGGGATTTGCTGATACGGGCTGGAGTTATCAAAGGGAGGGATGGCCAAATTGACGGTCTCAAAATCCAGGAAATAAAGGGGATATTCAAGCGATTTGAGAAAGGTACCAATACGGTCCTTGTCAATATTGGGCCGATTGTTAACGTGGCTTTCAGCCTGAATCCTGATTGTGCCACTTAGAGGAAATGCTTCCGGGATGTCTTTGATGAGGACAACGCCGCTATGGTAGAGCTCAAATTTCTTCGCCTTGCGAAGATTTGCTAAGGTGAAAATGGAGTCATCTGGAATGTGGCTCCAGCAGTGACCGATAAAATTACAGTCATAGGGGTTGGAGCAATGCGGGCCAATATCTATGTCCGGGATCTTACCCACTGTGAGCACCTTTTTGCTTTGTACTATGTATTCTTCGACTTGGGGTTGAAGCTCTCTTACTTGGCCAATTACCGAGGATTGCCCAAATAGTTGCTGGGTGTCCACCTTCCCTTGCCTTATGTATTTATTATTCACATAAACGACAGAAAAATCCTGTAATTCAATGCCAGTGCCACTTGTGACGTAATACTGTAGTGCGACATCCCAGACGAACAGGTCTTTTACCGATGTTGAGCTTTTTACCTCGAATGCTTTCCATTGGTCTCCAGATCGGACCAAGATATCCACCACTGCCAATACCTGGTTGTGTTGGAAGGCGGCCTCATAAATGATGTCCGTTCCCTCGTCGATTAGACTCTTCGTTAACTGGACTGAATCCTGATAATGGAATGGGTCTGGCGGGCTGGCGTCGATCCCATCAGGAAACAAATTTTGTGCAAGCTCACCAACTTCTTTTCCGGTTCGAAAAACGGCTTCTAGAGATTCGTCTGGTTCATCACGGAGGTCTCGATGGTATTTATTGAGATACAGGGATTTTAGGCATTGGAGCCCGCGCATGAACGTGGATTTGCTGAGGATGTTTTTTTCCACCATTCTTTCCCCTTCACCATCATGGGCGAGTTTCCTGAAAGTACTATTCCTATAAGCATATTCTTATTTAGAATTGAAGCCAGCCAGAGAGGAGCAATTAGCGCTCAAATGCTAGCGCACAGCGATAAAACAACTTGCCATTGGGCTCTTCCTTTTAATATGTATTAGTTTTGACTCTTCAAGACTCCGAACCAAGAAAGAGGGCAAGGAAAGGAAATGTGCTACGGATGTTTCCCTTCATAAACCCTCTTGCTCCTTCCTTATTAATAGTGGCAGCTCCAGATTGTTCGACAAAAATTAAATACTGGATGTATATGTATTTGTGGTCGTTGAGGCCCTCACTTGTATTGGATTTTGAAATGGCTTAATCTATGGTTATTATTGAAATAACCTCTCGGGGGAGATATTATGGAAATAATCCTAGAATACCTATCCCTGTCAGTAAGTTCCTATACAATTTTATGTCTATTGTCTAAGCTCGGAGATATTTGAGAATTACTTTAGTGATTTTATAAGTTAGACCGAAACAATTTATTATGGACTATCCAAAGAAATTACAATCTTTAGGCACTCATCTCCTTTTAAAATCGAAGGGTCAATCAATTGAGATTCCGGTTTCTCGACCAATATTTAAACCTTGGCGAGGAGAATATCTATATGACACCTATGGTGGAAAGCCGATATTGGATTATCGAGGGCAAGCATTGTTTCCCGAATTGGTGATACTTAAGCATTTTGAGGAGGAAGGCTGGGACGGTGTTTGGGTAGATACATATAGAAAGCGCTATCTTGTTAGTTATGATATTGAAGTGCATCTTCGTACGGACCATTTGCGACTGTTGGATTCGATTTATTCAGCTGCGGGTTCTCGCTCCGGCTGTTTTGATGTTCTAGCATGGAAAGGGGACAGCATCTTGTTTGCGGAATCGAAATGGGCAAAGAAAGATAAGATTCAGAACACACAAATTCATTGGTTGTTTTCAGCACTGAGCATTGGCATGAGTAAAAACGCTTTTCTAATTGTCGAATGGGAACTTGAGAAAAATGCTTCGGACTAGCAAATTACCGCTTCTGACCCGGAAGAGAGGCGATTTGATATTGAGCGAGCATAACTCTAGTAAATGAGCTCGAGCCGTTAGTTAAAACGAGAAGTTTCACAAAGCAACTTCATATGGGAGAAAAAAATGACTCATCTGAGTTTCCTAGAGCAATTGCTGAAACTGCTTTCAGAAAACAGAAGTTTCCCAAAGTATCAGCATGAGCGCCGGATCGATCTATTCTTAAACTTCTTTTTGCGAGAGATTTTAGATGCCGTGTTCGGATCACCAATTATATTTGTAATACCGGAGTTCCCACTGAAGAAGGAATCATCTGCGCATTCTTCAAATGCCGACTATTTTGCCTATTCTTCCAAGCACAATATAGCCTATCTATGCGAATTCAAAACCAATCCCGAATCCTTTGAGAACTTACATCTTGAAACGGCGTTCGCTGAAGAATGGAACATCGTACGATCCAGCTTCTAACGAACTACATTGCTTAGTGATTGAATTTGGCTTCGAATCTACGTCGTGGTAATCGATTTGAACGACCTAAAAACTCAATGGAGCGGACGCGGCCTTGGGCAAGATTAGGAACTAGACAGTTATACTGCGCCACTTATCTCGATGATGTTTGTTTGTAATTCTTGATTTGCTCAATGCCGAGGACCAAAAGGTAATTCTCTTCTGGTTATTCGTTCGGCCTTCTCCTTTTCAGATGGTGTTAGCTTCCGATTAGTTCTGTAATCGGAAGCAGGATGTGGATGGGAATGGGTGGATGAGAGAGCTAGTCATTTCCTTGTTAATTATGCAACTTTCTTCCAAATGAATAGACACAGGTTACTAAGTTTGTCCTTTCCGTCCCCATTTCCTGTGTGCCGACTAATGATTTGTTAGCAAGATTACTTTCTCACCATACATTTTTCCTTCATGTAATGGATTGTTGATATCCTTCCCTTGGCTTCTTCTTGACAACACCTTCACCGAATGATAAAGTGGTCTATACCAGTAGACCACCACTTTTTGTTCATTTATAAACGTTGACGAGTTCACGTTTAATGAGGAGAAATAGTCTGAAGGAGTTTATACAGTGGTTGAGAGAACAAAGTTCGTTTATATGCAGATTATGGACTCATTGATCGATCAGATTGAAAATGGTCAATTGAAGCCAGGGGAAAAACTACCGTCAGAGAGGGACTTGAGCCTACAATTAGGGGTCAGTAGGATGACAGTTCGACGGGCGATAAATGATCTTGTGACAAATGGTCTCGTTTATCGTAGACAAGGAAGCGGTACTTTTGTGGCTGAGCCAAAAATCGAACAGCATGCCAATATGCTAATTGGTTTTTCAGAGAGTATGCAACAGAAGGGGCTGAAACCAGGTGCATTGGTACTATAATTGGAGCAAGTGCCCGCAAGTAAAAAGCTGGCAAATATTCACAGGATTGATATTGGTACGCCTTTGCATTACATTCACCGTCTTCGCCTCGCGAACGATGAACCAATAGCGCTCGAACATTCTTATTTTCCAGTCCAATGTTGTCCAGGCATTGAATCTCACGATCTCGAAGGAAGATCTGTCTACGACATTCTTGAAGAGGAATATGACATTTCTCTCAAGACGGCTGAACAATCATTTGAACCCGTCGTGGCAAATGAATACGAGGCGGAAATTTTGTGTGTTCAGCTAGGAGCACCGTTGATGCTGGTTCAACGAGTCGCTTTTGATCTTGAAGGAACCCCTATCGAATACGCCAAAGACGTCTTTCGCGGAGATAGGAGCGTGTTCATCTCTAAATCCATTATGCGACGATGAAAAACAGAGGAGATGAGAGTGTGAACATTATTGGCGATCAGGATGTACGTATCTCGGTTCGCGATCTATGGAAGGTATTTGGTAGGAATGCATCACAATTAATAGATGAACAATGGCTTCAATCTTCCACCAAAGACGATGTCCTCAAGCAGTCTGGACACGTCATCGCGGTTCGTGACGTGACGTTTGATGTCCGTATTGGAGAGGTTTTTGTGATTATGGGCCTCTCCGGATCTGGAAAATCCACGCTTCTTCGTTGTCTCAATCGTCTCATTGAGCCCACACGGGGTGAGATTATTATCGATGCTGAGCGCATACTGGAAGCAGATGATAAGAGATTGAGACAGCTGCGTCGCCACAAAATGGGCATGGTCTTCCAGAACTTTGGGCTTCTTCCCCATCGCAGTGTACTGGACAATGTGACATATGGGCTCGAAGTGCAAGGTATGCCGCGGGAGAAAAGGAGAAAAGTTGCGAGGGGGATACTCGAGCTAGTTGGGCTGACGGGTTGGGAAAACGCTTATCCCCGTGAACTAAGTGGCGGGATGCAGCAGAGAGTCGGTTTGGCGAGAGCTTTAGCCGTGGATCCCGAGATCCTCTTATTTGACGAGCCCTTCAGTGCTCTCGACCCATTAATCCGTCATGACATGCAAGAAGAGCTACTCAACTTACAGCGGGTAGTTCAAAAGACCATTGTGTTTATTACCCATGATTTTCTGGAAGCAATCAAGATTGGAGACCGCATCGCAATAATGAGGGATGGAGAGTTTGTACAAGTTGGTACCTCAGAGGAAATTGTTTCGCAACCAGTTACAGATTACGTAAAGCAATTTGTGCGTGATGTTCCGCGGGCAAAGGTACTTACTGCTCGATATCTGATGAAAGATGAGCCTGAGAAAATAATCACCGACGAACTAAGTGTCGAGGAAGTTTTAACAAGAATGAGTGCGCAGAATTGTGCATTCTTTATCGTCGTTAATAGTGATGGCCTTCTGCGCGGTTTGCTGACATTAGCCGATGTAATAGAAGCAAAAGAAAAAGGTGATTCAGGTATATATGAAATCATACAAGAACATCATAAATGCGCGTATCTGGAGACACTGCTCGAAGACTTGATACCTCTTGTCACGCTCCAGGACTATCCAACCCCTGTCATCGATGAGTCGGGGAGGGTTTTTGGTATCGTAGATAAACAATCGGTTGTGTCTGCATTTGTTGGGAAAGAAGAATAACAGGTGAGGATCCAATTACCGGGTTTGAATCTAGCAAATCAGCATAAACGATCTGTTCTTATCTTGCTCGTGGCAGGAATTGTCCTTATTTCTTTAATTGCCCTCAGTAAATTTGCCACATACTCCAATGGTTTTCCCGATAGTTTACGATTTTCCTTGAGAGAGCCAATCGATTCTTTTGCGGAGTGGATCACATTCGAGAGCTCCCTCCGGGTAATTCTCTTTAATCCAGTCAGTGATGTCATTGAGCTAGTTCTGGACTGGTTGGAAAATGTATTGATGCGCGCACCGTGGGCAGCAGTGCTGGTCGCAGTATTCTTGATCGCGAAGGGGCTAGCCAATACGAGAGTAGCAATCTTCTCAATTACCGGATTACTCTATATGGGGATTGTCGGTCTATGGGATTCCGCTGTTAGCACGTTGACGTTGATGGGCGCTTCAGTTTTTGTCTCTCTATTGATCGGTCTGCCTCTAGGGATTATTGCATCAAGGACCAAGAAAGTAGAGACGGTCTTGCGTCCAATCATGGATACAATGCAGACCATGCCGGCGTTTATATATCTGATCCCGGTGATGATGCTCTTCGGTTTGGGTAAAGTAAGCGGTGTGATAGCCACCATTATTTATGCAATTCCCCCCTCGATACGGCTTACGAATCTTGGCATCCGTCAGGTACCAAAAGAAATCGTCGAATCATCAAACTCATTTGGCGCTACTCCCTTTCAAACGCTAGTCAAGGTACAAATCCCTCTGGCAATTCCCTCGATCATGATGGGTATAAATCAAACGATAATGATGGCTCTAAGTATGGTCATTATCGCCGCTCTTGTGGGAGCTCGGGGCTTAGGAGCAGTTGTTTGGGGAGCACTTCGAAGAATCGAGGTCGGTAAAGGTTTAGAGGGGGGAATAGCGATTGTATTCATGGCGATCATCCTTGATCGTGTGAGCTACGCTTTAGCGGAACGCGACACTTCGTTGGGACACACAGAAAAACAAACTGTAGATAAGGGATTGCGTGCGTTCCTTAAACGCCATGTATTTCTCTTGGCTAGTATCACAATTGTTGTAACTCTATTCGTTGCAGCTAGTTGGATCCCATCTCTCAACGATTTTCCCGCGGAATGGCATATGTCCTTTAGCACGTACGTGGATGAAGCTGTCAAATGGATGAACACGAATCTTTTCTTCATTACGAGTACCATCCATGAATATCTATATCGATTTCTATTTGGTCCCCTTCGAGATTTTTTGCTTTGGATGCCTTGGCCATTCTTCATTGCTGGAGTTACGTTGCTTGCACAGGTTGTGGCGGGCCCGCGGGTTGCTTTATTCTCTCTGGTTGGTCTGTTTGTGCTGGGCATGTTAGGTGAGTGGGAGTTTAGTATGGATACGGTTAGCCAGGTGCTTGTATCCGTATTAGTTTCGATGTTAATTGCTCTACCGCTTGGGATATTTACCTCACGAAGCGACACATTTGAGGACGTAATGCGCCCTATACTCGACACAATGCAGACCATGCCCAGTTTTGTCTATCTCATTCCAGTCGTAATGTTGTTTGGGGTAGGGGTGGTCTCGGGATTGATTGCTACTGTCATCTACGCTCTCCCGCCGGTAATCAGACTCACCAATTTGGGGCTTCGTCATGTCCCGCGTGAAGCGATAGAAGCCTCAGAATCGCTCGGTTCTACATCTCTTCAAACACTGCTCAAAGTGGAATTACCCCTCGCATTGCCCTCGATCATGATGGGTGTTAATCAAACAATTATGATGGCGCTCGCGATGGTTATCATCACCGCGCTTATTGGTGCTACGGGATTGGGCCTCGAGGTAGTTTTAGCCCTTGGCAGAATGCAGACTGGTCGAGGATTTGAAGCCAGTGTGGCCATCGTTTTGCTGGCAATGATATTCGATCGAATAACGCAGGAGTTAAGTAAAAAACGGAATTTGGCTCTTGGTTTATAACAGGGAAGTATTCGGGAATAAGTAGCTCGGACCCGGATAATCGGGTCCGAGCAGAGGGGAATACATTTGATAGCTTACATCCTGCAATCTAAGGTATCCATGCTTTCCATGTAGATTCGTTTTCCTCCATCCAGGCCTTAACAGCATCCTCTGGAGATAGTCCATCCACATCAACGGCAACCATCATCTGTGCTTGTTCTTCATTTGTGAGGGTGAAATTCTTGATGAATTCTGCCGCCTCGGGGAAGTCCTCTTCAAAACCCACACGAAAGGCCTTAAAAACTAAGTCATCAGCCCAGTCACACCCAAAATCTGAGGCCCAGCACTCATCACTGTACGCGGGTAACTCAATCTCGGTGGAGGGATACTGAGCAAAAAACCAATGGGGCGTCCAGAGATAGAACAGAATTGGATCTCCTCGGTCGAAGGCTGCGACCGCCTCTGCAATGAGAGCTCCTTCAGAACCAGCATAGATTCGCTCGTAAGACAAGCCCAATGCTTCTATTCTCTCACCGTTGTGGGTTTCCCATCCAGCTACTCCACCTAAAAGACGACCCATCTCACCTGTTTCCGGCGTCAAGAATAGATCCTTATACTGGTCCAGTTGCTCCCAGCTCTTTAGTTCTGGGGCAACAGGGTCAATTCCGCGCTCCGCATCGCCCTCAATTACGAAGGTCGGTACGAACCATCCTGACCCGCCAACAATACCCAGCTCGCCTAAGCTCTTTGCGACTGCCTTTTCCTCAATGTATTCTGTAACTCCTGCCTCGTTGTAAGTGGGCCACAGTTCGAGGTTTCCGTCTACATCTCCAGTGACCATTCCGGTCCATTGTGCAGGCGAGTCTCCAGGTACGAAGACAAGTTCAACATCATACCCCATCTCCTCATCAAGGATAACTTTGGCCAGATAGGTTGTTACGATCTGGCCTGTCCAGTCCTGCTCAACCAGTTTGATAGTGCCCTTCTCCTCCGGAGCCTCAGTTTCTGTGGGGGCACATGCCGACAGGATAAAGCTTATAACAACAATCAATGCTATCGTTTTCAACACTCGATCGGTTTTCATCTTGATCCTCCTTAGCGGCTAGTCCATTTACAGCCATCTAGAATTACTACACTAGGGCCGTGTCCGACAGCTATTGTTCAGCCGTCACCTCCTTTTTCTCAACGCAAACACGTTCAACAACACAATATTTCTCTGTGCCCCAATTGAATAACACTTCGAATATCAAGATCGGGGTAGGGAACACCACGACATTCAAATCAATTCATTTAATATTGGTCTGGTGGTCTATACCAGATTAGCATATCCCATTATGCCTTGTCAAGAATGAATAACGTGGATTGGTACCTCTGTAATTCATAAACGAAGGTCTTAATCATACTTGTTGCCTTTACAGTGATTCAGGAACCGCCAGCGAGAGAGGCTTGTTGCTTGACATTTAGATTGAAATGCCTTAATGTGGTATAGACCACTGTACCAAACTTGGCGAGGAGATACTCATATAGAGAAGTAGGACTCCTTTGTGAAAATCAAGCCCAATTTTAGGGTGAAGGATGCTTTACCGTTGTCCTGCTTATGAAACTCGTGCCTCTGATAACTTCAAATTACCCTGCATTTTCTCGAGGATTATCAAGTAAAGCAACACGTGGGTTTCGAAAATAAACAAAGATCGAATTGAAGTGAATTCATTTAATTTGCTTGCATAATCTAAGACGAGATAGATGATTCGAAAAAGGCGGATTCATGACCCGTCGATATATCATTGCACACGATGTAGGCACAGGGGGTGATAAGGCCATCCTCGCAGATGTCCGAGGACGTGTGATCACATCTTCTTATCAGCCTTATGATGTGACATTTCCCTCCCATGGTGCTGCCGAACAAGACCCAGATATGTTGTGGCTGGCCGTCGTGCATACAACGCGAGATCTATTATCCAGCTCCGGTATTGATCCTCGAGATATTATTGGGATCGGTATATCTGCACAAGCATTTAACCTTCTCCCAGTGGACGAGAAGGGCCAACCCGTGATGAACATGATAGGGTGGATGGATTTGAGGTGTTCTCGTCAGGCTGAACATCTCCTGAAAACAGTGGACACCGACCTTCTATATCAAGGGACAGGAAACTTGCCAAGGGCAAAGGATGTGATCCCCAAGATTTTGTGGCTAAAAGAGGAACGTCCCGATCTCTGGAAGCGCACCCATCTTCTCATAAACTGTAAGGAATACATCATCCACAAACTTACTGGAAAGTACGCCATGGATTGGCACAGCGCTTCGATTTTTTTCCTCTTTGATTCGAAAAACAAAACGTGGTCACGCCAGGCTTGTGAGGCGCTAGGTATTCCACACCAGATGCTGCCCCAGACATTTCCCTCATCTACAAGGATTGGAGATGTGACGAATGCCGCTGCACAGGAGATCGGCTTGAAGGAAGGTACGCCAGTAATTCTCTGCCCAGCAGATATTGCTGCAGCTCAACTTGGATGTGGTGCCGCAAAAGATCAATATGCCAGCCTTTCTCTGGGTACTGGCGGATGGGTATGTGTCTCAAGTAACCATTTTCACAATAGTGCTGAGCAACCTTTCTGGGCACTAGGGCACATTGACCCTGAAATGTGGATCATCGGTGCGGGTATGGATACGGCTGGAGGGGGTCTTGTCTGGCTTCGGCAAGTCCTATTCCACGAGAGGGCTCAGCAGGGAGGCGGATCTGGCGCCGATCTATACCAGTTTATAAACCAGGCGGCCGCATCAATTGCACCGGGACCCTGTGGCCTCTTCTTTATCCCTTGGATTTATGGAGAACGAGGACATATGGGATTGGATCATTATCTACGGGGAGCCTTCATTGGACTGGATATGGAGCACGGCAGGGGCATGATGGCCAGAGCGGTCATGGAAGGCACCGCGTACCAATTCAGATGGATGATCGAATCTCTTGAAGAGGTGGGGTTGACCATTCACGAGTTGAAACTCATTGGAGGAGGGAGCAGCAGCCCCGTATGGCTGCAAATTATCAGTGATGTGACTGGCCGAAAACTGCATGTCGTTCAACAGCCACAGGAAGTAGGATGCGTTGGAACAGCCCTAACGACAGCAATTGGTCTTGGTATTTATCCTGATTCCCAGGCTGTTGAGGAGTTTACAGTCCCTAGCGATACCGTAAGGCCTGGCGAAGATAAAAGAATCTCTCTTTATGAGACCCATTATCAAGAGTACCGCAATCTATGCCAAGAACTTATGGATATCTATAACAGATTGTATCGATTGGGCATTGGCAACCCGAAAGATTGACAACGTTCACGGAGGAGCTGTGATGATGAATGATTCGGATCAAATCGAAAAACCATGGATAGAAGTCCTGTCTTTGGCTGAAATCGAAAAAATCCATGAAAAGACACTCGATGTGCTTCAAAACACAGGCATCGAGGTAAACCATGTGGCCGCCCTTGAAATGCTCCAAGAGGCCGGCGCGGACACTGACTTTGACAGTATGAGGGCTCGAATTCCGGCAGATCTGGTCACTCAATGTCTGGAAACCGTCCCGAGAGAGGTCCTGCTGGCAGCTCGAAATTCTGATAAGGATTGTCATCTGAAACCGGGTGGTCGCCCATACTCTCGTAACGGAGGGGGCAGCGACTATACGCTGGATCTAGAGACGGATGAGTTCCGACCCTTGCTCCGCTCCGATGTGGAGGACTATGTTCGATTGATGGATGGCCTGGACTACATTGATTTCATCGCCCCGGTATATGGTCACGATCTTCCAATCATAGGGCGAGATGTTCTGGTGATGCGGGAATTATTGTTCAACACCAACAAACATATCCACATGCGTGCCTATAGTAAAGCGAGCTTGCAATGCATTCTCAATTTGACTGAAGCCATTGCTGGCAGTAAAGAGCAACTAAAAGAGAGGCCCATTCTAAGTTTGCTAGAGGCACCAATTAGCCCCCTCAAGTTCCTGGATATCACCGTCGATGCGCTTTTGCTCTGTGGGGAATTCGGGATTCCGCTTGAATTCTGTGTCATGCCAATTTCTGGTGGTACGGGACCGATGACTCTTTCCGGTAACGTCCTCTTGTTCAACGCCGAATTCCTTGGTGGGATGGTCATTTCCCAATTGGCAAATCCCGCCGCTCCAATTATTTATTCGCCCAGACCGATGATCATGGATATGGGTACCGGCATTGGACTTACTGGCTCCATCGAAGCTTCCCTGATGTCCGCTGTTGGAGGTCAATTAGCACATTACTACAACGTGCCATTAAGTCTGCATGGTCCATGGACCGATTCCATGTTGGCTGATGGGCAATCGACATTTGAACGAACCTACTTTGCCTTCATTTCGGCCTTTGCTGGGGCGAACATACTCGCTGGTGCAGGCATGATCCAGCAAGGACTCACGTTCAGCCACGTTCAATTGGTGATCGATGATGAGATCCACGGTACGATATTGCGGACCTTGCAAGGGATTGATGTTGATGAGGAGCGTTTGGGAGCGGATGCCATTGACCGGGTTGGTCCCGGGGGGAATTTTATGATGGATGATCACACCCTCAAGTTCCTCCGGGGGGAACGCTATTTGCCC
>SDBS01005954.1_pt1 | contig 11881 bp, 13 predicted proteins | sample 2277091 | NCBI WGS metagenome assembly SDBS01 (sample SAMN10404972, study PRJNA504765) | marine sediment metagenome | isolation source: marine sediment core GS10_PC15, 163 cmbsf | place: Arctic Ocean: Southern Knipovich Ridge | collected 2010 | reverse complement strand
TTTTCCATTTCTTTGAGCTTCCTGGCCTGGGTGACATCCATTCCCCCATATTCCCTGCGCCAGCGATAATAGGTTTGTTCGCTGATTTCAATTTTCCTACAAGCCTGCGCTATTGTTTGCCCCTGACTGAGATATACTTCCACTTCTCGCAACTTGGTGATGATCTGCTCCGGTGTATATCGTATGCGTTTTGCCATCTTTTCTGCCTCCTGTATGTACTAATCCTAACACTACTTCTGGATCAGTTTTTGGGGGGCATGTCATGCCCCCGCTGGTCCTTCAGCCAGGGGTATTTGATATTTTTATATATTAATAATTGGGTAGTGGGGATCGCACTAACAGAACATTAGTCGATCTCTTGATGTTGAGGAACTAATCTTATTTCCAGATTCGCCATTTATGGTCCTTGGAAAATATCGCAAAACTCACGCTCTTCCCCTTTCACAGGTGACTGAATTCATTGTGTGAATAAGTAATCTCCTCCAAGATATCCTAAATAATCTTGTATGTAAAATTCAGCACATCGTTGTAGATACCGGGAATAATAATATTTCCGGTTTCTGGAGTGAATTGGCGACAATGATTTACGCACGGAACAGAGTTCTGGGCTAAGTCATTAATGGGGCACCAAGAACAAGGGTTTTGTCAAACAAATAGGTTTCCCGATCCTTTGCCGATTTTCAAGCCTAGTAGATGGTTTCTACAGGTCACGTTTGCATGAATGGCAAATCCCCCCTGGATCAACGATATAATATTCTCATCCGCTCAAGCGATATGATCGTATAGGGGCAGCAGTGGGGTCTTAGTCGTGATTGCAGAGGAAATTTTAGTAGAAACCGAAATGAGATCAAATAGCGAAACAAAAACAAGAAACGTTCTAGGAGTCGGAGTCCCTGCTGAAAAGCATCTCGTCGAACAGAACGTAATATTTTACAAAGCTTATAAGGAGAAAAGATGAAAAAATTCATCCAGGTTCTTGCGCTGTTGATGATCATTACCTCACTCGTACTGGCAGGGTGCCAAACATCTCCGGCACCTGTAGAACCCAGGGTTGAAGAAATAGCAGCGCCCGCTGAAGCTGAAGAAGCGGAAGATGAAGAGGCTGAAGCAGAAGAGGTTGAAACCACAGAGGTCGAGGTGTTAGGTCATACATTCGTCCGATTTTCAAGTTGGGACCATGATCCGGGGATAGAAGGTGGAAATATGACGAATTTCCATAGTTGGGTTGAAACCGATGCAGCTCCCACAATAAAAGTCGGGGTTGAATGGAATCATTCAGGTTTTGGTCAATACGAATTCAGTGTCGAAGTAAACAGTACTTCAGGTAACCAGCTCGATGTGTTATATGGATCAGATCACTGGTTGGCAAAATGGGTTACCAATGGCTGGGTGCTGCCCCTTGAGGATTATTGGTCTGCCGTAACGGACTATGTATCTGATATTGAAGATTTTAGTGTTGATGCAATGACCTATAAAGGAAAACTTTACGGTTTGCCAATTTACACTGATGTGATGTATTTTTTCTACAACACCAAAATGTTAGAGGACGCTGGTATAGCTTCTCCTCCAACCACCTGGGAAGAAGTTACCGAGCAATCGTTGATTCTCATAGAAAAAGGTGTAACCGATACGCCTTTGATGTTGGGCTTGTCTTCAATCTCATGGAGTGATCTTTATTACGCCGATGAGGATTTTTATGCCGATGAGGTTCTTTACGCCTTGGTATATTCTGAGGGTGGGAAATTCTTCGATGAGGACTTGAATGTAGTGTTTGAAACGAATTCGGGTCCTGTTTTTGATGTAATTGAGTGGCTTGCTTCAGCTTTGAATGATGATCAAATCATGCCTAAAAGTGTACTCGAGATGACAGCTGTTGACACCATGGAAGCCTTTAAGGCAGGCGATACAGCATTTGTGATCGTTCCGGGTTATTTGGCTCGAGAATTAAGTATGGAAAGTTTACCCAGTGTCGCTGGATATACTGAAGTCGCCATGATGCCGGGAACTACCCATGAAACAGTTGGTTACACCAGAATGTACCTCTTGGGGTCCGGGGCTATTAAAAGTGAAGAAAGACTACAGGCGGCAATCCACTTAATCGAGTTCATGGGCGGGAAAACAACTTTTGAAGGAGAGGAGGTTTACCATGCTGTAAAGAGGCGGGCTGTTTTAGGCGGGTTGGGCTTTTCAATCCATTCCCTCTGGAGTGATCCCGAAGTAAATGATGCGTTTGCCAAGATGGCGGATACAAACATCTTGCAAGAGCAAAAGGTTATCACTCGTTCTAAAGAAGGAATGGGCGCCCCCTGGTTCTCAGACTGGATCTTATTTGTTCAAACGGAAACCCAGAATGCCATTCTCCGCCAAGTTACTACCGTGAAAGCGCTTGAAAACATTGCTAATTATTGGGAAGATTTGAAATCCGAATAGATTTTTTCGGTCCGGCTTCAGCCGTAACTGTTAGTCTGCTTTTTTATCAAATTGGTTGTCAGAGGAATCCCAAGGCAAAGTTTGTAATTTCAAAAAATCGACTCAACTCTCAATGTCGGAATTCCTCCAGCCTAGAGACTAGAATGACCGTGCTTTTAAGGAAAGAGATTAGAGCACTATTAAGGCTCGGTTTATTCACTCATAAGGCTTATTGTTTTTAGAGATAGTTGACATATAATTTAGGTTGAAAATTATGCTATACATTTGTACCGCGGCAGAGCATGTGCAAATATCTCTTGTTGTATTGAATACAATACCTAATTCTTAACTTTACAAGTGAGGTGTGGCTTGGCTGATCTTAGGGACCACATAGTTCAATTGCTGGGACAATATTCGGATAACACGGGTAAATCTATAGGGGAGTTATTTCAAAAGGGTCGATCTGAGGTGGAAAATCTATATTACGAAGAACTCTTGCAACTTTGGAGAGAGGGGAAAATTTATGTTAGCGATGTAGAGAGGGAAACCCGAGGTTATGTGCCCACTAAAAGCTCGAAATGGTCAATCCATCAACTTCCAGACTACTTCACTCTGAACAAATCAAAAGGGATTTTCCAAATACCGCCAGAAGGAATCTTGGATCGAGAATTAGAGCTTGAAGCGACCATATCTGTTAGTAATGCGATACTTTCCCTGGCAACATCTCCTGATGGAAAATTATTTATTATAGGTGACAAGGATGGACGCCTTTTCTTGGGAGACATGTCAGCGGGGAAAATAAAAAAGGAGATAACAGGGCATAAGGGGAAAATTTGGAATGTGGCATTCTCTAATAGGGGAGATTTTATTATCTCCGTTTCTGAAGATGGAACCATAAATAAGTGGTCAAGTGATCTAAAGAATAAAATCGAAACTGTAAAGGCCTCAGGGAAGATTACATCTCTCGAAATTTCTACGAATGATAAATCTATAGTGACCGGGCACAAAATAAGTGAAACAAGTAAAGCATCTGTCCAAATATGGCAGACCAGCGATTTGGATACTGATTCGAGTTTTTATCATCACGAAAAGAATGTCTATTGTGTAGCAATTCTCCTAGGAGGAAAGGAAATTATTTCAGGTGATAGTAATAGCACACTAATTCATTATTCTCTGGAAGAAGACAGGGTTCTCATGACTGACAAACAAGCAGGAACGGTTTTTTGTGTCGAAGTAAGTCCTAATGAAGATTTTGCAGTTAGTGGTGGTCAATATGGAGTAATGAATATTTACGATCTAGGTACTCAAAAAGTAGTACGAAGTATTGATGCCCATACCTCCCGAGTTTCATCCCTTTCAATATCTAAATCAGGAGATATGATTGCTTCAGGCGGAAAAGACTCAAGAATTGCGCTCTGGGATTTGAACTCTGGGAAGCAAATTGCAAACGTACTTGGACACAGTGGGTGGGTTAGAGGACTTGCTTTCACTAGCAATGACCTCCACTTGCTAAGCGGGGGTAGCGATGGAGAGCTAAAAATATGGAGAATTACTTAATAAGGAGAAGTTATGGGAATATATACACTACTCAGGGAGACACTGGGAAACCCTGGCAACTTTTGGGCAGCCCTTGGATCAATAGGGCAAGCTTGGGAAGCCTTAATTGTTACTTTGACCGCGGGAATCGTTGTTTTCCAATTAAGACAAATACGGCAAGAGCAAATCGAAAATAGAATTCAGGGCTTGAAACTGGCTATTGATTATTTATCAAGCGAAACATTTATGAAAGCAACAGAGGGGGCATTGAAAGAAACGAAAATCCATGGAATTAATTGGAGGACATTGTTAGATCAGCTAAATTTTGTTTCGACACTTGTTGAGCAAAAATATACTGATAGGGACTTACTGTTTGGAATAAAAGGTCATGAACTATCAGCTATTGGAAAATATCTAAAAGATCACCCTATTGCAGATGATATTGCGGCTGAATTGAGTACAACTTATAGAAAGGCAAAAAACTTACTGGGCGAAGCAGAAAAATGGAGTTTACACAAACATAAAGAGTGGTACAAATAATGGGGCAGGTCACGGTACAATCAAATAACGAGCGGTTTTAAAATGTGTGTATTAATCAGGAAATACCAATAACGGCTCCTTTAAATTATCAACTTTTCCTTTTGAAAATTTTTCAAGCGCGTGTCCATAAAAAAGGTCTCTATAAAGTGCAGTCATTATTTCATAAGACCAAGTAGGATATGGATAATCCGTCTTATCTAAGGCTTCTAATATTGCTAAAGGAAAAGGATCACCATAAAAGGACCTCGCAATATCTGAGGTACTCATTTGGGCTAACATTCTATTCCTTGGATATACTTCTTCCAAGAAGTCCATTGACTGCACCTCACAAATCCAAATATAGTTTTCTAACAAATCTTCGAACCGAAGAGTATTTTTATTTATTAAATTTGCATCATAGGGTACTGTGCATATCCGCGCAGAAATATACGCTAAGTACTAGCATGATAAGTTCAATTCCGCCCTGGCATGCATTTTCCGTGTCCCTTAATAATAATTCAGGCTTATTGGAAGCCCATTTTTTGAGAATTGGGTCTTGATAGTCAGATATAATGCAAAAATAAACCAAAACGTTGCCCACAGTGCTTGTTTGTTGGCTAAAATTATCTTAAGATCACCGCAATATATATCATTGGAATCCGGTTTCGCTTGTTAATACAATAAAGAAAAACGAACGCCTTGAGGTTTTTGCTGTTTCCCCTGGTAAAAGCTTCTCTTCAAACACCGCACAACGATTGCCTAAAACGTGACGAAATGCTATGGGTCTACTCCCTGGAAGAGATCATGGCTGAGAAATTATGTGCTTTGTTAGGACGCACTGAACCTCGTGATCTGTTTGACATTCATTATCTGCTCACTCAAAGCGAGTTGGATCTTGCTTCTGTATCATTTAGGCTGGAGGAGAAAATGCTGTCCAAAGGATTGAAAACAGCTGATTTAAAAGTAGTGCTGGAGCGCAAACAAGGATCTCTCAGTCGCTTGTGGGAACCGCGTTTGCAGGGACAATTGCTCGATGATTTACCTCACTTTGATGCGGTTATACGGGAGACAAACCGACTTCTACGGCAGAAAGGCATAGTTTGACGTATTCCAAAAGGGGGCATATTTTTTGAGCGAAGAACCAAGGGGCGTGAAAAGAATTTTTCTACTACTTGATAATATATTATTGAACACTGGGTTTTCCAAGAGTGTCATGCAATGTTGCTTTCTAGGCTCTATTAGTATTTATGAATTTACCAAATCGTTCCAACCGCTTGATATTGATGCGATTGCACAGAAATTGGTGTCCCTATCAGGATCGACGCCCTCAAACGGGTAGCCCTGGAATATACCTTTTGGGGGGATATGCAAAAATACCCAAGATGGGGAGTGTTTTGGCTTATTTTTGCGTTTCAGATGACAATCAAGATCCCAATACTCAAATAAGGGGATCACATCAAGCAATAATTGTTCTATAGGGACACGGAAAATACGTGACAAGGCGGATTCGGGCCTGCCGTGCTATTTCTTAGCGTATATTTCTGCGCGAATATGCACAGTACCCCTTGCGTTGATATTTCCAATGCTGTAGAATTAGAATGAATAAGGGAGAAAAACCATGTTACTTGGAAATGCTATTATTGTGATTGTCAGTGCGGGTATTCTTGGGGTCGGCTTGATCTTTGCTATAAGGATCATTAGAATCCTAAGGAATTATGGCCAGGCGCGGCCGTGGATCGTGTTGTCAATCCTGATTTCATTTTTCTCTCTCGGATATATTTTTACCGCATTAAGGTTCCTGAACATCAACCTGATGCCAGGCGCCACTTTGGATGGCCTGGTAACAGCAATCTTCTTCTTCGGCGCAGTTTTTGTGTTGATACTGGCAGTCCTGAATCGAAATCTTTTTGCTAATATCTTTGGAACGACCATCAATGACTCAAAAGCGATTGATTTATTTGCAGACTATGTAGGAATGCCGGTTATGAATTTGGCAGCATTAATCAGGCCGGCGTATTCAGTAACCTGTGATATCTGCCAACAGAGAGTTAAGTATTCCATTCCAGATATTGTCCGTACTCATCCTCGCCTTGACCGAGGAGTTGAAATAGAAAAGACGACGGGCGAAGTTATATACAAGTTCTATGTCCGCCATTATTGTAATAGGGAGTACCGTGAGATGCCAGTTCGCCACGATCATAAGTTCGAGTATCTTTCTACAGGTTCCTCCCGATTAGTATGAAAATCATGTGGGCCAGCGATTATCCAGCTAGGCCGTGAGTAATATTTTGACAGCGATGGAAAATCCAAACACATTCAAATTCGCAAGTACCCATTTCAATTGGAAGTATGCAAAAGAGGGGAAAGATAGAGGATTCTCAAAACTAGCAAGCCAACTTGAATGCGTACGCCCTTTAAAATATGGACATCTCTACAGACATAAGAAAAGAGAGCAGTTCTGGTATCTTGATGACGATGAAATCCATATGAGTCGAATTCAAAAAGGAGATTTAGACAATCTGCTTGAATGGGATTCAAGAGAATTAACACTATCCTCCGAGCAAGTTAATATTCTTTCAAGTATTGGGGCAACAGAGGCTGATAATGATGGGAACGGCAGGGGAGTATTTAAAATACCCTGTGCTGTGACAAATAGATCTGGGCAGGTACTTGATCCATGCCTTATTAAAATTTCTAAACAACCACCATATATACAGTCTGAAAAATCGGTGCTTTTGGGTAACAAAGTTAATGAAATTGCACCAACCTCTTATGCACTGCAATCCAATGTCCGGGTAGCGACATATAAAGCAGAAGAATTGAGAATGGGTTTTGCGCCAACTTTTGTTAAGACTATCGAGGGTCAACTCTTTATCTTAAATTGGACTATGGATATATTTTTTTATGATGGCATACAAGGCAAAGATATAGAACTATCCAGAGAGGATCATTCATTGGACGCTGTTGCACCAATTATAGGCCTAAGCGATGTTAGCTTTGTTAATATATACATCGATTGGTATGAAGGTTGTGAATCTTTATTAATTAATATGCCCCAATCCGCTTGACATACTCCAATTTGAGCAGTTTACACTAACATAAGGAGTGGTACAAATATTGGGGACACGTTTTGTCAAGGGTAGGAAAGAAAAAGACAAACACAACTATTGCGGTGTCAAGCATCAAAAGTTGACCCAATTGGCCACATCCTCTACAGCCGCAACCAAGCAGGGTGGGTGAGTGATGGAAACATGCCCAATAACAAACATTCATTCGGTGTGAGTATAGCGCTTTCTTCATCACGCCATATATATCTCTGTTCCAGATCAATGAGCGCCCCCTCCGCAACCATAATCAACCCTTGAGGGGGATCCTGGGATGTTTCTATCTCTTCCAAATGTTTGAGCTTTTTAAGTGTGGTTTCCACTTGTTGGTATAGCGCCCTCTTCTGCTCATATGTAGCTCTTTCTGATAATGCCCATCTCATTCTATTCAACAGATCTTCTATATCGTACGGCTTTAGGAGATAATCCACCGCTCCACCTTGAAGAGCCCGCACTGCTGATTCGAACGTCCGGTCTTCCGTCAATATAATTAACTGCGTTTCAGGATAACTACGATTCGCCCTGCGCATCACTTCCTCGACTTTCATGTCTGTCAATTGAAGCTCAAGCACCGCGAGGTCAAACTCCTTTTTTTCCAGCGTCTGCAGTGCTTCTTCCCCTCCCGTCACACTGAAAACCTGATACCCTTCTTCGCCCAAGTCCTTTTCAAGAGACTTCCGAACTTTGTCGTCGTTATCGATGATCAAAATCTTTGCGGATATCCTTGTCACCATGGGAGAACTATGTGCCTTTTTTACATATTCGAATTGCGAAATATATTAATATTCATCACTGTCGGCATCCTGTCCGATGTCTAAGGACAACGCATCGCCATTGAATGTAGCAATATATATTGCCCAAACAAGGTTCATTGAGAGTTGAGGTTCTGCACGATGTTGGTTTTGAGGAATCATTAGTAACCTGGAAAGGTAATCGAATTGTTATCTCTTATTCCTCCAGGAAACCATTCCAGCAGGTCCAAATGGGTGAGTTCCTGTGTAAAAGTTACTTTCAAACCTTCTCCCAGGAATGCGGCTGCCTGTGCTACGTCTAACATAAAAAAAGCCTGTAGGCCTGGGTTTCCAGTCACTTGTCTGATGATAATCCTGTTTAACTTGGTTGTGACCATCACCCAGACTATTCCCGGTTTTCTACGTTTAGCATATATATCGCCATTAAATAAGTCCAGGGGTGGTTCTTTGGAAAACTCAAATTTTTGAACCAGTTCTTGAACTGCTGCCTCTTTCAGTGGGTTGGCATAATCAACCGTGATTTCCATTACACTTCCTTCTATTTCAAATTTCCTCTTTTCTTGGGAAGAAGACTGGTGGATCTTTATGGAAGAAACAAAAAAGAATTAACTTCCCCGCTGGTGTTTGCTCCATTGGATCAGCTTATTATCTAGCATTGTCATTTGGCGGAAACAACTTTGGAGAGGTACTTTGATTCCTCGTCCTTGTCATCTGGTTCCGTCTTCAGTAGATCTTCCATGCATACACTCTATCTGGGTTAAGTAATCACCGATGGCTGTTTATTTCATTTCTATATCCCCTTCTGCCAGCCTGTAACAAACCTCCAATACAATTTCGTAGCTACCTCGGTGCTTAGCACCAGAACCATCCATAACCGCGGTATTTTGTGATACTGGCCATACATAACATATCAAAATTCCACCGTGTCCAGTGCATAAACTATTCCCCGGAGACGGCGGTCAGAGCTAACACAATCGTGGGAAAGGGTTGTAGCGTGCTGAGTGTCATGCGATATGTTTATTCTCGTTGAATAATACGATTTGCCAAGTAAATCGTTACAGATTTAATGAGCTGTCGACCGCCCAACAACGAAGGGTGAATAAAACACTGAATTCTTCCTGATTATACATGAATAAGTGTCAATGCCTGGGGCCAGTATTTCATCTGGATGGCGATTCGATTATTATTTTCGTTGATTATTAAACGTCCAGGATGCGTCTATTTCATGTCTAATTGACTTGCCCGGAGGCTGCACTGTACTATTTTTTCCAGAAAATTCCATTTTCATTTGGTATTATTTTAGGGGATGGTTACCAGGCGATTACTTGCTGTCTAGGAGAAAAGAGCCTACTGATCGCTTACGATATTTTTGGACCAAAGGAAGAGGTTATAAATATTTTTAGATCAGCCTACGACGCTTTTAGTGATGAGGATTACTATCCACCTCGAGATATGTTCTTGATGTCTGCTGCTCAAGAAACAACCTATGGCTCCGTATCGACTAGGCTATTCAGTCCAGGTGATTGGGTTGGCATTTCTAACAACGTACCTCTTCCTCCACCCAATAGCGCTCATCCACCAGGATGGGAAACAGAATAATTCCATGAAAATCATCGCCATCAGCGACACCCACGGCCTACACGGGTCACTGAAAATTCCCGAAGGAGATGTCCTGGTCCACGCCGGCGACCTGACCCGTCACGGGACGCTGGAGGATGTCATAGACTTCAACAATTTCCTGGGTACCCTGCCCCACCCCCACAAGATCGTCGTCGCCGGCAATCACGATTTCTGCTTTGAGAATGACCGGAAAACTTGCGAGAAAATCCTGACCAACTGCATCTACTTGCAAGACCAGGAAGTTACCATTGATGGAGTAAGATTCTACGGCAGTCACTGGCGGCCCTGGTTCTACGACTGGGCTTTTAACCTAGAACGGGGACCCGATATCCGAGCCAAGTGGGAGCTGATCCCGGAGGATACGGATGTGCTGATCACTCACGGTCCGCCTTACGGAATTGAAGATCTGACAGCACAGGGAGACTCAGCCGGCTGCCAGGAATTACTGGAAGTGGCGGAGAAGATCAAGCCGGCTTTACATATTTTCGGGCACATTCATGAAGGATATGGAATCTCTTCCAATGGAGTGACCACCTTCATCAATGCCAGCAGCTGTGATCAATTGTATCAACCTGTGTATCAACCATTGATCTATGAGTATGAAGCGTAATAAGGGGTTAGAGCATGGAAGTGATGGAATACAAAGGGTATCAAGCAAAAATTGAAATCGATGACCCAATTCTTCGATAGCTATCCGTTTTCCTTTTTTAACAAAGCCGTGGTTATGGAAAAGATAGAGCTTTTGAGCAAGTACTAAAAAACCACCTCGGTGAAGGCGGTTCAATATATTTTATATACGGAATACCCATTTTGATCTAATAACTAACAAGCAATCTTCTGCCCGATGTCTTCTTTAGTAGCACCTAAAGCCAGGAGTGATTTAATCTGTAAATCTATAGAAACCGAAGGGTCAGCTGTTTCAATTTTAGATACGCGTGACTGACTTGATTTAAGGATTTCTGCAGCGGCAATTTGAGATAGTCCTCTCCTTTCGCGATAATCTTTCACCATCTCACTGAGGGTGATTTTCATTTCAATGTATTCTAATTCTTCATCTGTTAGACCAAGAAAATCCTCAACTCCACCAAATTTCCAGCCTTTGGTTTCAAGTTCTTTTCTCCTTATGCTGTTCATGTTATCTCCAAATATAATATGATTGTTCACGAGTAATAATTGCTCAATCGATTTTTGCTGTTTTCTATCACGTATTTTGGTGTCTCTTTTGATTTCTTTGAAAAAACCTCCAGTATTACAATGGCATCATCTGCAATATGGTAGATAATTCTCCAAGTTTTATCCTTGTCTTTGATCCTCAGTTCATGACAGGCTTTGCCGATAATTTGCATTGGGCGAGAATGCGGCATCGATAGTATCTCACCCTTCTGAAGTCGACGTAATAATAAACCTGCCTCTAACCTAGCTTCCTTTGAGAACGGGGGCGTCTTGATCTCACCATGAAGCCACGCGATGGGTTTGTCTTGAGTTCTCATACACTGGGATTGTATGTCAGTTCTGACATATTGTCAAGGCAGTATTCACTAACAATAGTATTAAATATTTATCACTGATCACTTATTAGTCTTCTTGGTGATTCTCTTGACTATTCATCAGTAGTCTCTTCCAAACACCTGACTGTTTATCAGCCGCCACAAGTAAAATCCCCCCGTTTTCCTACTTATTGAGGGTAAATCTAAGCATTTTTTGGCTATATTGGCATCTATTTCTGCCCGGTTCTCGGTTTAATTGCACCGGGGTTGCACCAGGACCCAAAAAGCGAAAAATTCCCACCTTAAGAAAATCCCCCTTAAATCAAAATAATGAATATTTTGTGCCTCCAAATTGATTAATTTTACCCCTGAGGTATAATTAGTTAATCGCGCACCCGTAGCTCAATGGATAGAGCGTCTGACTTCGAATCAAAGGAGTATTTGTTCATTGTGT
>SDBS01005953.1_pt1 | contig 11884 bp, 16 predicted proteins | sample 2277091 | NCBI WGS metagenome assembly SDBS01 (sample SAMN10404972, study PRJNA504765) | marine sediment metagenome | isolation source: marine sediment core GS10_PC15, 163 cmbsf | place: Arctic Ocean: Southern Knipovich Ridge | collected 2010 | reverse complement strand
AGCACCCATGTTTAATCACACGTAAATTTTAGGAATTTTTATCAATGAACACCATCCCCTTTGTTGGTCGTAAAAAAGAATTAGAGGCGTTAAACTCTCTTCTTAGGACGAAAATAGCCAGCTGCCCGAGTAATTTTTGGTGCCCCCTATCCCGATGAAGTAGATCTTTTCGGCGTTTTTGTAAAAGGAGGTGTATCACTAGAGTCCCTGAGGGAGGAAGATAAACAAGAGGTGGAGTTTGGGATGGTGAACTTCCCATTACAAACCATTGCCGACGCAGTGAGGGTGCCAGAAATGTTTGCGCCTGTGTTGTGTATTGGAGCTAGACTCAGGCAAAATGACGTTGTGCGGTATCGTCAAATTAGTTGCAAGCCTGTTGTATCCCTTGTCCAAGCTGGGCTTCCTTTGCGTGAGGTTTGTGTGGAAATGTGGAATGGGACGTGTATCGCCCACTACTCTGCTGAGTAGACACCGCTAGCTCGAATCAAAGGCATTTTTGTAAATAGTTGATTTTTTTTGGTCAAGGGGTTGCATTTTTTTGAATTCATCCTACATATGTATTATGAATATCATTAATACTATAACAAAGGAGTAATTTTATGAATATCATATCAAGAATAGCAGTATTGTCGCTAGTATCGTGCGCGTTTGCAGCGACTTCCATGGCCAGTGTTGGTTCAGATGAACTAGATCAACCGGTAAATACTTTTTCTGTGAAAGTACCAGCTGTTAAAATTCAATATTATAGAGGATTCAAGCCAGAAGCAGTGGAGTTTTACGGTGAGTTCTCATCCTATGAATTGTTCTCAGCCGATGTACGCGAAGAGAAGGTGACGTTTGGGAAAGCAAACTTCGTTGCTGATCCAGAGGGTAATGCTTGGCTTCCAGAACAATCAGTTGCTGAGGCAGTGCTCCCACCGGCAGGGTACAAAGGGTTCAGGGTGATCCTTCGGACTACCGGAGTGGATGTTGCTAGAGGTGAGCAGCGAGTCATAGAGTGTTTGTTGGGTGCGCCATGCCACGTTCAAGATTCCACAAAAAGGCCTTTGCTTGGGATTGAGATATTTAAGGATGGGGACTACGCTACCGAGATTTTTGGGTAGGTGTTGTCTGCTTGCCTACCATGGCAGGAAATTCATCTTATTATCGAAGTTTTTATTTAAATCTCCTAGGGTTTCCTCAGGAGATTTTTTATTAGCAGTGAATTTCCGTAAATAGTTGCTTTTTTGGTCAATGTAACCTATATGTTTACGTAAGGTTAATGTTCCCTTAAAGGAGGGGGATCGCCATGGACTTCAATCCGCTCGTTTTAGTTGTTAATCACATTTTCTCCCTAAGTGCCTTGGTAGTTTATTTCTGCTTCTGTTCTTAGAGCCTGATGATAACCAACCCCCTTGTCATAATTGCCCTTCTTGGCGATATTATGCTGGGTCGAGGGGTTAATCAGGAAATCTCTCACCGTTCCCCAGAGTATTTTTGGGGTACGACGTTGCCCGTTCTACAAAGTACCAATGCGGTATTCGCTAATCTTGAATGCACAATTACTTCTCATACGCAGCCTTGGTCACGAACCCTCAAGGTGTTTCATTTCCGCGCCGACCCTCCAGCCACCGACGTGTTAAAGGTAGCCAACATCCAATGTGTATCTCTGGCCAACAATCACAGTCTGGATTTTGAAGAACAAGGCTTGCTTGATACTATCAAATATCTCAACCAAGCCGGCATTGCTCACGCTGGTGCTGGTGCTAATCTGGAACAGTCCCGATCTCCAGCAATGGTAGAAGTTGAGGGATTAAAAATCGCCTTTATTGCTGCCACTGACAATGAACCCGACTTTGCCGCTAGCAAAGATAGACCGGGAACCAACTACATAGGGATTAACCTCGAACCGAACACTCTCAGCCATTTGGAAGAAGATATTCAAAGAGCTAAAGCCTCCGGAGCTCAATTTATCATTTTGTCACTACACTGGGGTCCCAATATGGTTCAGGCCCCGCCAGCTCATTTTCGCAGCTTTGCACAGGCCGCTATTGATATGGGCGTGGACGTTATCCATGGCCACTCTGCCCATCTGTTCCAAGGCATCGAATTCTACAAAAATGGTGTTATCTTTTATGACACCGGAGATTACTTGGACGATTATTCTGTGGATCCTGAGTTGCGCAATGACTGGTCCTTCATCTTCTTGTTAGAACTCAAGGGTAGGAAAATACATAAAGTGAAGGCCCGTCCAGTGCGGCTTGGGTATGCGCAAACCAATCTGGCAAAAGACAAGGAAAGCCACGCCATTATGGCGCGTATGCAAAAGCTATGCGAGCCTTTCGGAACCACCACCCAGATAACTGCCGACGGGATGACGTTTTCTAGATGAACCGATCCTAGCAAGTGCACTGAATAGGAGTCCAATCTTTTAATAGCCCAAAGATATTTTTTAACGCACCATTTTTTGAACTTGTGTAATGCTCCCTAATGTAAATTGGGGAGGTACTGTGATAGGAGGCTTTGGCCTCTTTTTTTGTGCCTCATTATTTTTAGCATTATTGCAGAGGAGAAATCATGCAAACAGTGAAAGAAGGTGTGGAAGCGTTGAATCAGGCTTTTGGTGAGTTTAAGACTACCAATGACGAAAGGTTGGCGCAGATCGAAAATAAGGGAAGCGCAGATGGGTTAGTGGAGGAGAAGCTCAGTCGTCTTGACCAAAGTATCAACGAAGCTACGGAAAAATTGCAGCAAATAGATATTGCCACCAAAAGACCTACCATGGAAAGCGGGCAAATTGCAGAATCGAAAAACTTGGAGCATGAGGCTGCGTTTTCTGGCTACGTGCGCAAGGGTGACGAAGGGGCGTTGCAGGCGCTTGAGGGCAAATCTTTATCTGCAGGGTATGATCCAGATGGTGGGTATTTGGTACCAGATTACTTGAGTGACCGGATAATCAAGGATGTGAGCGATCACTCAGCGATGCGCCGCTTATCACAAGTGGTTAGCATTTCGACTGATGCTGTAGAAATGTTGATAGATCGCAAGGGTGCAGATGCAGGCTGGGTTGGTGAAACGGATGCTCGGCCGGAAACCAGTACTCCTGAGCTCGCCAAAATCAGAATCCCTGTGCACGAAATGTATGCCAAACCTAAGGCAACCCAAAAGCTTTTGGACGATTCGCGTATTGATGTGGAGAATTGGCTTGCTGGCAAGGTTGCGCACAAGATGTCCGAGATGGAAAATCACGCTTTTACTCATGGCAATGGGGAAGGCAAGCCCAAAGGATTCTTGGATTACGAAATCAAAATTGGTGCCGCGGCAGAGTGGGGCAAAATTCAGGGCGTTAAAACCGGCAAGAATGGAGCTTTTGCGGATGCAAATGGTAGTGATGCGCTGATTGATTTGCTGAATTGCTTGAAGCCTGGTTATTTGAGTGGGGCAGTGTGGCTAATGTCACGGACTGCAATGTCGGAAGTGCGCAAGCTTAAGGACAAGAATGGTCATTATCTGTGGCACAATGGCCTTGACGGCGATTTTCGGCCTAGGTTGTTGGGATATCCGGTTGAGCTCAGCGATGAAATGCCCAAGCTTAATGCAGCGGCAAAGGCTTATTCCATAGCATTCGGTAATTTCAAGGAAGGCTATCAAATAGTTGATCGTTCCGGAACCCGTGTCTTACGCGATCCATTTAGCTCGAAGCCTTATGTGGAATTCTATACGACGCGCCGGGTTGGTGGCGATGTGGTGAATTCCGATGCCCTTAAAGTACTAGAGTTTTCTGCATAATTTCAATAGATGAGGTGATTTATGAGGTTGGTCATATTGCAGTCTCCTGCCTGCGAGCCAGTATCGCTACGGGAGGCTAAGGATTATTTGCGCGTGGAGGTGGATAAAGATGATGCGTTGGTTACCAAGTTAATCAAGAGTGCGAGATTGCTGGTGGAGGAATTCACCAGCAGGAGCTTGATTGCACAAACTTGGCGATTGCAAATACCATCGGCGCCAGCTCCTCATGAATCATCCATCACGGGATATGTGAACAGGAGGCAAGATCGGATCTTGCTTCCACGTTCTCCGTTTATTAAGTTGGCGGGCTGTCCCAAGATCGATGAGCATGAAGTCAAAAAATACCACGTAATTACTGGATTCAATCAGGCAATGGTTTGCCTAAACCGGGAGCTGACAGGACGTGAGAGTTTACAAATCGATTTTGTGTGTGGATATGGCGAATTTGCTGATGATGTACCGGAGGTTTTCAAGCAAGCGATCTGTACTCTAGTCGCTGAAATGTATGAAAACAGAGGCGGGGAAGTAGTGATCAATAAGGGCACTGCGAAAATGCTCAAGCCATATCAAGTGGTGCGGCTAACTTAATAATAGGGGCAGTAAATGCAGACAAAGATTAATGATTTACGGGAACGGGTGAGTTTGCAAACTTGTACTGTTACACCCGATGAGCTGGGCGGTTATACGGAAGGCTGGGTTGATAGCAAGCTTGTATGGGCTAATATAGTGCATAAAAGCGCAGCGACGTATCAAGTCACAATGCGTGGTGGCGTTGCAGTGGATTCGGATATGCGGCTCGGCTGGTTGGGTAAGCAGTTTACAATTGCGGATGTGGTTGTGGATGGCAAACAACAATGGATAAAATTTCTGATCACGGAGGTGTAGGCGATGAATGATCATGGAACATTTGCTGCTGTAAAAGGTGCATTACCTGAATACTCTATATATACCCACTGCCCACAAGATGTGCAGGAACCGTATTTGCTGTTTGAGCTTGTGGATGTACGAACTGGATGCTTTGAAAAGCGGGTAACGGTGAATTTTGTACTCACGGTTGTTAGCAAATATAAGGGTATCAAGGAAGTGCAAACTCTGATGACAGTAGTACAGCAGGCTTTGCGGGGCGAGATTGGGGGCATGGCTCTGCGTTTGGTGAGCAATGAAATATTGACCAAAGGAGAAATTCGCAAGGGCAGAAGTGAATATCAAGCATGGATAGGAGGTAGATCATGAACATAGAGGGCGAGTTTATAATCGCAGAGTTGGAGCAATATTTTCGTCGGGCGGCGCTGGCAGGTGAAGGCGAGCTGCCGCGCTGGGCAATTTCGTAGGGGATGAGCAATGAATGAGACAGATTTAACCTTAAGCTGTGGGGGATTGCCGCCATGGTCGGCTCGCGGCTGTACGCAAGTATTGGCACCTATCCCTAATGGCGAGTTGAGGCGGACAGTGAATGGTGATCTTGCCTACGTCGGCAACCAAGATCATCATAAGTATTGCTCGGTTATTAAGTGCAAAGATAAAAGCCCCATCGCCTTGGACGGTTTGTGGCAGGGCAGCGAGATGATAGTGGGCTGTATCCAAAGAGTCGTGCAGCAGTTTCAAACAGGACAATGTGTATTGGATCGTGATCCAGTGAACCATTCCGTGGTAGCCTTTGATGCCAAGGGCCAAGCCGTGGAAATCCACACGATTGAGCGCAGGAATATTACGCTAGCAACTGATAAGGGGTATGTTAGCTACTGCCCACTGTTAAAAATGCGTGTAGTAGATTTTGCTTATGACACGGACGAATGGGGATTGACCGTGGGCTGGGAGCTGAAATTGGAAGAAATATAGCCGGTGCTTAACTACCGGCTGTGGCCTTTTGCTTTCTGGTTTCGTAGATTGCGATGGTGAGCGTGCTGGGGATAATGATAGCAGCGCCTAATAAGGTCATGGTGCTGGGTATCTCGGTAAACAGAGCATAGCCAAAGGCTGCAGCAAAGAACAATTCTACATAACGATACGGGGCGATCGCAGAGATTTCAGTGGCAGCAAAGGCTTTTAGTAGGCAGTACAAGATCAAGTTAGCCCCGGCTCCCAGGCACACCAGCCAAAATAGTTCCTGCATGGTGGGGACTTGCCACACCAAGTAGGCTGGAATAATGCTGATCAGCGTGGTGCCCAGCGAGATATAGAACATCAGGGTAAATGTGTTTTCAGATTTGGTCATCATTACCTTATTCAGGATATCGCTAGCGGCGAACATAATAACTGCTACTAGCAACCACAGGGCTCCCAAATTGAACTCCGTGAATGAGAGCAGTGCGCTGGAACTTGAGGGATCTTGGATGGTGACTATGATACCGACAAACCCAGCGATGGTGGCAAGACTACGTTGCCAGCCGACTCTTTCACGTAGGAAAACAAAGGCCATAATAAGCACGAATAACTGTGTGGTTTGCGCCAGAGTGCTGACGACGGTCAATGGAGTCGTAGTGACACCGGTAGTCCAGGCAATGATTGCGCCATAAAGTAAAATGGAGCGGATAGAGTGAAATCCCAGGTGTGAGGTCGAGAATGAACGGGGGCTATAGAGCATCATTACTGGTACGAGGGTGACTAGTGAGAAGAAGAAACGGAAGAAAGTAATTTGAACGCTGTCCAGGCCCGTGCCCGCGAAACGCGTGAATACGTCGTTCATGCTGCTGATCAAGCATACCATGATCGCCCAGAATACCCCTTGCAGGTAGCCGCGTTGGTGGATCCAATTCCACGGTGCCAACACAAGGTTGGCTATGGGGTTTAAAACTGCAACTTTGGTGTTCTGCGTACTCATCACTTTGGTCTCGTGCCTTAAATATTAGACGGCATGATGCCCCAAAATGGCGCATTTGTCGAGGAGAAACTATCATGACTATTAATTTTGCTTGGGTAAATGGCGACGAATCGTTTAATCCAGCGGTTCATTGCCGCGAGGATGAGCAAGTATTTAAGCTGGAAATTCGGCAGCGAGAAGGCGGTTTTGCGCTAGCAAGAGCTACGATCCGCAATCCCGGATGTGGTCTGTTGGGAGCAGGGCGCAAGCGCTATTGCTTGATTTCCGACGATCAGGAATTGCTATTTAGGGGGCGGGTTGTAGGGATGCCCGCCAGTGTGGAGGGACAGGCGGTATGCCTGGATTTCACTGCCGAGCCGATGGATAGCCAACGGCAACTGCACGATCTACAAAATGATTTAAAACAAGCGCCCCATTGGGATGATTTGTTTGTGGAGGAGGGCGCGCGCGACAACCCGACCGAAGCTTTAGAAGCACGATCAGAACTTTATTATTGGTCACGCGCCACTGGCAAGGTTCATTTATCAGATATATTCCAGGGTAACGAACACATCGATCTGGGAGACAACTTTTTCAAGGATAGCCTAAAAGTCGCAGTTGGAGAGGCTCCGCTTGATTCAGTGTCGATGGAGGTCATCGCGGAGTGGCATCAGAGGGCTGAGGGGGAGTGCGACATCAGCCATTTAATCGCCGAAAAATTCCAGTACGGATTGGTGAATACGTTGACGGGACCTGATTTGGCCCAAAAGTGGTGGCGCACTGGAGAGCGTGTGGGACGTACTGGGTATTGGGTAACGCACAGCGAGTTGAAAGAAATCAGACTACCCCGGCTGTCAGCCTCATCATATATTTGGGAGAAATCCAAAACTGGGGATCGGCACAAGGTGCGGCTCAAGCGGCATTGGTTTAAGGCATCTACACGTTTAGGATGGGCGTATCGGCAAAAGCGTTGCGAAATTGCTAAGTTTACCCTCAAACATGCAACGCAAAGTTTGGCACAACACAATAGGCGTTGCCGCCGGCTGCGGTTGCATTTGCAAGATATTGTAGGTGAAAATCACCACTGGCGTCCGCATCACCGGTATACTCCGCGGTTTCAAGTAGTCTATCAAGGTGTGGTATACGCCTGCATTCGGCGGCATCAATCAGGAGAAAATTTTGATGAACAACAATGGCAAAAGCTGCGCACTGCTGGGCATGTCTCTGATCAAGCCAGTCGGGCAAGTTTTTTCCTGACAGATCGGGGCAAACAAGCGGTTGAGCACGCAATTGAGGTCGCACGGGCTCATCTAGCAAGTAGTGCCAGAGCAATTACCATCAGGGTAACCGCGGATTTTGCAAGCTTGCGCAAGGTTACAACCGATCATCTGGTTAGTATCACAGACCCCAGATTACCGGGTGGCAAAGCCCAGGGTAAAGTCACGGATTATCGAATCGTGATGGATGGTAAAACAGGGAAACGCTGGGTGGACGTTACGTTGTCAGTGGCAGTTGGGGCGGGACCCCAAGACGAACAGCTCAATATTAGCACGGGCGAGTCCTACGCAGAGGCAACCTTTTGTGACGACTACCAGCTAGAGGTAGGCCGGGGTAGAACCAGCGGTAATATTGGATATGTGAGCTGGCAGGCACAACAACCAAATACCGGGATACTCAACCCACATAGCTTGTCGGCACATGATGTAGTGCACAAAATTAATGTCGTCAATTCTGTGGTGGAGCAAGATGAGTACTTACTGCAAAACCAATATCCGGAGCGCCAGAAAGTTAGGGAGGTAATCGCCGAAGTTCCTACAAATATCAGCATTGAGTTGGCAGATATATGCGCAGTTGAAACGCTCAATCATGAGATCACCATCGATTTACCGGAGCCGTGGAGTGCTCCCAAGCAAATAGACCTATACGCAGAGTAAGGAGTATGTAATGGAGTTTGAAAAAGCAATTCGTTTGCGGCAGTTAAAACCGTACCCATTGGGACATCGTGAAGGGGAGACAAATAAGCGTTGGGACCAACCATTGCTGGACACCGCTAAGCGTCAAGGCTTAAGGGACGTGGAGATGTTTGAGGCAATTATGTGGCCCACGGAAATTACTCTACAGGCCGAGTGGAGAACAGTTTCTTGTCAGCAAGATCAAACCACAGCCCAGAGCATAGAAGGCAGTACGCAGCATACTGGCTGTCGCTTTTACGATGCACAAGCGGCTGAACAACCGGCATTAGCGCAGTATAGCGCCAATGCAGCTGTGACAATTGTTTACACAGGAGGTGCCACATATAAAATGGAGGGCAAGGCCAAGCTGGTACATGGCAACCAATTTGAAGATTTTGCTCTACAGTTGGCCGGCGGGGGACAGGAAATTTACACCAAACAGTTTTTGTGCCAGCGGCATGGCGCTCTTACCCTAGAGCGTAAACCAACGGGTTATGGCGATTGGTTGGTAGTTCCTCCGAAGCGTCCAGACTTGGCGGCCAATAATCTGGTGGGGTTGTTGGGTTACGGGGGATACGCAAAGTTGGGTACTCCGCTCGAGGATATAGAGCAAGTATATGCGCGTCTGGGGCATGCAGCAGAGCGCACGACAGTGGATCTGAAAAAGCAATCAGAGCTAGCGAGGGCGGGCATTGCTCCACCAGCGGGTGGCACAATTGGGACAGGTGTATTTCGCTATATGGATTCCATAGCTGAAGAGCAAACTTTGTCGCTAGCAGGGTCCTTAGTCGCCGGGCATGCCAGAATTACACTTACCGCGGATCAGGAATCTCAAGCCTATCGGTCCGTTAGCTACCGGCAGGTAGATGCCGCTGACAACAGCTTTTCAATTACTTTTGTTCCACAATAACTAGGAGATTTTATCATGGCAATTGTCTATCGCGCCGACAAGGGCGCGCCGTTAACTAGTGAGGAAGTTGATGGCAATTTTCGCGAGCTAGCACAGCGCCTGGCTAAGTTAGAAACCGTCACTCCAGCTGCTGAAAGTATTGGCAAGATTCAGGTGTCGGGGGATCAGATGACTATTATTGGTGACCGGGGTACCGAGTTTGGCAAGTTTAGGCTGCCGACTGTGGCGATGCATCCTTGTGGCAAATGGAAGTCAGGCGTTGCTTACGCTAAATACGATGTCGTTTGCCAGGCGGCCTGTGCGTACGTTTGTGTACAGGCGCACACTAGCAAGGAGTTTGATAAGGAGTGTAAATATTGGGAAGTTTTATTAGAGGGAAAAAATGACTGAAATTCGTAACCTAGATATATCCAGAACGCTGGGGCGTTTGGAAACTCACATCGTGAGTTTAGGACAGAATATCATGGAGCTTAAAAACTCGGTCAACGGGGTAAGAGACAGAGTAATGGTGTTGGAGCGCCAACAGCACCTCTGGCGTGGGGGCTTAGGGGTTTTATTGACCATGAGTGCAGTGGCTGAAGTTTATTTAAGATGGAGTTGCAAATGATTACGTTATTAGGATCTTTATTGGGGTTTTTTAGTAGTGCGTTTCCGGATTTGTTGCGGGTGTACCGCGATCAAAAGGATCGAGAACACGAATTAGCAGTCATGGATCGTCAGGTCGATATGATGCAGCAGGGTCACCAACAGCGGCTTGAAGAAATTCAGGTGCATGCAGATGCAGGAGTGGCCAAAGCCCTTTATCAGCATGCCCAGCCCACAGGGGTAAAGTGGGTTGATGCCATGGCTGGTACCGTACGGCCGGTCATTACGTACGCGTTCTTTTTGTTGTATGCGGCGGTTAAGGTTGCGCAATGGGTTATAGTGCGCGAGGCTGTGAACAACAGCTGGGTCGAGGCCCTAAACAACGTTTGGCATATGGAAGATCAAGCATTGTTTGCGACCGTAATGTCATTTTGGTTTGGCCAACGCATGCTCTTGAAAGCGAGGCAGGCATGGCACAAATAAGTCCAATCGGCGTGGAGCTGATCAAAAGCTTCGAGAGCTTCCAACCCCGCATTTATCGCTGCCCCGGCGGCTACCAAACCATCGGCTATGGCCATGTGGTGAGGCCCCATGAGCAACTTGACAGCGAAATCAGCGTGAAAGACGCAGAAGCTCTGTTAATGCGTGATATCGCGATCGCGGAATCCGGGGTGAAGCACCTGATCCTGGTGCCCTTAACCACTGCTCAGTACGATGCTCTGGTCAGCTTCGCCTTCAATCTGGGATGCGGGGCGCTGCAGCGCTCGACCCTGCGCAGGAAAGTAAACCGAGAAGACCACGCGCAAGTACCTCGCGAATTTATGAAATGGGTGACCTCAGGAGGCCGCAAACTACGCGGCCTCATCACCCGTCGCCAGGCTGAAGCACAGCTATACGCTAGTATGGATTGTGATCATAGGTTATTGTAAGTTCTCCACGACCTGCTGCAACCCTGCTATTCTCCGACTTGCCGCATTCTTTCCCCCGACTTGCCACCTCTCCCTTTCTCCGTCATACCGCCTCCTTTCCTCCCGACATGCCACCTCTTCCCTTCTTCGTCATGCCGCGACAGACACGCGGCATCTTACAGAGCACTAGAAAGCTGTATATCCTTAAGTGACTATTCTGGGAAGTTGTTTTCGAGTGAGCAAGATACCAGGTCCCGCGATCAAGTCGCGGGAAGACGGGGAAAGGGGATGCGACACATCCACTTCGATTTTCCACAACACACCACCAGCCCGATTTCCCGCGACACACCTACTCCGTCTTGCTGCACCATATCCACTACGTCTTCCTGCGACATACCTACTCCGTCTTCCCGCGACTTGATCGCGGGACCTGATATTTACCCAACTCGCAGGCAATTTTTCCGGTATGGTAACTTAAGGATTCGCAACTCTCTGACGCCCTATGAGATTATTCCGGACAGTTGTGGACTTGATCGCAGCATCTTACAGAGCACTAGAAAGCTGCATATCCTGCAGTGGTTATTCTGGAGAGGTTACTTCCTAGTCAGAGTGATAGCAGGTCCCGCGATCAAGTCGCGGGAAGACTGAGTGGTGGTGTCGCCAGGCTGAAGCACAGCTATACGCTAGTATGTATACCACTTATCGGTTATTGTAAGCTCTCCGAGCTGCCTCTTCTTTCTTTCAGCATTAATCAGCTTCATCTCTTCTTCAGGCTTGCTCCACTCCCCACGAAAGATCAGGTGGAGTTTTTTGAGCGAGGGCATCTCAACAATTTGTCTACGGAGTAGGTATCCTTCGAAGCTCACGCTCGCTTCGCTTTTACCGATTGCCTGATAAAACCAATCTCTGATGTAGGTAAATGGTCTTGATATTGCGGATTCAAAGAAAACAGCAGCTTTTT
>SDBS01005952.1_pt1 | contig 11884 bp, 9 predicted proteins | sample 2277091 | NCBI WGS metagenome assembly SDBS01 (sample SAMN10404972, study PRJNA504765) | marine sediment metagenome | isolation source: marine sediment core GS10_PC15, 163 cmbsf | place: Arctic Ocean: Southern Knipovich Ridge | collected 2010 | reverse complement strand
CCGTTCCTTCCCTGAACAATCTTCTTTTGTAAACTGTAATCAGCTAATCTTTCTGACATCTTTTTCAATATGTTGTGTGTTTTTTTTATTTATAATCCGGCAGCCTGGTTAGCGGTGATTGCAACCAGGTTGACAATGTCGCTCACGGAACAGCCCCGGGAGAGGTCGTTGATGGGAGCCGCCATTCCCTGCAGAACCGGGCCAACAGCCTCGGCACCTGCAAGCCGCTGGACGAGCTTATAGGCAATATTACCGGCATCCAGTGATGGAAAAACAAGCACATTGGCATTCCCTGCAATATCGCTTCCGGGGGCTTTCTTGGCAGCGATGGATGCTATAATTGCTGCATCTGCCTGTAAATCACCATCAATTTTTAATTCAGGAGCCATTTCCCTGGCCATGCGGGTAGCATTGACCACCTTGTCGACCATTTCATGCCTGGCACTTCCTTTGGTCGAAAAACTGAGCATGGCCACACGAGGTTCGAATCCTGCAATGGCCCTGGTGGTATTGGCTGTTGCCACTGCAATTTCAGCCAGCTCCTTATCTGTCGGATCAGGATGTACGGCACAGTCAGCGAAGACAATGATGCCATTCTCTCCAAAACTGTTGTCCTTCAGGATCATAATAAAGGCACCAGAAACCACACTGATCCCGGGCAGGGTTTTGACATATTGGAAGGCAGGCCTTAGCACATCACCCGTGGAATTCATGGCCCCTGCCACCTCTCCGTCAGCATCCCCGTTTTTAATCATAAGCGTGGCCAGGTAGAGCGGGTCCTCAATAAGCTTTCCGGCCTCTTCAGCTGTTAGTCCTTTATGTTTCCTCAGTTCCACCATCAGATCAACATATTGTCCTTTTCGTTCATGATCTGCAGGATCAACGATGCTGGCATTGATTATATCGGTCAAATTAAATTTGTCAGATTCTGCTTTAATGGCATCAGGATTACCGAGCAGGATGATTTGTGCAATTCCTTCTCTGATGATCTCATCGGCTGCTTTCAGGGTCCTTTCTTCCATTCCCTCAGGCAACACGATCCGCTTGTTATGACTCTTCGCTTTTAATTTAATTCTGCCCAGTAAATCCATTGATAATCAGGTATTTGCAATGTTCGAAAGAATTTTTTAAAAATAGCTCAAAAAAATGGATTATAAAATCTTTGATGATATGATTTATATCATAGATATGAACACTTTTTCTAAAGGATACTATCTTTACAGTCGTTTTTCAATCATCAGTCATGACCTCTCATCAGAATAATGCAGCAGAGCAGGATCTGAAAATGCTCGCCTCCCAGCTTGAGGGAGATCTTTTTACAGATTTTTCCATGCGACTGATGTATGCCACCGATGCATCAGTTTACCGGGAAATACCCCTGGCCGTGATCAGGCCGAGGAATGCTGAGGATATCAAGAAAGTGATAAACTTCGCATCGGCCAATTGTATGACTGTCATTCCACGCGGTGCCGGGACATCACTGGCGGGACAGGTGGTAGGGCGTGGATTGGTGGTTGATGTCTCCAGGTATATGAACCAGATCCTGGAATTTAATGCGAACGAACAATGGGTCAGGGTGGAACCCGGGGTGGTGCTCGATGAACTCAATCTGTTCCTTGAGCCCGCTGGTCTTTTCTTTGCTCCTGAAACTTCCACCTCCAACAGGTGCATGATCGGCGGTATGGTTGGAAATAATTCAAGCGGATCACATTCATTGATTTATGGAAGCACACGTGATCACCTGCTGGAGGTCAGGGCCATACTCGCAGATGGATCCGAGGCGGAATTCAGGTCACTTTACAGGGAGGGTTTTGAGCGAAAGCTGATGGGCAAAAATCTGGAAAGCCGGCTCTACAGGCAGATCCATGAGATCCTCTCCGATGAAAAATTAAGGAAACAGATCCGTACTGAATATCCTGATCCTTCCCTTATCCGCAGGAACACCGGCTATGCCATCGACACTTTACTGGACACAGATCCTTTTTCCAGGGAAACAGAACCGTTCAACTTCTGTAAACTTATTGCAGGATCAGAAGGGACCCTTGCCTTTATTACAGAGGTTAAACTGAACCTGCTAACAGTGCCTACTGATGAAAGAGCCCTGGTATGCGTACATTTTGATAAAGTCGCGAATGCCATCAAGGGAAACCTTATCGCCCTCGGTTTTAATCCGGATGCAGTGGAACTGATGGACAAGACCATTCTTGACCTGACACGTGAAAATATCACTCAATCAAGAAACCGCTTTTTCCTGAAAGGGGATCCGGGTGCCATCCTGATCATAGAATTTGCCCGGGAAAGTATGGATGAGATCAGACAGGTCCACAAGCAACTGGAAGCAGCCATGCAAAAGGAAGGCCTGGGCTATCATTTTCCCTTGGTTACGGGACATGATATCCAGAGGGTCTGGTCCCTCAGGAAAGCCGGGCTTGGCATCATGGCCAACATACCCGGAGATGCAAAACCGGTTTCTGTCATCGAGGATAACTCGGTGAATGTGAATGTACTGGAAGATTTCATTGAAGACTTTAATAGAATACTGAAGTCCTATGAACTTGAATGTGTTTATCATGCACATATTTCAGTCGGAGAGCTGCATATACGCCCCGTGTTGAACCTGAAAGATCCGGATGATGTCAGAAAATTCAGGGGTATTGCCAGGGATACAGCCAAGCTGACAAGGAAATACCGCGGATCTCTTAGCGGGGAACATGGGGACGGAAGGGTGAGGGGCGAATTCATACCAATCATTATCGGAGAGGCAAACTATGAGTTACTTAAAGAAATAAAGCATACCTGGGACCCGGACAATGTTTTGAATGCGGGGAAGATCATCGATACACCGCCGATGGACTCTTCTCTCAGGTATTTGCCCGGGAAACCAATCCAGGAAATACAAACTGTTTTTGATTTCTCTGAGAGTGGCGGGATACTGCGGATGGCCGAGAAATGTAACGGATCAGGCGATTGCCGTAAATCAGCCCTCATCGGGGGCACTATGTGTCCCAGTTTCATGGCTACCCGCGATGAGCAGAATACCACCCGGGCGCGTGCCAATATCCTCCGGGAATTCCTCAACAACTCCCAGAAGAAAAACCCCTTCGATCACCGTGAAATATATGAGGTACTTGACCTTTGCCTTTCCTGTAAGGGCTGTAAATCGGAATGCCCTTCGAATGTGGATATGGCCAAGATGAAAGCAGAGTTCCTGCAGCAGTATTACGATCTTCACCGGATTCCGGTCAGGACATGGATCATCGCCAATATCGCGGGCATACAGAAGCTGGGGATGGCCATACCCGGGGTGTTTAATTTTTTTATCACCCAGAAGATATTATCGAGGTTGCTTAAAAAAATACTGGGATTTGCCACCGCAAGGAGTATCCCTGTCCTGAATAGAAAAACATTGAGAAAATGGATCAGGCAGAACCTTGACCGCTTGAACGGCGAAATAGAACAGGTCAACGGAAAGCTCTGTTTTTTTGTGGATGAATTTACCAACTACAATGATACAGAGGTCGGAATTAAGGCCATCAGGCTTTTGCAGAGGCTTGGCTATCAAGTAGTGACGCCCCCTCATGGAGTAAGCGGACGTACATTTCTCAGCAAAGGCCTCCTCAGGAAAGCCAGGAATATTGCAGAACACAATGTCAGGGTTTTTTCAGAACTGGTAAGCCAGGATGTTCCCCTGGTCGGACTGGAGCCCTCTGCTATCCTTGGGTTCCGGGATGAATACCCCGAACTGGTGGGCAGAGAGCTGGCAGCAGATGCCAGGAAAATGGCGGCGCATACCCTGACCCTGGAGGAATTCCTCGATCGTGAAATAGATAGGGGATTGATCCCGGAAGACAGGTTTACCAAGGTTAAAAGGCATATCAAACTGCATGGACACTGTCAGCAGAAAGCCGTATCCACCACCGCATCCACAATAAAGGTCCTGTCGCGGCCTGCCGGATATACCGTCGAAGAAATTCCTTCAGGATGTTGTGGCATGGCCGGTTCATTTGGTTATGAGAAGGAACATTATGACCTATCCATGAAAGTAGGTGAACTCGTACTTTTCCCTGCCATAAGGAAAACAGTGGAAGGAGTGATGATTGCTGCTCCGGGAACAAGCTGCAGGCATCAGATCAAAGACGGGACAGGACGCAGGGCCCTTCATCCGGCAGAGATCCTGTATGACGCACTTGTCTAAACATTTAATCTCTCTCCTTCAGATTTGGCGATGATGACGGCCCCGCAACTGTCACTCCAGACATTGGTTGCGGTTCGGAACATATCCAGTATCCGGTCCACCGCCAGTATCAGGCCAACACCTTCGAGGGGAAGTCCCACTGCCGTCAGGATCACCGTGATCATTACCAGTCCCGCCATGGGAATCGCAGCTGCACCAATGGATGCCAGCAGGGCAGTAACGATGATGATCAACTGTTGTATAAATGAGAGATCGACCCCGTAAGCCTGGGCGATGAAAATGGCGGCCACACACTCATACAAAGCTGTACCGTCCATATTAATCGTAGCCCCGAGTGGCAGGGTAAAGCTGGTGATCTTATTAGAAACCCCGGAATTTTGTTCAACTGCCTTCAGTGTAAGGGGTAATGTTGCACCGGATGAGGAAGTTGAAAAAGCCGTGAGAAGGGGAGTGGACATATTCACCAAATGCCGGTATGGGCGGGCCTTCCCAACAAGTTTTACAATCAGCGGCAGGGTCAGCAGGAAATGGATCAGCAAGGCCAGGATCACAGTTCCCATGTAGAGACCCATCCTGGCACCCAGGTTGGCCAGGTCATCCTGGTCAGCTACCACCTTGGCAACAATGCCAAAAACACCGAACGGGGTGAATCTGATCACGAACAGCGTGATCTTCATCATTACCTCAAATATAGCATTGAAGGCCTTTTTTAAGAATTTGCGATGCGGATTACTGATCCGTGTTATAAAAAATCCAAAGATCACAGCGAAAAATATGATCGATAGCATGGCGTTATTGTTGAAGGACTGGAAGATATTGGTAGGTATAATCTCGATCAGTGTTTGTCCCAGACTACGCTGACTTTCCACGAGACCCTCAACTTTTTGACTGAAATTCAGATCCGCACCTATACCAGGCTTGATGGTATTCACGAAGAAAAGTCCCGTAACAATGGCAAAAGTACTGGTCAGCAGATAATAACTCAGGGTTTTCAACCCAAGCCTTCCCAGGCTCTCACCGGTCCCGATATTGGTTACTCCAGAAATTAAGGAACTAAGGATCAGTGGGATAATAATCATTTTCAGTGCCCTCAGAAAGATCACTCCCATCCAGCCTACAGCTTTGATGGCCTTGTTATAATAGGCAGCCTCGTAAAGGATCCCCTCATGTTGATCAAATAATTCTTCACCTAAAACTTCAATGGCTGCATCCCTAAATGCATTCCTGGTATCATATTTAATACCGGTAAGGGGAGCAATTTTTTCAGTGACAGTGGATTCAATCTTTGCTCTGGTAAGGATATTTACAGAGTTCTCCTGTATCATATAGGAGGTTGGAAAGAGGATACCGTAGATAATTGCAAGGACTAAACCGATTAGGATCTGCCAGTGCAGCTGGATCTTTTTCATTGTCTTGAAAATACTGATGAATTCATAAATGTAGTAAAATCAAATCGGGGACAAAAATCAAATTCAGCAGGGTAGAAGAGAAGAGATTTGAATTTTATTAAACCCGCGAGAATCGAATATTTAAAATATATCGCGATCTGCCGGCAAATATTAGAAAATCTAGTAGCAATCCTTATGATGACTCATGCGAAACTTTCAAAAGGTAACAGTTTACATTATCGAATTACATATGTCAATCGAAGTGACAAGTTGACATTGCAATTTGTTACATATCTATACAAAAATAAGGATTTTGTTATGGTTTTCCATTGATAATTTTCGAAGTATTATATCATTCTCTCAATAATCATTTAATATACTCTTAACCAGCTATATAATGAGTTTACTTGAAGTGATAAACGAAGAAATAGTTTACAAATGTATACGAACCCCTCTTCAGTATACTCTGTCAACATTAATTAATTAAGAACCAGTCATTTATATGGATTATATAAACTATAATTTGAGATCTTTAATAATGATTTTAGCCCTTGACAGAGTGTTTTTAGGTCAAATAAGGCTATTTTCTTGTTTAAAAGCACTTTTTAAGTAATATTTCGGCAGAATCAAGTAATAAATACGGTATTATATCAAAAATCTCCTTTATAATCAAGAAATAACACTGTGACATTTGTGAATTGTAAATCTTTATGGAAGTTTACACATGTAATCGATATAATTATTACATTTGTAAATACATTATGCAGGACCAAATACAGGAAATTTTAACTAAAGAAAGACTTAGCTCTTCACAGTTTGCTGACAGGATCGGTGTACAGCGCTCAAGTGTTTCCCATGTACTCTCCGGAAGAAATAAACCTGGTTTCGATTTTATCCAGAAGATCCTTGTCGCCTTTCCTGAAATCAATGGAGACTGGCTTATTACCGGTTTGGGAGAAATGTATAAGAAAAAATCGCCTTCCGGAGACCTGTTTGAGGCTAAAAATGAGATGCAAACCCTTGACAATGTGGAGAAAATTGAAAGAAAACCTGTCAGCTTGAATATTAAGAAACCAGAGAAAGAGGAAGATAAAGTTCTAAAAAGACATGAGATTGAACGTGTGATTGTGTTTTATACGGACAGGACATTCAGGGAATATGATGCCGAAACTTAATTTCGAAGTACAGCTTCATTAATTCTCTTAACCAACCCCGGTCCTTCATATACAAATCCTGTATAAACCTGCACAAGCGAGGCCCCTGCCCTAAGTTTCTCCAATGCATCATCAGCGCTCAGGATCCCTCCTACACCGATGATGGGGAGTTTGCCACCGGTCTTTTCAGAAATGTACCGGATTATCTCTGTTGAGCGTTCCCTGATTGGCTTTCCGCTCAGTCCACCAGGGCCGATCTTTTCTATGTTTTCCGAATCTGTTGAAAGTCCCGCTCTGGTTATGGTAGTATTGGTAGCTACAATGCCATCCATATTGAATTCGTCCACCAGCTCAAGCACATCATCTATCTGCTCCCAGTTGAGGTCCGGTGAGATCTTTACAAGGATTGGCTTTTTTCGTACCATTCCTGCACGAATTGATGAAAGCCGGGCCAGGATACCCAACAGCTGATCGCGGTCCTGTAAGTGGCTTAAATCGCTTATATTGGGACAACTCACGTTGACCACGAAATAATCCACGTAATCATACAGGGCGAGGAAGGCGTCTGCATAATCTTCTACGGCTGATTCATTTGGCGTGGTGGTGTTTTTACCGATGTTACCTCCAACTATCATGTTTGTCCGGCCTTTGCCAAGTCTTTCAGCAATCGTCCGGGCACCATGGTTATTAAATCCCATCCTGTTGATCAGTGCCTTGTCTGCCGGCAGGCGAAAAGATCGTGGCCTTGGATTGCCAGGCTGTCCAACAGGAGTAGCTGTTCCCACCTCTATAAAAGAAAAACCAAAAGCGGCAAACTGCCTGTAAAAGGTGGCATTTTTATCAAAACCTGCTGCGAGTCCAACAGGATTCTCGAAAGTGAGTCCGAATACCTCTCTGCGCAACTTCACATCCATGGTGGTATATAGGGCCCTGACAAGTGGCTTAACAAAAGGAATGGCAAAGAAGAACTTTATAAGGGCAACCACGAGATGATGAACGGTTTCCGGTCTCAGCAAAAAAAGCAGCGGACGGATAATCCCTTTATACATTTAGAAAATTTTGGCAAATATACGGAAAATCCACCGTCCACTATTCTATTAGTTTCCGGTCATGCCGCAGGATGCTGAGAATGCTTTCATCATTCCTTCGATCAGGAATACTCATACCTTCCATCAGGCCGGGATAGCCGAGCTCCACCCTGAGTTCTCCGGCATATTGGGCATATATTGGATCGATGGTAATCCAGGGGCATATGGAAGAGGAGTAAGAAGCCCAGAAATAGCCGGTATAGATGTTTTCCTGGTTGGCTACCAGTACAAAAGCCCTGGAATGAAGATTGAGTTCCTTATCTTTCAGGATATCCTGGGCGGAATTAGTGATATTAAAGGAGTAATTACGTGAATCATACGACAGGATATCAGTATACCTGATCAGTGGATCCTTCTCCCGCAGGATAGTCCCTTCATCAATCCGCATGGAAGGTTGATAAGTTTCATAATCCGATAGCAGGTAGATTTGTATCCCTCCTTCACCGCTGTTTTTTTTCTTCTCACAGGATACGCTGATTACAGTAAGGAAGGCAAGAATCAATAAAATAAGGCGCATGGGAAAGTGATTTAAATATAGATGCACCTAAAAGTACAAAGGTTGCGGGCCTCAGAATTTGTATATATAATTGTGTCGACATCTGATTGCCAAAACCACTGAAAAATGAAAACTTATATTGCTTTGCTCAGGGGCATTAATGTAAGCGGCCGGAAGAAGATCTGCATGGCAGACCTGAAAGCCCACCTGGAGGAATTGGGATGGGAGGGTATCCATACCTATATCCAGAGTGGGAATATCGTTTTTAGAAACACTGATGGCAATCCCGGGCAGTTAGCTCAGAAGATCAAACAGAAATTGCAGGAAAAATATGGATTTGAAGTCCCCACCCTTGTACTGGACGCTCAGGATTACATGCAAATAATCCACAACAATCCATTTACCCGGGATCCTGAAACAGCCCAAGACAGGCTCTTTGTTACTTTTTTATTTGATACCCCCCGGGCAGGGCATGGATGAATAACAATGCATTTGAAAAAGCATTACAGGTGGAAGCGACAACAAGGAACTGGAAGACAGTCAATAAGTTATATGAGATGACAATTTGTAAATAACGAAGTGCTTGTCAGCATAGATTTGAGGGAAATCCAGATCTTCACTGAATGAAGTATTGTTAATAATCAGATATGCTGCCCCTTTCTGGCTGAATTCATCCATTTTAGATTTGTCTGTAATTGCCTCATTGTCAACAGACCAGCCTTTACGGTTGGTAAAATAGATCTGTTGAGGTGAATTCCCTCCATTGATCACGATCAATTCATTTTTCCCAATATGTTCGTCAGCTATTTGTTCCAACGTCAGTTTATAACGTTCACTGTCCCTGATGAAAAAATCATGTTGCTGGTTCGCAATGCCTTCAATGGCTATCAGGACCAGCAGTATCCACTGGTATCTGGCCTTTATCTTTGATATAAAAAAGCCTGAAACAAATGCCATTACCGGTGTATAGGAAATGATATAATAACCATGGTTGGAGAAAAATGAACCGGCTTTGATGATAAATAAGAAAAAGCTTAATGTAACGATGGACACAGCAATTTTCAAGAAGATATTATTTCGGATAAATATCAGTACCAAACCTGCAATGAAACAAGCAAAGGCCAAAAATGAGTGCAATGAGCTGAAGTAAAATCTTTCCAATGTCTTGATCCTGAGCTGGTAAAGATCGTTCAATCCTTCGATAAATCCTTTGGGAAAGATTATTTGAAATTTGTATTCTGCAACAAGATGGGGCACCCAGTAAAAATACCATAGAAGAATGATCAGAAATGCGACTGTAGTAACAGAAAAAACAATGAGTTTTCTCCTCAGGGAGACTTGATTGATAAATATGGAAATGATTAGCAGACTTGAAAGTGTAATCGCTGGTATCTTACAGAGTCCGCCCAGTGTTGTGAATAGGAAATACAGGAATAATTTAAGGAGACTACCGGATGATAGGTACTCAGTAACAAAATAAAGGCCTATAATAACCAGGGATACGCTGAAAGTATCGGGCATTATCTTCCTGGAGTATGCAAACCATATTGACGATAATAATATGATGGTTGCGTTAAAGGCAACCTTCCTGTTGATCAGCTTGTTTATCAATAAGTAAAAGCACCAGATGCCCAGGCTTGAAACCACCAGGTTGATAAGTCTGCCGTACCAGTGGGCATAACCGAAAACTACTGAAAACAGGTAGATTATGACATTGAAAAAGGGGAATTCGGATCCGATAATACCCGTTTTTTCACCAGCCATATCAATTCTTGGATGGAAAAGGTCCAATCCGCTCTCATAAAAATTCCTGGCAATCATATTTGTCTGCGTCTGGCGCCAGTTCTGGTCAATTTCCAGGGGCGGGTTTGTGATGCCAAAAAGCCGGATGATAAAATATATAAATAACCAGAACCTGATGTCCGAGATAAGGAGTATAAGGTTTTTTTTGCTTATGATCATATTTCCCAAAATCCCGGTCATGATTGTTGTCTCATAAAATCTTCTTTAAAAATGGTTTTCAAGCCGGAAAGGAGCTGATCTGCGTTGTCTTTTGAAAAAACCATCGGGGGTTTTATTTTAAGCACATTGTTATCCATGCCGTCTGTACTCATTAATATTCCCAAATTTTTCATCCTGTTTACCAGGTATGCTGCCATTTCGGTCAGCGGATTTTTATGTTGATCACATAGTTCGACTCCAAGAAACAATCCTTGCCCTCTTACATCCCCGATAAGGGGGAACTCTTTTTGCAGTTTTTCAAGCTCCGATTTTAGATAATTTCCAATCCTTAAGGCGTTTTCCTGCAGGTTTTCATCCTTTATTACGCTTAAAACCTCTCTGCCAATTGCGCATGAAACCGGGTTGCCGCCAAAAGTGTTGAAGTATTCCATACCATTTGCAAAGGCATCTGCTACTTTTTGCGTGCAAACCACAGCAGCCAGGGGATGTCCGTTACCAATCGGTTTGCCGATGGTGACAATATCGGGGATGACATCATGGAGCTGAAAGCCCCAGAATTTCCTCCCGACACGTCCGCATCCTGTCTGTACTTCGTCTGCAATGCAAATGCCACCTGCATTTCTTATCGCTTCATAGGCAAGTTTCAGGTAGTTTTTTGGAAGCTCAATTTGTCCGGCACAGCTTATAATACTTTCGCAGATAAAGCCAGCAATATTTCTTCCTTCAGCCTGGATACTGTCGATTTGTTCATCAATGTGGCTGGCATACATGGGACCGGTATTCTTTCCCTGGTATTTGCCCCTGTATTTGTCAGGCAGCGGAACAACATGTGTATATTGTGGTGCACCACTGCCTCCCCTGCCATCAAATTTATAAGAGCTGATATCAATACACCCGCCGGTATTCCCATGATAACCGGCTTCAACAACAATCATATCTTTTTGCTGCGTGAGGGTGCGGGTCATGCGCAGTGCCAGTTCATTGGCTTCACTACCAGAATTCACAACATGAACAACCGATAATTCCCCGGGAAAGGTAACCAGTAATTCCTTTGCAAATTCGGTAATTTCTGAATGTAAATAACGGGTATTGGTATTGAGCACAGCCATTTGTTGCTGGCCTGCCTTCACTATTTCCGGATGTTCATGGCCTAAATGGGCTACATTGTTAACCGTATCCAGGTATTTCCTGCCCAGGTTATCTATCAGATATACACCTGACCCTCTGGCTATATTCAGGGGCTCTGTATATGATAAGCTCAGGCTTTTACCAAGGTGTTTTTTCCTGTATGAAAGGATTGCGGATTCATTTCCCGGATACCGGGTTTTAAGATTTGGATTAACGAATATCAGGTTGGGATCAGGGCAGATGCTTTTCCAGACATTCAATTCCTGCGGGTAGGCAACACCGGGAAAATCATCGACGTAATTTAATTTGGCAAGCATTATTTGAAAATGAAGATGTGTCGGCCAGTTACCGTTTTCAGGATAATGCCCTAAATAGCCTATACAATCTCCTTTTTCAATTTTTTGACCGATTTCTTTGGTTTCAATGCTTGCAATGGACAGATGGCCGTATAAAGTAAAAAATTCAAGATCATC
>SDBS01005950.1_pt1 | contig 11886 bp, 10 predicted proteins | sample 2277091 | NCBI WGS metagenome assembly SDBS01 (sample SAMN10404972, study PRJNA504765) | marine sediment metagenome | isolation source: marine sediment core GS10_PC15, 163 cmbsf | place: Arctic Ocean: Southern Knipovich Ridge | collected 2010 | reverse complement strand
CTTTCCTCCTCCGTCTGTGGAGTGGCCCTTACCTGCACAAACAACCATGCTGCGATCGCAGTAATAATCAACTATTTTTTTAACCGTTGGTTTACTAATTGTTGTTGCCATAGATATTTCTGCAATCGATACTGTACCCGAATTTCTCAACAAATCCAAAACCTGCTTACGATTGTTGCCTTTAAGTGACATGATTTGGTTTGTAAGCTGCATAAATATAACTCTTTCTATTCTTTTTAATATTTTTAATTCAGCTTAATGAATAAAACCGTTTTAGAAGCTTTATACCGATTTTCATGCTTTTAATAAAAAACTTTGGTTTGCATGAATTTTTTTCCAATCAAGAAAACTGCTTGCGCACTTTTGGATTCGATAAAACTATTTGCCAGTTTATACCATAACATACAAGTTTTGTCAAATGTTTTTAAAACTTATTTTATAACTAGTTAATAAAAAATTATCTTGACCATGCTCTTATTCTTCAGCTGTATTTTCTAAAGGTTTAGATGAGAAGATCAGGGCCCGGTTCAATGGTCTGGTAGCGGGTAATACAGGTTGGAAAGAGGATTTTCCGGATTGAAGGGAGTAAAAACAATTTATTAGCTACTGGTGACGACTCCGAAAATCAATAATCATCCATGACAAATTTCCGTTTTTTAATCTTCAGGTTTGCATTTTTTATTTCATAATCAGACGAGCCTGTAAAAGACAGGTAAGGGCAGATTTTTTCCTGGTTGCTCAAAAGCACAACATGATCATGACAATTCAGCATATTTACCCAGATAGAATCCGCCCCCCCCCATTTTCTAAAATTATTGTGACCGGCAATAAGTGGCAAATTATTCGGAGATTTTATTTTCTTTCTCTGGGAATCAAGATCATCAGGACCATATTCTTTCTGGTTCGGGGTTGAACGGGTTTCGTTGACCCGGTTCCAGGTAAGCTGTAAAAGGTCATCTTCGTTTTTTCGAATATTGATAAGCTCTTTGTCCGTTAAACCTCCGCGGGCCGGGCCTGCGTGCATTGCGAGAAAATGAGGGTGCTTGATAAAAAGAGGGAGAGAGTCAAAATATTTCTGCATTATCCCGGTATATTTTTCACCTCGTATCTTATAGAGTGTTTCGTAATACGCCACCCCCTGCAGATTACCGCTTTTGGAAAGCCGTTCGCTGAATGTATCATGGTTCCCTAACAGATAAATAACATTTTGAGGGTATTCATTGATCAGCCTTATTATTATATCCATGATTTCAATCGATGACTGCATTTCAAGGGTATGCCCCAGCCGCTCATCATGAATCGCATCACCAAGAAAAACCAATACCGCCTTGTTGTCCTTCAGCTTATATAGATTTTTTGAATCCTGCAGTATCGCTTTGAGGTTCTTTTTGTTCGCGTGAAGGTCCCCGACGATAATAAACTCCCTGTTTTCATTTGCCGGAAATTTTATAAGCCCGCCCGGTTTTTTTTGAGAATCCAGAGGTCTGTGTTTTGGGTCCCAGGAATTTATATTTTTAATGGCTTTGCTAAGGTTTTTAATATAGTCAAATTTCGCCGGGCCATAAGAAGGCTTTCTTTTTCCTTGTGAAGCAGTTATTTCCCTCTTGATCTGTTTTAAACTGGATTTTTCAAGAGTGCTTAGTTTTTTTAAAGCAAATAATATATCGTAACGGCTGAGCTGCCCGATTAATTTTTTTTTGTCTAAAACGGGCAGCCTTCGATAATTATTTTTTATAAACATTTCCGCTACTGTAAAGAGGCTTTCATCCGCCGCAATTGTGACAGGGTCCTTTGACATAAAATCACTGACTTTTTGTAAGTATGAGCTTTGATTATAATCTTCAACCATAAGGTCAAGGCAATCCCTTTCAGAAAGTATACCGATTAAATCTCCCTTTTTGTCCACTACCGGCGCACCGGATATGTGATGTTGAATTAACAGATCGATCGCGGAAAAAATATTCATATCAGACTGTAACGTGATCAATTCCTTTTTCATATACTCGTTGACCGTAAAAACATTTTCCATTATTGATATTCCTTTTGATTGCGTATTAATCCGCTGGTTATGTTTATTATCGTTATTTTTTTAAGAATACTGAGTGAGTCCCAACTTAACCAGGAGAATCAAAAATTACGGATTTTCAATATATAAATTGGCAATGAATAAAAAAATGCCTTATAATTTTTGTTAATGAACATGATAAAAGGACAGCCATATTGGAAAAAAGCGAAACAGAATGCGTAAAAATTAAAACAGAGGAAGATACTACAGCCGCAGTTTCCGAAACCGCCGAGGCCGTTTCCTGTATTACCGGACCTGATCAAAAGGGCAGACCCGTTTTATTGAGCAGGTTATACAAAAAGATGAGCCATATTGAAAAACTGAAAATGGCGATAAAAAATACTTTGGCAATCGATAAAAAAATACGCCCTGTTAATTCTAAAGGACAGCCTGGCGGTTTCATTGATTTCCCTGCAGACGACCCGAGAGAAATGATCATAACTGGTGACATTCATACAAATAAACGGAACCTGAAAGCGATCCTGAAAGATTCAAAAAACCTATACAAATTGGAGGCGGATGAAGCCGTACTTATTTTCATGGGAGACGTTGTTCATGATGAGAGAACTGGACATCTTGGAGAGATGGAATCATCGATTGAAATCATGGACATAGTTCTGCATCTAATCAATAAATATCCAAACAATGTCATATATTTGCTCGGCAACCACGATACTTTAACCCCGCAATTAGCCAAAAACGGTATCCTGCAGGGAGTGCTTTATCATGAAGCGTTGATACACCACAGGAGTGCGGAGTATGCCGATCTTATAAACGAGTTTTTTGATTCCCTGACTGTCTTTGTCAGGCACAAATATTTTCTGGCAATGCACGCAGGCCCTGTGCGTGGCGGAATAGGGGAAAGTGAATTAATCAACATACATTCATACCCGGACTGTAAGCACCAGCTGACCTGGAACCGGATCAATGAAGTCCACTCGACACCAAGCCGGAAAGAATACTCGCCACAGGACCTTGATTATTTGAGAAAAACACTAAAGGTGTCAAAAAATACCCCTGTCTTTGTGGGGCATAATCCTTTGTGGAAATGGGGGGGGGAAGATGCTGTGTGGGTCAACCCTGTCCAAACTCATGATCATGTTATTTTGTACTGCGGTGCCCGGGAAATATGTCCATATATTTCGATAAAAAAAACTTTCAAATATGAAATAAAATACGCAAACTTAAAACTCAAAAAGAGCCAATTTGTCCTTGGGGACATTTAGTTGATAAAATAAATAACACTGGGGATTTGTTTTGGGATATTACAATTACGCGGATATAACAAATTTCGTCTTTGATAAAGACCTTCAAAAGCTCCTCTGTTTGGACAGGGACTTTGAGAATTTGCTGTCGGACATCCTGAAAGAGGACTTTCTGGAAATCGATGCAACTCTGAGAATTCCCTTTTTTGCCGAGACCAGAGATTATGTTGGCGCAAGAGAAAAGGATGATCCTGATGCAACCTGGATCGTCAGACAGGTAACCGGGGATGACATCATCCAGACCGAGATGGCAACGATATGTTACTTTATCGACTTTTACACCCGGGCCCCGTCAGCCCCAATCGTTATAACCATGATAAACGGCACGCCGCATAAGGCCACAAAGCTCATGACCAGGGCTGAGCAGCTATCAGGCGCGAATTACACAGAAGATAAACAGCTCATGGAACAGCTTCTGCTCGATATTATCAACCGCTGGATCTACTTCGATGAGGACCGGAACCCAAACAACTACATGATCAAATACAACTCGAAGGGCGATCAGATCATCGTTCCCATTGATTTTCTAAATGTCGACCTGATCGCGGATAAAATAAAGATCAAAGGTCTCAGCGACAGGTTCGGCTGGGAGAGAAAGGAAAAAACGCGATATTTGACACCGCTGAAAAGCGAGAATTGGCTTAACTATGATATCAAATTCTTTGACATACGGTTCGACCTTTTTAAGGAACTGGACAAACCTTTTCTTGTAAACGTTTGCAATAAAATCCTTAAATGGAACGAAGAAAGGGATGAACTTAGCGGGAAAATAGCAGGCAATCTTGTGGACCGCGTGCAGTATCTTTATTCCTATTTCAAATCCCATATATCCGAAGAATCAGTTGACAGAACAAAAAAGAAGTACAGTGATATGGGCCGGGCTTTCGGTAAATATATTTGAGATGATTGAAGGTTTGTAAAAAACCACCTGCAAATCAGGTGGCTTTTTACAAACTAAAAGATTTTCAAAGTCATAGCCTTTGAGTTAACATTTTCCGAAAATGATAGAGCACCTCCCTAGGAGGTTGCTTCCTTTTGGCAGTGAACCGTTGACACTACCGGCAGATCCGGATCTGCCCGGCTTGCCGGGCTTAACCGGGCCTTCTAACCGTTTACATACTCATAGTCAGGCGGGTTGCCCATCTCGACATTTTTCTCTTTCTCGAGTATCACTTCGGTGATCGACTGCTCCAGTTTTCTCTTGTGATCAAAAAAATCGGAACGAATACGGTCAGCATGACGCGCTATCAATTTCTTGTCCGGATCATTGTCGAAATGAGTGTCGAGGTCACTCAAATACATCAGGATATCCAGAATATCACGGTTCAGTTCATCGTCCTGGTCTTTGGATTCATCCAGGATCTTGCCGATGTTATTCACATTGGGGATAGTCGGCGAATAAAGCTCATAACCTTCTTTAGAAGATTTATAGACCTTTATAAGAAACCCGAATAAAACCCTCAGAGTTTTATCGTAGATCTCGTTTCTTTTATATGTTGAAAAGATATTGAAAACACTTTCCACAATAAAATGATTCGGGACAACGCAATCAAGGTACTTTTCCGGTTCTTGCCCTTCAAGCAGTATATCGATGGAGTACCTGTTGTTGCTTTCGAGTATGGCGAGATACAGGGGATAATTGTCACTGTTTATCCCCGATTTGTTCAAAAAATAAGCGTATGCCATGAGGGCTGTAGTTGCCCTTACATTTTTTGAATCCTGGATTTCAGAAATATATAAATGTTTCAAGTACGCCATATATTCATCTGAAATGTTTCCTGTTTTTACCTCTGATTTCAGTTCATCTATCTTCATTCTAAACCTGCCTTTACAGATACTTTGTGTAAAAAAAAAATCTCTTTAAACGAGCCTTTTAATATTTCCCGATAATTATATGAAAGTAATCACCGGGCTCTAACCCCGGTGATTACTGCTCATTTTTATTACGCTGTTTTTTCTGCCGGCTCTTCACCCGCCTTAGCTTTGGCTGCGCCGATTTTTCCTACCGGGCCTTTATCGGAAAGTTTCGATTTTTCTAACTTCACTTCTTTGTGCGGCGTAACCTCAAAATCCTTGTAAGACATCCGCACAAGAAGCACCGGAGGTATTACTTCATCCAGACTTTTCTTATCATCGAAAAAGTAATTTCTGATCTCGTTTGCGTGAATTGCTACTTCCTCCATGTCCCTTGTGTGGGCCTCGAGCCCTTCCAGCATCGCAATTTTTTCGAGAATATCGAGAATACACCGGTTTAGTGAATCTTCCTGGCCTGCTTCCGCGTCGAGGTGTTTACCCATAGCGTTTACATCGGAAACAGTAAGGGGATATATCTTATACCCGTCCTCAGGGTTGTTGTACGTTGCCTGTAAAACACCGAGGATTACAGACAGCGATTTAGCGTAAAGCCCGCCCGGATGTCGTTCCGCAAGAAGCCCGAAACATGCTATAAGGATTTTGTCATTGGGCTGAATGGAGCTGAAAAACAAAAACGGATCTCTGTCTCCGATCAGGGCGTCAATAACCCAGTGGTTTCCGATCTCCAGAAGGTTCACAAACAGCGGATAGTTTTCATAGGTCAAACCAGTATTGCTCATAAACCGCGCATATGTTATGCCGGATTCCACTGCTTCATCGGTCCTGCTTGCAAGGATTCCGGCCAGCATGCTGTTTTCTATTTGCCCTATGTCAGTAGTGGTGAATATTTTTTGTTTATCGAGAATTACCATATTTTGTCCTCCAAATTTTATTATTTTTATTATTCAAACACATTGACCGGAAGAACTTCCTTGACCAGGTAGTCAGATTTCACAAGAAGTACCTGCGGAATTGTATCCTCCATCTTTTTCCTCTTGTCGAAGAAATGGCTCCTTATCATGTTGCACTGTCTTGCTATCGATTCCATTTCTTCATCACCCTGTCCCTCAAGAAGGGAAATTCGGTCCAGGATGTCCAGGATCGCCCTGTTTACAGGGTCCTGCTGTCCCTTGTCCTTGTTGAGATGTTTACCAAGGTTGTTGACATCATTGATCCCGACCTTGTGCACAAAATAACCATCTTTTGCGTAGCTGTAAGCCGCCTGGAGGACTCCAAGAACTATGGACAGCGTCTTGGGGTATATTCCTCCCGGGTGCCAGTTTGTCAGCAGTCTGAAGCATGCCGAAAGCAGGTGCTTTGTCGGCTGTATCGGGGTCAGCATGAGAAACGGGTCGCTGGCTCCGATCAATGAATCAATCACATAGTGGTTGTCCATCTCCAGCAGCTTTAAAAAGAGAGGATAGTTCTCGTTTGTTAAGCCGCTTTTTCTCAAAAATCTGGTATAAGTAATTGCGGCTTCCACCGCATCTGGTGTCCGGCAGGCAAACATATTGTTTATAAGGTGGTTTTCCACCCTATATATTGACTCCGCGGACCAGACTTCTTCTTTTAACACGTCTTCTGCCATAAAAATCCTCCTTGCTTTTTTTAATTTCTATTTTCTTAGTTTTTGGTGAATAAGTCGGGCAAGCCCGGCGACTCCGTGGTCTACACGGCGTGGCACCAAGAACTAATTATGTTAAAGTTTTAGTTTTGCGGGGATTGATAAGCGATTCTTTATATTTTTTTCTTTCGAGTATCTCCTCCGGCAGAACACTGTCCATCTCAAGTCTCTTGTCATAAAAAGCGTTTCTTATCGCTATCGCGTGCGCGGATATTTTATTGATCTCGCTTGTTTCATCCTGTGTTGTGTATTCCGCGATATCGGTAAGTATATCCAGAATAAACCGGTTGACCCCTTCACCTTGTTTTTTGCTCCTGTCGAGAAATTTACCTATCGAGTTCAAATTCTCAATGGTTATCGGGTACAGCGCGTATCCTTCTTTAGCTCTGTGAAAATTCATGTAAAGCACACCGAATATTAGTTCCAGGGTAAGATCGTACACACCACCCGGTAAATACTTGCAGAGAAGCTGAAAACAAAAATCTATGATATAATAATTGGGCTGTACATTGTTGAAAAATGTAAAAGCCTTTTCTTTGCCGACAAGTGCCTTGGTCACATTGCTGTTTTCATTTCTCAGTATCTCCAAAAAAATAGGGTAATTATCGCTGTCAAGCTTTTTCATATTGAGATATTTTGCAAATTCGACCGAAGCTTCCACACTGTGCTGGGAGTCACATTTCATGAACCCTGTAACGGCGTCAACCTGGAGCCCATACAGTTCCTCTTCAGACCACATAGTTTTCCACTGGAGATTTAGCATTGATATTTCCTCTTTAAAATTGTAAAAATTATAAAATCAATTTTTAATACTGCTTATCTGTCTGCTTTACCTATCACTATACCCGGTTTGATCTGCCTTTTTTTATAGTCGGATTTGATCAAAAGTACATCAGGTATAGCATCAGACATATCTTTCCTCTCATCAAAAAAGGCCATCCTTATACTGTTTGCCATGATCGCAACCCGTTTGATCCTCATTTTTTTGTTGTTGATCCCAACATTATAAATATCCAACAGTATACTGAGCAGCAGAATGTTTGTTTCATCATCCTGGCCTTTTTTCTTGTCCAGATACTTTCCGATATTGTATACATCGGAGATTGACAGCTCATAAAGGCTGAACCCGAAATTTGACGATTTATAGGCATTTTGGATGATGCCGAGAAAAGAAAAAAGACCTTTTCCGCAAATCTCATTCCTTTTAAACCGCGCGAGAATCCTGAAAGTTTCTTTCAGCATAAACCAGCTTGGGTTTATCGAAGAAAAAAGCAAAAAAGGATTTCTCTTACCAGTTAAACCGTCTATTATAAAGCTGTTATTCGTTTCAATCATCAAAAGGTACAAAAGAAAATTATTTTCATTTATCCCTTCCGCGTCCAGGAACCTTGCGATCACAAAGGCTGCGTCAACACCCTCCCTCGAGTTGCACAGAGCAATATTTCGAAATAGAGATAAAACTGCATTATCTTTTATCTTTTCGTTCTTTTTTGTTAATTCGACCTCCCGGTTATTGCTAATTGGGAGTCTCATATTTCTTACCAAAGATCCGCCTCTTTTAATATTTTTCCCTATTTCTTAAAATCGGCAGATTCAATCAGTTTCTATAAAAATTATAGATGATATTATGATACAATTGCAAATTTATTTTCAAAAAATATTTTTTTTGAAATAACTGGAAAACTGACTTAGACTTGAGAAAGGGGCAAATGTTTCTTTCTAAACAGGTTTGTTAAACAGGTTTGACCGGGAAAATGAATAAAGAACTACTCCAAAAAAAAATACACAAGCTATTTGAATTGGCAAGACTGCACAGCTGGTGCAGGGAAGTTTACGAAGAAATCGATGAAATCGAACGATTGAATTATCCAACAAAATTCAGTGTAATTAATGAAATAGTAAATGGAAAACTACAATCAAAAGACACTCCGCGTGAAGAACTAATTCTTTCATCAGCCTTGCTTTTTAAGTTGACCGGTCAGCCGGGTGAGATAACGAATCTCCTATTCAATAAATTGAGAGATAAACTTTTTGTTAAAGATTACTATTTTTTAATGAAGCAGCTGTTTCAAGATAAATATCCTGTCCCAAGCGAATTAACCTATGATATCACGGAAAGGGCTTTTATAGATACTAAAACTGCTATAAAAAGAGCACTGGAAATTGATAAAATAATGTCAACTGAGGGTGGGGTAAAAACAGTCCTATATTTTACCTTATTATTATGTATGCCGAAATTAAATGCAGAAAATAAAGCTATGCTTTTAATACTATTGTCCAGAATAGATGCTGATAAACCAGCCAATTTGGAAACTGTTATCATCGATTTTTTCAAAAAAATTCAAATAACAGAAGGAGATCTGGAAGAGATAATAGAGAGTGTGAATCAGGAAAAGGAAAAAAAAAATATTATAATTCCTCAAAAAAAAACAGAGCCTCACTTCAACCAGACACCAAATAAACTATCTATCACTGAAATATTAAGTAATGTTCGGGAGGTACAAAAACAAACATCTACGCAGAATCCAACTCTGCAACCTGATGAAACAATAATTAATAAAAAGATCAACGGTGCAAAAAAAATTAAAAGAAAGCCAAAATCAAAATCGGAAGCTGACCGGTTTGAGCCTTTAAAAGAGTTGATCAATTCTGAGACAATTGACAACAAGGCTGAAAAACCATCACTCTTTAATAAAAAACATGAAAGTAGAAATGAAAATACAGTAAACAGGACATCAAATAAGAAAAAACCCCCGAAAAAAATAAAGAATGAAATCGAGGATCTTCAGAATAAAACCTCAAGTGCAAAAGAACCTGTAGGGTATACTAAAACCCGAAATACGAGTGATGTAAAAACAGCGTCAAAACAATTTTTTGAAATCCTATTTGGCCCTTTGTCGGGTACATTAAAAGATCTCATAGATGGGATCCTCAGCGGAAAAATATTTCGTAAAAAAGATATTCAAGCACAAAAGTCCAATAAAAAAATAAGATCTGCTGAAACAAATTCAACAGGAGGAATAAAAAGTAAAGTCAATAAGCGAATACTGCAATTATTTAATAAATCAAGAAAAATAACATTACCGCTGCCGAAGAAAATAAAATATTCCATATTGGCAATTGTTGCCGGCGGTCTGGCTTTCTTACTGATAACAAGGATAGATATTTCTAAAGATCACTTGAGTGATATAACTGAAAATAAAGCCGGTCACGAGGAACTCATTTCGCAAAGATTAAAAACTCCGGTTAGTGATGAAAAAAACTCTCCTTCTAAAATGGTAAAAAAAGATCCCCCTTTTAACCTGGAGAAATCAGGAAATCATATTATATGGAAAATACAGAAAAATGAGAATGTATGGAGGTTTTATCTATACCTTCAAAACAATACCCTACCCTTCGCTGCAATTATTTATGAAAATGAAAACTGGTCCCAATTTTTAAAAAAATTACAGGGCCTCAACCCTGAAATAGAGGACCTTGATTATATCTATCCCGGTGAAACAATAAAAGTGTATTGAAAATTTATCATGCTGATATTTCCTCGAGTTTGAACGCGGTTTTGAAGTAAATAATGTGCTTCACATAAAAGCGGCCGGAAAATCCAAAACGATACTTGTCAGGATAAAAGGAACAAGATTATATAATCCGGATACGGCAGCAGCATACTCCGGGCATCTGCCGTATCCTCCTATTTTACATCTTAAATCTGATCCATAAAAAACTACTTAATACCGGCCCAGACCTTGAAGCTCTCAAAAACCTCCGGATTGAGGGACCTCCACTCCTCAGCTGCAGCTTCCATCTTTTCGGCCGCTTCTTTTGGAGAAAGATCTCCCGTTATAAGCAGCTGCCCCCCGGGTATCAAACCATCAGCCAGGATCGAAAAAGGTATTATCCCGTCGGTAAACCAGGTGCCTGTTTTAAAACCGGAGTGTACCCACTCAAATATCTGCCTTTTAACAGGGTCTTTTACAAGGTTCATGTCAAACCTGTCATCTGCCGGGATGAGGTTTGAATCCATAGTCTGGATCATAATGCTCATAATCTCTTCAGAGTGCAGAAACGAGAGAAAGTCAGCTGCAAGCTCTTTGTTTGGTGACCAGCTTGTAATGAATTCCGACACCGGTGCTACCGGTATCCAGTCCATAGGTTTACCCGTAAGGGTTGGAAAGCTCATGATACCGACTTTATCGGCTCCAAGTTCATCCAGCCACATCATCGCGGTCTGGTTTGGTATCAGGCTCATTGTGCCATTACCGCTTCTCCACTCCTGCCACGATTCGCAGAGGTCTACAGATGTTGCCGCCCTTATAAAATAACCAGCCTTGTTGTACTCGTCGGCCTTTTCCCACACCCACATCGCGTCCGGATCCGCGAACGACCTTTTACCGGCTACAGTTTCAAGAATATTCGTGAAGGTCAAAAATTGCGGATAAAAATAAAAGGAATAGAGGGAAAAACCCCATCCGCCTTTGAAACCAAGGGAAAAAGGATCGTGACCTGCCTTTTTGAGCCTGTCCGACACATCCATAAACTCATCCCAGGTCACCGGTAGTTTTTCCGGATCAAGACCTGCATCCTTAAAGTGGTCTTTATAGTAAAGAATAACAAAACCGAAGGCGTACAGATCCGAGGACCACACCTTGCCGTCGTACGTCGCAAAACTCTTTCCGATCCAGTGGCTCATTTCCTCTTCACTTACATAATCGGAAATCGGTGCGACATTGCCGGCCCAGACCTGCTCAAGGTTCATTACTCCGTACCGGACAGTCGCGATATCGGGGCCTGACTGGACTTCAGCCGCGGCCATGAAATTCGGTACAACGTTCTCGGATGATTGATGTACCTGGTTTACTGTTATGTTCTGGTTCAAGCTTTTAAAGGCATCACATGCAGCCTGTACATATTTTGACAACCCGGGCGCGTCCTCTTCTCCATACCACCAGAATTACAGTTCGTTAGGTTTGGAGAAGATGTCTTCTTGAGCCGACTCTCCAGCAGGCACCTCAGCCGGTTCGGCAGCTTCTTCGTCAACCTTACGCTTGCCGCCTGCAAATAATAAAGTTACCGTAATGAAC
>SDBS01005949.1_pt1 | contig 11887 bp, 12 predicted proteins | sample 2277091 | NCBI WGS metagenome assembly SDBS01 (sample SAMN10404972, study PRJNA504765) | marine sediment metagenome | isolation source: marine sediment core GS10_PC15, 163 cmbsf | place: Arctic Ocean: Southern Knipovich Ridge | collected 2010 | reverse complement strand
CCCGTTATTGCTTCTGGTGGAGCCGGGAAAAAGGAGGATTTTCTTAAGGCCTTTCAAAAAGGAAAAGCAGATGCTGCTTTAGCCGCCAGTTTATTCCATTTTAGAGAAATAAAAATTCCGGAACTAAAGAGATATTTAAAACAAAAAGGGATTAATGTTAATTAAAAAAACACAAAAAAATCAGATAACCAAACAAAAAAAAGAAATTGTAACTTTACCAAAGACAAAATTACTTAATTTAATAGATTGGGAAAAACTGAATGGTTTAGTTCCAACAATTACCCAGGATTATAAAACGGGAAAAGTTTTAATGCTTGGTTTTATGAATAAAGAGGCCTTGAAAAAAACTTTAAAAGAAGGTAAAGTTACTTATTGGAGCCGAACTAGAAAAAAACTTTGGATAAAGGGTGAAACTTCAGGCCACTTTCAATTAGTTAAAGGAATTTGGCTTGATTGCGATAGCGACACTTTTTTAATTAAAGTTAAACAAATTGGCAGGGTTTGCCACACTGGTCGCAAGACTTGCTTTTTTAAAAAAATCTCATGAAAAAACAAAAGAAAATAAGACTTGGATTTCCAAGTAGGGAATGGCAAAACCAGACCATAAAATTATTTGAAGCAGCCGGCTATAAAATTAAACTTGAAAAAGATTTATACCGTTTAGAAATAGACGACCCTGAGATTGAATGTGTTTTAGCCAGAACCGAAGAAATTGCCTCTAGCGTAGAAAAAGGAATAATAGACGCCGGAATAACTCAGAAGGTTCATCTTTTAGAACAGAAGGTAAAAGTAGTTGAAGTGGCTGAACTTAATTATGGTAATAATGTCTGGTGGAATACCAAGCTAGTTTTAGCAATCCCCGAAAATTCAAAAGTAAAATCAGTAAAAGACTTAGAAGGAAAGAAGGTATTGGTTAGGGTTTTAGAAATTGCCAAGGAGTATTTTAAAAAACATAAAGTTAAAGCAGAAATTGAATGGAGTGACAGACCGACCGAGCCAAAAATTCCCTGTTTCGGTGACGCTATAGTTGAATTTACTAATACTGGAAATGCTTTAAACTCTCATAATTTAAAGATTCTTGATGTTTTGATGGAAACCACGCCAGAGTTAATTGCTAATCGAAAGACCTGGCAGAATAAATGGAAAAAAGAAAAAATTGAGGATTTGGGGGTTTTACTTAAAGGGGCGAGATTGGCTCAAGAGATGGCAGGATTGATGCTTCATGTTTCCGGAGAAAAAATAGGAGAGGTCTTCGAGATTTTACCGGCTTTAAAAAAACCCACCGTAACCCAATTAAGAGGGCGACATTGGTTTGATGTTTTGACGGTGGTAAATAAAAAAGAGATAAGGACGCTAATACCGAAACTGAAAAAACTTGGCTGCACTGATATTGTAGAGTTTCCTTTAAATAAGGTTATAATTTGATGAAGGATAAAGAACTAAGATTAGGAATCCCAAAAGGCTCACTTCAACAATATACCTTAAAAATATTTAAGGAAGCCGGTTTTGATATTACTATTCCTAAAAGGGGATATTTTTTAGAAATCGATGACCCTGAAATCAATTGTTTTTTATTAAGACCTCAAGAAATTCCAAGATACGTGGAACAAGGGAAATTAGATTTAGGTCTTAGTGGCGATGACTGGATTTTAGAAACAAAAGCAAAAATAATCAAAGTTTGTGATTTAAAATACGCCAAACAGGAAATAAAGAAAGTAAAGTGGGTTCTGGCTGTTCCCGAAGATTCAGAAATAAAATCAGTAAAAGACCTTAAAGGAAAGACTATTTCTACCGAGGCAGTAGGCCTTGTAAAAAGTTATTTAAAGAGAAAAAGAGTTAAGGCGAAAGTAGAATTTTCTTGGGGAACAACTGAAGTTAAACCACCGAGGTTTGTTGATGCCGTAATTGATATAACCGAGACAGGAGCCTCACTTAAAGCTCATAATTTGAAGATTTTAGACACAGTTTTAGAAAGTTCAACAAAATTAATTGCTAATAAGACTGCTTGGCAAGACCAATGGAAAAAAGGAAAAATAAAAAACCTCGCTGTTTTACTTCAGGGAGTAATTAAAGGAGAAGAAGAAGTAAGTTTAATAATGCATGTTCCGGGAAGAAAGTTGAAGAGCATTTTAAGGATTTTACCAAAATTAGAAGTACCAACTGTTAGAAGAATTATTGGAGAAAATTGGTATAGCGTTTCATTTGGTTGCAAAAAAAGAAAAATTCGGGAACTAATTCCGAAACTCAAAAGGATGGACTGTCAAGGAATAATTGAGTTCCCAGTAACCAAAGTAATCAGATAAAATTAATAAAATACAATAAATCCAAAAGCCCTCGGATTGGAGGACTTTTTTGTTTATGTGTTTTTATTTTTATTTCGTTTATACCCTTTCTTTATTTTTCTGCCACCACTCTCTACCAAACGCTAAAAATACTCCCATAAAAAGACCTAAAACTCCGGCTATAATCACATTTAATAGAAATCTCGGTCTTATTGGTCCATCAGAAACAGTAGGATTTTTTATTATTTTAGTTGGTTTATAAAAAACCAATTGATTTTTTAAATTTGTAAGTTCAATTTGTAGTTCGGCAATGCCTTCTGAATACTGTTTTTTTGTTTCTAATAAGGTTAGTTCTTCCTGAATTTCTTTTATGTTTTCTTCAATTTTTACCTTTTTCTTCTCCATTTTTTCCTGATGCTCGGCTAAGATTAAATTATTCATTTCTTCCAGAATTCTTTTAGATAAACCCGGGTTATCAGATTCTATTTTTATTTTAACCAAATTAGTATTTTTGATATCTTCAGCTTTGATTTTTGGATATCCTTCTTGGATCCCCAATTTTTCTCTAATTGAGATTTCATAAACATCATTATTAATTTTTTCTACTATCTGTAAGGGCTTTTCTATTATTGTTTCTCCTATTTTTCCTATTTCCAGGGAAGTGTCAATTTCATAAATTTTCGGAGCAAAATAACTAAAAATCCCGGCCGCAATAACGGCTATTAAAAATATACCGAAAATCAGCCATTTCCTTTTTAAAACTACCACAGCATAGTCCATTAGATTTATTTCATCGTATTCTGTTTGAATTTTATTTTCTTGATTCATGTTTTAATCTTAACATATAATTTATTTTTTGGAAATATCTGGCTGATAAGAGGGAATAAGCTCTTTTAATATCTTTTTTATTTTTTCTTTATTCCCTTTTTTTGATGCTTCTTTTAATTGGTTTAAACTAAAATTCAACTTCTCTTCGTTTATCTTAGAAAGTTTTGCCATAAAAATCTTTTGATTTTGAGTGGCTATGGTTCCCTCCTCGGCAGTCAAGATTTCCTCAAAGAGCTTTTCTCCCGGCCTAGGCTTGGTAAAAACAATGGGAATGTCTTTGTCCGGTTCAAAACCGGAAAGCCGAATCATTTCTTTTGCTAAATCTAAAATTTTAATTGGCTCTCCCATATCCAGGACAAATACTTCTCCTCCTTGACCCATAGCTCCTGCTTGCATTACCAAAAGACAGGCCTCGGGAGTAGTCATAAAATATCTTTTCATTTCAGAATGAGTTACTTCAACCGGCCCCCCTCTTTTTATTTGTTCTTGAAAAACAGGAATTACACTTCCTCGACTACCTAAAACATTACCGAAACGAACCGAGATAAATTTTACTTGCCCCTGATTTAAATTCTGGCAAATCATTTCTCCAACTCTTTTTGTCGTCCCCATTATTGAAGTAGGATTCACTGCTTTGTCAGTAGAAATCAGGACAAATTTTTCTACTCCATATTTTAATGAGGTTTCAGCTACAGATTTTGTTCCAAAAATATTGTTCTTTATTGCCTCATCGGGATTTTCTTCCATTAAAGGGACATGTTTATAGGCGGCGGCGTGAAAAATTACATTTGGGCGAAAACTGGAAAAAATCTTGTCAATTTTTTCTTTGTCTTGAATGTCGGCAATTATTGAGGAAAATTTTAATTTTGGGAACTCGTTCTTTATTTTTTTTGAAATATTAAAAATACCGGTTTCATCCTGGTCTAAAAGTAAAAGAGTAGAGGGTTTGAATTTAGCTACCTGTTTTGATAACTCGGAGCCGATTGACCCCGCTGCTCCGGTAATTAAAACTATTTTATCTTTAATAAAAGCTTCTATTGATTTTGTGTCTAAAGAAACCGGTTTTCTTCCTAACAAATCTTCTACTTGTATTTCTCTAAGGTCTCTAACAGAAATTTGGCCCTTAATGATTTCAGGCATTGAAGGAATAATTTTAATCTTTTTGAGTCCGGCTTTTCTTCCTGCTTCTACTGCTTTTTTAATAACGAAAGAGCTTACTGAGGACAAAGCAATAATTATTCCGGCTATTTTTTCCTTTTCAATTAATTCGGGGATATCTTTGATTTTTCCTAAAACCCTTAAACCATGGATTATTAGTCCTTGTTTTATTGGATTGTCATCTATAAAACCAATAGGTAAGTAAGGGCTTGACTTTGAAGATGATATACTCCTTAAAATCTGTTCTCCTGCGTCTCCTGCTCCAACAATTAAAGTCCTTTCTTTATCTCCTTTAGATTTTGTTTGAAATGTTTGGGTATAAAGTCTTTTAGAAAGCCTGATTGTTCCGCAGAAAAAGAAAATTAAAAAATAACTGATAAAAAGAGTTGAGCGGGGAAAACCAGAAAACCTAGGGAGGTCGCGGAAGATTAAAATACCTGCCCCGGAGAGAGCAAAGGATATTATGCTGGCTTTAAATAAAGAAATTAATTCTTGTGTGCTGACGTATGACCAAGAAAAGGAATAAAGTTTTAGGAAATAAAAAGCGGGAAGGGAGAAAACTAAAGCCAAACCAATCAAATTTTTTAAATTTAAAACTTGTTCTATTGGAACCTTTCCATCAAATCTCAAAAGAAAGGCTAACCAAACAGAAAAAACTATTAATAATATATCAACAGTTAAAAAGAATAATATTCTAGTTTTTGCAGTTTTTTTAAAAAATTTAAAGGAGAAATTCATTTTTTATAAAAATTTCTTATGCAGCTTATTACGTATTTTATTTGCTTGTCAGTTAATTCTGGATACATAGGTAAAGAAATAACTTCTTTGGCGAGTTGTTCTGTATAGGGAAGATGGAAATGCGATAAACCGAGATTCTTATGCCAATGATTTGGTATTGGGTCTTTAATTAAAGTTTCTACGCCTTTTTGTTTTAAAAAATTGAATAATTTGTTTCTTTTTTGAGCTCGTAAAACATAATTTTGATAAACATCAAAGTATCGTAAATCAGAATTAGGGGCGGGAGGCAATTCTATTCCTTTTATATTTAAAAGACCTTTGTTGTAAATTTTAGCAATTTCTCGTCTTCTTTTTATCCATTTTGGTAAGTATTTAATTTTAATATTTAAGATTGCTGCGTGTAAATTATCTAAACGAGAATTCCAACCATAACAGACTATTTTTGTTTTTGTTTTTTGACCATGGTCTCTTAAGAGACGAATTTTTTCTGCTACCTTTTTATTATTTGTAGTTATTGCCCCTCCATCTCCAAATATCCCTAAAATTTTTGCTGGATAAAAACTGAAACAACCTGTTAGACCAAAAGAACCAGCCCCTTTTCTTTTAAAGGAAGCTCCAAGCGCTTGGGCGGCATCTTCAATAACAATTAAATTATGTTTTTTAGCAATCTCCATTATCTTTTTCATGTTGCACATTCCGCCATTAAGATAAACAGGGATGATTACTTTAGTTTTACGAGTAATAGCTTTTTCTAATTTATTTTCATCCATTACAAAATCTTCATTTACATCAACTAAAATCGGCTTAGCTCCGCATTGGACTATAGTTGAAATAGAGGCAATAAAAGTATGAGAAACGGTAATAACTTCGTCTCCTGGGCCAATTTCGGCGGCTTTAAGGGAGAGAAATAGGGCATCTGTTCCGCTATTAAGTCCTACGGCATATTTTACTCCAACGAAATTAGCAAGTTTTTTTTCAAATTTTTCTACATCTTCTCGTAAAATCAAATCACCCCCTTTTAAAACTCTTTGAATTGTGTTGTCTATTTCGTTTTTTAGATTTTGATATTGTAGTTTATAACCTACAAAAGGAACTTTGTATTTCATATTATCAAAATAAGTCTTTAACTGCCTTAATTATATTATCTTTATTTAAATAATAAACCTTTTCTAAAACAGAGCTTGCTGGGGCTGGCGTATCTGGCAGACTTAATCTCTTAATCGGGGCTTTTAGAGATTTTAAAATATTTTCTGAAACTAAGGCTGATATTTCAGCTCCTATACCGCAAAACTTCCAGGCAGCGTCAACTGTGATTAGCCGACCCGTTTTTTTAACTGATTTTAAAATTAGATTTTCATCCAATGGTTTTATTGTTCTTAAATCTATTATTTCAACGTCTATGCCTTGTTTTTTTAACTCATTAGCTGCTTTAATTGATTCATTAACCATAAAAGAACTTGCTACTACTGTGATGTCTTTGCCCTTTTTTTTGATTTTTCCTCTACCAATCGGAACTTTGTATATTTTCTGAGGAACATTACCTTCTGAATTATAAAGCCAGCGGTCATCAATAAATACAACTGGATTAGGGTCTTCTATAGCTGAAACCATAAGGCCCTTGGCATCGTAAGGGCAAGAAGGCATTACTACTTTTAATCCTGGAGTGTGAGAAAAAAATGATTGAAGGGCTTGTGAATGTTGCGCTGCTTGTTCTCCTCCTCTATTAATTATCCCCCAAATTACTATAGGAACGTTTTCTTTTCCGCCCGTCATATAATTCCAATTAGCAATTTCGTTAATTATAGGATCCATTGCATACATCATAAAATCCATTCTTGGAAATAAAATAATAGGTTTCATTCCGGATAAAGCCGTTCCCATAGCTATTCCTGCTGTTGCGTTTTCCGAGATAGGAGTATCAATTACTCTTTTTTCTTTAAAACTGTTTATTAAATTTTTGCAGGTTTGTCCAACATACCAAGGGCTTTTCAATCCCTGGCCTAAAATAAAAACAGAAGGGTCTTTTTTCATTAAACTAAAAAGGGCTTCATTAATAGCTAAACTATATTTTAATTTTCTATTTGAAGACATATTTATTTAAATCATCAGTTTTAGGATTAGGGCTTTCTTTGGCAAATTTATAGGCATTTTTTATTTCTTTTTCCATTTCTCTCTTTATAGTTTTTATTTCTTCTTCAGTGAGTATTTTTTTCTTTAAAAGATAATTCTCAAATCTTTTAATAGGTTCTTTCTTCTTCCACTCTTTTACTTCCATTATCGGTCTAATTTCTGCGTGTTCTCCTTGGATATTATCATCCGGACCAACGTGACCCCTTAATCTATAAGTCAAAAATTCAATAAAAACAGGACCTTTTCCTTTTCTGCAAAAACTCACGCTTTCTTTAACTTTTTTATAAACCTCTATCACATCATTACCATCTGCTTGAAAAGTTTTTATACCAAAAGGTTCGGCAATTTTGTAAATTGGGTGAGGAGGTCTACATTCTCTAATTGGAAGATGGGTTGAGTAAAGATTGTTCTCGCAAACAAAAATAATGGGAAGTTTTTTTAATGCCGCAAAATTCAAAGATTCATATAATACTCCTTCGCCTGTTGCTCCGTCTCCGAAAAAAGATACAACAGCTTTTTTCTCTCCTCTGATTTTAGAAGATAAAGCCGTTCCAACAGCTAAAGAAATTGTTCCAGCAACAATAGGGCTTGAACCAAGAAATCCTACTTCCTTCGCGTTAATATGCATAGAACCTCCTCTTCCTCGCGAGCAGCCTGTTTCTTTGGTAAAGATTTCAGCTATTAGTTTATTCAAATTTCCTCCTTTTGCCAAATAATGACCATGTCCTCTATGAGTGCTAAAAACATAATCTTCTTTATTTAAATTAGCGCAGACACCAGTAGCGATTGCTTCCTGGCCGGTATATAAATGGCAAGGGGTTTTTATTTCTCCTTTCAGAATCGGCCTCACTAAACTTTCCTCACAAAGCCGGATTTTAACCATCGTTTGATAAAGATTTTTTAATAGATTTTTTTCCATAAACTACCGAAAGATTTTTAAAATCGTTTTAAGAATTATTTTACACTTTTAGTAATCTCTTCTCTGTCATCTTTTAAAAGTTTCCAGTCCATTGCACCTACATTTTCCTCAATTTGTTCTGGTTTCTGAATGCCAGTAATAGCACAGGTAATAAAAGGGTTGTCTAAAACCCAGCGAATAGCAACTTGAGCGGGGGTTTTATTATAACGAATTCCTATTTCTTTTAATTTATCAATTATTTTTAAATTTGCTTCAAATTTTTCTCCTTGCCAATTCTTATATTGACTACGAATATCCTGTTTATCAAATTTGGAATCTTTTCCATATTTTCCAGAAAAAAGACCTTGAACTAGTGGGCTATAAGTAATTACGCTCATTTGATATTCTTGACAACAGGATAAAAGTTCTTTTTCAATATCACGTTCTATAATGTTATAAGGCGCCTGTAATGATTCAAGGCGCGAAATTTTTTGAGCATTGTGAATTAAATCGCTAGAAAAATTAGAACAGCCGATATACTTAATTTTTCCGGCTTTCTGGCATTTTTCCAAGACCTCCATAGTTTCAGAGATAGGTGTTTTAAGGTCGGGCCAATGAATTTGATAAAGTGGGATACAGTCAATTTTTAAACGACGGAGGCTGCTATCTAAAGCTTCAATAACTCTTTTTGGATTAATATCGTGGCTTATTTTTCCGTTTTTGTTCCATTTGACTCCGAACTTGGTTGCAATGATTATTTTGTTTCTTTGATTTCCAAGAGCTTTACTCAAAATTTCTTCAGAATGACCAAGGCCATAAACATCCGCTGTATCAAAGAAATTGATTCCTAAATCCAGGGCTTTATGAATGGCAGCAATTGAATCTCTGTCGTCTACTTTACCCCATCCATGTCCGCCGATTGCCCAACAACCAAAACCGATTCGAGAAATTTTTAAATCTGTTAAACCTAATTTTCTATATTCCATTAATTATTTTTTAAATATAGTTGTTTTTAAAATAGCAGAAAAGGTTTGAATAATTATTTTAAAATCAACTAAAAGTGAATGATGCTTAACATATTTTATTCTTAATTTATTTTTCTCGGGCTCGATATTATTTTTATATACTTTGTCTACATTTTTATTTCCGAGAATTTCGTCCAAGTTTATAAAGTGAATTGTGGCATAGTCTGTCATTCCCGGACGAACATTAAGAATAATTTTTTCCTCTTCGCTATAAAGTTTTGTGTATTTTTCAACTTGAGGTCTAGGACCAACAAAACTCATCTCGCCACATAAAATATTTATTAATTGCGGTAATTCGTCAAGCTTATATTTTCTGAGAGGTTTTCCAATTTTCGTGTTACGAGGATCATTGTCTGCCGTTGAAGGCCCGCCCAGTTTCTCGGCACTATCAACCATCGTTCTAAATTTATAAATCTTAAATGGCTTTCCAAACCTACCGGTTCTTACCCCTCTATAAAAAACAGGTCCTTTTGAATTAAGTTTAATTAAAATTGCGATTAATCCAAATAAGGGTGAGGTAATTATCAATATTAAAAAAGAAAGTATAATATCAGATAGACGTTTGAACATAGGGTTGTGGTTTAAATTAAATTTACTTTTTTGGTTTTGAAAGGATAAAAATAATTTGCCAAGCTAACCATTTTATTAGCGGTAATTTAAGTAAAAAAGAATCTATCGCTTCAAAAATAGTTAATATAGGGTTGAAAAAAGAAAAATTACGGAAGGGAACCGCTAATAATGTTGTTAAATGGTAAAATCTTGTTTCTATCCCGTCAAAATATTGTTTTGCTGAACTTATCGATTTTTTATTTAAGATATGTTCTGCTTCCCACTCGGTTCTTAAATGAGGAGTTGATTTTCTATATAATTGGAAAATCGGATTATAAGCTAATGGTTCACCACAAATAATTTCTCCGCCAGGTTTTAGAACTCGCGCTAATTCTGGATAGGCCTTATTAATGTTAAGGTGATGCAGAACTCCACTGCAAACAATAACATCAAAAGTGTTATTATTGAATTTTAAATTTTCTCCGTCCATAACTAAGAAAGTTGGTCTATTTTGTAATTTTTGTTGTATGGCATTCTTTTTTGCAATTTCTATTGAAATATCGGAAATATCTATACCTGTTACATCGGCACCATTTTTTGCCAGAAAGACAGCGATTCCTCCGCCACCGCAACAATAGTCTAAAACTTTTTTATCATTAGCAACCCTCTTTAATAACCATCTGTTTATATAATTTCGACTTCTACGTGTAATACTATAGAATTTTTTATTAGACGCTACTTCCTCTGGATTAGATGTTTTTTGTAATAAAATTTTCAGTTTATTAGCATGTTCCCGCTCTTTTTGTTTCCTTTCTTCTAACATAATGTTTGTATTAAAAATGATCGTTGTCGTTAAACCATTTTATAGTATTTTTTAATCCATCATTTAAATTATACCATGGTTGCCAATTAAGTTCTTTTTTTGCTTTTGAATAATTTAGACAGCTTCTTTTTTGTTCGCCGAGTTTTTCTGGACTATGGATTTTTTTACAATTTGAGCCAGTTATATTTTTTAGTTTCCGGAAGATAGTATTTATATTTGTTTCTTTAGCTGTACCGATATTAAAAACTCCGATTTTATTTTTTTTCATTGCTAAAACGAAAGACTTTATAACGTCGTCTACAAAAACAAAATCGCGTGATTGTTTACCCGAGCCGTTAATAATTGGTTGTTTTTTATTTAACATTTTATCAGCGAAGACTGCTACTACTCCTGCTTCGCCCTTTGAATTTTGGCGAGGTCCATAAACATTAGCTAACCTTAATGAAACAAAAGGTAAATTGAAAACTTTGTAATAATAATTTAAATATTTTTCAACTATTAATTTTTCAATTCCATAAGGTGAAAGTGGCCATTCGGAATAATTTTCTGGAGTGGGAACAATATTGGCTTCACCATAGATTGCTCCGCCGCTAGAAGTAAAAATAACTTTTTTTACTTTGTATTTTTTGCAATTTTCTAAAATACTCAAAGTCCCTAAAATGTTAATTTTAGCATCTTCAATTGGATTTTTTACTGATTTTCTGACGTCAATTTGGGCGGCTAAGTGAAAAACCATTTCTGGTTTCTCTTTTTTGAAAATTTGAGAAATTTTTAAATCACGAATATCAATTTTGTAAAATTTGACCTTAGAATTTAAGTTTTTCTTTTTTCCAGTAGACAGATTATCAACTACTGTTACTTTATGATTTTCTTTTACTAATCTATCTGCAAGATGGCTTCCTATAAATCCGGCTCCGCCGGTAATTAAACATTTCATATTATATTTTGGATTATATTTAATAATATTTTTACATTTTTTTCAATGTTAAATTCATATTGAACTCTCCGATGAGCATTTTTAGAAAGTTGTTCAACAAAACCATCTTTTTTCATTAATTTAATAATTGCTTCAGCTAATTGTTTCGGAGATTTTTCTTTTACAATTATACCAACATTATTCGATAATAATTCGGGAATACCACCGGTGTTGGTGGAAATAACGGGAATTCCATAAGCCATCGCTTCCATTAAAGAAACAGGGATTCCTTCGTGTTCGTCTTTATCTGTGGTGATGCTTGGTAGTACCACTGTATCTATTTCTCGGTTTCTGTAGATTTCTATAAGTTTTTCATGAGGAATAGGTCCGGGCATCTTTATATAGTTGGTTAATTTCTTTTCTTTAATAAGATTTTTTAATTTAACCTTAAGAGGTCCTCCTCCATAAAAGATAGATTGGAAATCTTTAATACCTTTCTTCACTAAGTTTGAAGTAGCGTCAATTGAATATTTGTGTCCC
>SDBS01005948.1_pt1 | contig 11889 bp, 11 predicted proteins | sample 2277091 | NCBI WGS metagenome assembly SDBS01 (sample SAMN10404972, study PRJNA504765) | marine sediment metagenome | isolation source: marine sediment core GS10_PC15, 163 cmbsf | place: Arctic Ocean: Southern Knipovich Ridge | collected 2010 | reverse complement strand
GGCTAACCCTGTGCTCATCGTGTGCCCTGGGGCCGTTAAGTTCTTCTGGAAAGACGAGCTCGTCGACTGGGGAGACTATGATCCGGAAGAGATTGCAATCTATCGTAGGGGTGATAATAAGAATCCAAAGTTCTTTAAGCGGGGACATAAAGTATTCATTCTGCATTGGGAAGCGTTACGGCTGAACGAGGACGCGCTTCGGGGTATTCGTTGGGATACCGTCATTGCAGATGAAGCGCACAGGGCGAAGAACCGAAAGTCTAGGCAGAGTAAGGTCCTTAGGAAACCCAAAGCAGAACGTAAGTATGCACTTACCGGAACACCGAACGTAAACCACGAGGATGACATCTGGCCGATTCTCAACTTCCTATTCCCCTCGAAGTTTCGTAGTTATTGGAAGTTTATGGAAGAGCATCTCGTCTCGGATAGAAACTTCTGGGGTGGTGTAGATATCCTCGGGTACAAGGATGAAGATGCCTTTAAGCAAATGTTATCTCACTTTATGATACGGAGACTCAAGGTAGACGTACTACCACAATTACCTCCAAAGATGAATACAACTCTCCAAATCGAACTTGGACCTAAACAACGCAAGGTCTACGATACCCTACGAAAAGAAATGATTGCAGACATAAACGATAGCGAGCAGATAACGGTTGCAAACGCTTTAGCCCTCACGACGCGATTACGTCAAATCGCATGTGGTCTATTCCTTGTAAGTAATGAGGAGACTGAAAGCTCCAAGATGACTGCAGCCTTTGAGTTCATAGACGACCTGTCGCAACCCGTCGTCGTATTCTCTCAATTCGTCCCTGTGATTAAGGCACTAAAGGAACGTTACAAAGACCTATGTGAGATAATAACTGGCGAGGTTCCAGAGATGGATAGAGAAGACATTGTCCGGCGCTTTCAGGGTGGCGTTTTCCCTATCATTGGTTTAACCTTGCAAACTGGTGGTGAGAGTTACACTCTTAATCGGGCGAGCACAGCACTATTCATTAACAAGAGCTGGAGTCCCACTGGAGTTACACAGGCGGAAGATCGCTTACATCGCATAGGCCAGTTTAAGCAAGTTAACATTGTATCCCTCCAGGCTCGTGATACGGTTGAGGAGAGAGTCGAGGAAGCGTTACTACGTAAGGAAGGTCTCCTAAGGACTTTTTCTGGTAGGGAGTTAAAAGGTCTGTTATGATGTACATAGGCCTCGATCTGGGGGAGAAGTACTGCGGAACTGTTGTTGTCGATGAAAACGAGTTCGTCCAGTACCACGCGACATTAGAGCCCGATGCGCTTTTCGACTTCCTGGAGGCCTTACCTAACGGGATGACTGGAATCGCATTTGAGATCTTTCAGTTGTATCCCAAGGCAGCTAGGGCACGTATTCACTCACAGTTTCCCGAGTCGCAAGTAATCGGAGTTGTTAAGTATATAGGGTGGAGGAAAAACATCCCGGTTGTGCCAGTCAACGCCTCTAGCAAAAAGTTCGCTGTGGATCAGAAACCGGCAGAGAAGAAGAAACTAAAAGGTCCACACGAGAAAGACGCTTATTCAATCATCGTGTGGACCTTGCGATTTCAGAAAGAGAAACTACAGCCTACGAACCGGCAGCCCTGACCCCCTCAAAAAGTCTGGTAATGGTATATTTAGTCCCAGACCCTCTAAGTTTGTCCTTACCGAACCAAGTAGTGTAACAGTTATAAATCCGAAGACCGCGATACTCATTGCTTCCCATTCAGGTCCTAAGGTCATCATAGCAAACTGGAATGCCCCATACACGAGTATGTATGGTAACACGTTTGTTACGAGAAAATCTGACATGCGCCGAATGTCGAATTCTCCTTTCCTAAGCGCCAGTGCGATACCAGTTATGATATCGACCACGATGAGTACAACGAGTACCTGAATCTCCCAGCTTTCGATAAGCCACTGGAACACTGCTTCGATGTTCATTCGGATCCTCCTTTATTCGCTAACACCTTCCAAATATTATCTATAGACTCTCTTATTGCTAATAACTCCCCTTGCGTCTCCACTTGCGCATCTTTTATGGCCTGCGAGAATACGAGCACGTGAGGGCATTGATTCTCGTGCTGCGCAAGACGCAACTCGCTTAGGGTTTTAGCACTAATCTTCTCTGAACCATTGGGCTCACTCTTACCGTTAGATCTCTTATATCGTCGAATACCTTCAGTCGCTACCCAACCAATTGCTATTATGGCAGCAGATAAAAACCCCCAAAGATTAGCTGCGTCTCCTCCTACAGCGGGATCCATATACACTCTCCTTCATAAAATCGCAACGACATAGTATTCCGACGTCGCGGGGATGAGCTCTGCAATAACAGAGTCATTCTGTACTGGGATAACCCCCGTCGAAGCTAGAATCCTACCCTTAAGTCCAACACCCTGACGAAGCAGCACCACAGTCTCAGCATCTACAACCTCCTTGATGGACGCTACGATCGCAATGGGCTGCATATTCGGGCTCATATGACTTACCTCATATTACGATAACTTCGTTGATTTTCTGGGTGGGGCCCACGGTCGTGAAGACGAATACGCCTTCTAAATTCCCCGTTGCATCAACCCAATCACCGATTTCCCCATAAAGTACTTTCGGCACCGTTGGGCCGAAGGTCTTACCAAAGACCACAATCTGGTCGCTGTTTCTTAATCCCACAGCGTACGGTGATAGTAGAGCTGCTATGGTAGGATCTAATGCCCAAGCCCCCGTTCTAAAGTCTGCGACATAGTCGACGTCCGCGTTAGCCATAAAATTTTCAAGATCCAACGCAAAATGCTGGGGGTCAGAGCCGCCCGGTTCACTCGTAACTGTAGCGAAAGAATGCGACCCGTCTATGGAGTAAGAATCATCACTACCAAAAAGCATTAGCCTATCGTCCGCAGAGTTGTTGATTCTCTCCAGTTCTATTGCATAGCCCACGTTGAAACCGCCCTGGTCATTTATGGTCCAGGCCCAAGTATGCCCCCCGTCGTGGGAATGAAGAACCAAATTAGTCTCGTCTGGATCAGGGGCATAATCCCGCCATTCAACATATGCATAAATCCTACTTGCATCTGTAAGACCCGCTCTCATGCGGTGTCTGCCATAGGGAACATAGTAGTCATGGGGGTCGTCACCGTACGGTTTGTTCCCCTTAATGTGTATCGGAGGTTCCCACGTAGCTCCCGCAGTATGAGAATGTATATAGGTTATCCCGTGGTATTCGTTCACACCGTCGATAACGGTACGCCAGCCAACCATTATTGAGATGTGGTTAGGATCAGCCGGACTAACATCAAACATCGCATCTATATAATCCCAATTCCAATCGTTAATGTAATCAATCGCATCAGGATACCCTATGTCCACGAAGAAATTCTCCCAATCGTAAATGTTAGTCCAATTACCTGGAATGTCTCCGAACAGGTTGGTATGCTTATAGAGAGCCCAGTTATAGACGCCACCCCCAACGTCATTTTTGGTCATGACGTACGCTATATTGGGATTTGCTGGTATTTGCATATGGAGTTCACCAACGGGAGGTCCGTCAGCGTAAATAGGGAGACCACCTCTTACCTCACTCCAAACGGGGGCAGCGGACGCGATACTCGCTGTAACCAGAACTGTAGGGTTATAATTAGTATCTTCAGCGTAGACAGCGCAACTCCTTGTTACGAAATGACGGCTGAAGTACTCAGTAGCGTTTTCAAGTCTTGTGACAACTACCATAGAGCCCACTGACAGGCTGCTCGTATTAGGAAACGCCCTACACTTGATAACCTCTCCATGCCATAGGGCGGTAAACATACTACCGTCAACTACTTCCTTGACCTGGACGATTAAGCGTGCTCGCAGCCACCGCGTGTACTCTCGCTGCCGTATACTCTCCGGCGTCTGATTAAAGGGGGTTAAGGGCGATTGCGTCTCCCGAGCCCCGACAGCGGGTGGATGCAATGTGATAAAAAGGTGCTGCAGAGGAATGTGCATCTCTATTGCGAGTTGTATTACATCCTCTGAGAAGCGTACCATTAAGTTGCACTCACTACTCTCGTCCGTGCAAGAGGTCGACGAACAGATGCTGGAGTAACTCCAACTCGAAGAGCGTTTATGATACCCGCCGCTTCAAGATAGGTATTAACGATAAACAATTTGTCAGGGGCGAACGGCAATTCTTCAAGACTGTTCTGCATGCGGTTCTTGTTTTCCCTAACTGCGACGATTGGTATGCCCTGTTCGAGAGCTGCCAAGGTTGGAAGACCAATACATCCATCGGGAATAACAAGACAAGATACATCAGCCGCAGTCAAAAGACCAGGACTATGACGTACGGAAGGGTCGGAAACGATTCGTGGACTCTTGTGAAGCCCCTTCAAAATACAGTGGAGGTATGTGGTTGAAACGGTCTCTGCAGCCTTTCGAGGATCGACCATACCAACGCTGAGATTCATGATTTCCGAGGATGTGGTAATTGGTGAATGTGCTGTAGGTACATCGTACATAAGTGAGAGACAGTGCGTTAACATAGCTTCTACACCACCCCAAGGATTCACCATATCAATATCATCCCTAAAGTAATCTGTATGGAAATGATCTGGGACATCAATCAACGAGGATATCGCAACAGCGTCATACTCCCCCCGATGCTGTTCCAGTACATCGCAAAGTAGCTCGAGGCGTTCGACGAGTCCAACGGCCCGCCCAGACGTGGTGAAAAGAGAACGCATGGTTATCTTCTCGCTCATCTCGACGACGACGGAACATTCCAATCCGAGTGTTGCTCTGGCTGCAGAAACAGAGTTTACGGTAGCCTCGCGAAAATACTCGTCCTCATGCTTATCAGTAACTAGCATGACACGATTAGATCGAACCTTTTGCAAGCCAACAGTCCCCATTAGGAGACGCGTAACCACACTGCCTTCGACATAAAGAGAATTCTCCGGCATCTCATTGATGTCAGAAGCATTTACTACATTAGGGTGAAGTATGAGAGTGTCACAAGAATCTGCCAAGAGTCTCGCCACAGGAGTAGCATCACCCGCATGCCCACCTATGTCAGCGCCTATTCCAGTTGGTATTAGCAAGACTGTATTAAACCGATCGGTATTCTCGTATACTCTCCGATTGAACTCAAACACTGACTGGTCGATAATATGAGGTGATCCATCACTGTGTGAAAGAACACCTATTTCACATTGGTGCCCCAAACTATCTGTCTGCGTAACGACGAATCGAATTGGTATATCACCTGGGGCTAGTCTTGTGGTAATTTCTCGTGAAAAGTAATCTAACAAATTAGCCTGATTCGTCCGTCGGGGAACTCTAAAGGTTTGTTCTTCCAGTAACATTTTTTACATCCTTTCAATCACGTGGTGGTTGACGGCCTCTCCTTCGAACCACCTCGCCGAGAACTCAGCTGCGGCGTCTGCGTCAAACTCTTTACAGGAGAATATATTAAGGTATACATTCCCTAATAGATCGAGGGTATGAATAGTGATATTACTCGTTAGAATGAATTGGATGGCTGTCGTCCCTTTTAAGTGAGGCTCTGTCTGCTGCTCCTCGGGCGGCAACCCATGATCGTCCCACCAAGATAGCTTACACCGTTGCATATCGATCGCCAGGCAAAGCTCCTTGAAGTACCCCCGTATACTTTTTCGAGTGAAAGTCGAAGGGTTGCAATTGTGCAGGTCAAGGATGAGTTCTTTTCCGTACATCTTAAATGTGCCCCTGCAAACTTGATCGTATAAGTCGGTCCGGGTGTTGATTAACAAGGTGCGTCTCTGTTGAAAAACGTTTATCACCTTCCCAATCATGAGTCCATCCATCAATTACCCAAGGCCCATGATCTTCTCGGAGACCTAAATACTTACTGTCAAGCACCGCGATCTCTAAATCGTGCGATACCCAGTCCTGACATTCTCCAGTGATAAGGATTGAACCGATTTCTCGGTTCGCACGTTTCCATCTTTTGAAATGAAGAGGGTTATTAAATAAGTCGCCATCGGACTGTGCTGTTATTGTACTCTCATATAGTGTACGTCCAAAGAATGGAACAGGTACGTGAGGATAGTTCGTAGAGAAGCCGCCTGCCTCAAATTCGGTATTCTCGATTGCAAGTTCGAGATTCGCAAGTGCACCTACAGCACTCTCAGACCACTGCACAACGGAGACCTCTTCAGCCGTCGACATCCTATATCCTGGAGTATCCGTACCATAGAACCAATCCTGCACTTGAATCTGAAAGTCCTCTAATCTCGGATACCAACATAGTGCAGTCTCGTCGAGTAATCGTACGATTGCATCTGCACAGGAATCTCCGGCGATATTAAAGGTCATCGGTTGATTATAAGGAGTACCTTGTACGTATAACGCGCTGTAAGGTAGCCCTGCAGCGTTCTGCACGATGTCCCAAATGATTTCCTGCACTGACATATTAACGTGAAGTCCTTCGATCAGTGTATCGTAAGTTGCGTACGCACGTATAATGTGTGTCGTAGCTAACTTCTTGCGTACAATATCTCGTGCAGTTACTGTGAGGACGGGCTCCCCATTTTCCCGGAGTTCGATTTGTTTCTCATCACAGGAGCCGATAAAGATTGTTCGCCATGGGGTCCAATTGAAGCCGTCACTGACCCTACTCTCTACTTTGATGGGCCGGTTTGCAAAACTAAAGTCGGTATATAATCTCCACATAGGATTGGCAGGATCATATCCGTGAGAGAAGTTAAGTAAATCAATTTGTAAAGCATCCGCGACGTTTCGCTTATGGATATCTATCCGTCCACGAAGAACGGTTGGCAAGACTGTCCATACCTCGTTATCGTATCCAAGGGCATCGTACATATATGATGGATTGGCCCATACCGGAAATTCGTAACTTTCACTGGTACCAGTAACGCGAATCCAATCTATCTCTATCTCAGTCCAGTTCAATGCAGTTCCCTGCCGCGCAACAGTATTCCCGACTGCGATGTAATCAGCGCGAAGGCCGACTGAACTAATTGTCCATGGGCCCAGCTCGTAGGCACCATCGTCATTGGCGTCGATTGAGAGCGTGTATTCCTTGCTTGCCGCAGAGTATGCTAACTTGTAACGGTTCCAAGTTGTATCTACTCCAGGTGCCCAGCGCTCCGTACCCCGATCGGGGAATGTGACATCCAAGCCTACAACACTGTTACAAGATATTCCCAAAATACCGTTAGCGTCTTCGAGGGTACATATACGAAGAAATACACCGAAGACAGTCAAATTTTGGAATCGCATTCGAGTCTCGAATGTCCAATCGGTGTCGGTAGTCTTTGGGAATGCCATATTGGGCTTCGATGAGATCCACGCAGGACTGATCGCGATACCCAAAGTACCGATTGTAACAGTACCTCCGGCAACGACAATCGAACCCCACGTAGGGAGTTTCTTGTTCCACAGGTCTTCGTTAAGCGCGCTCCCAGAAAAGTTATCTTCGAACGGATCGGTGAAGACCGGATGATCCAACCTAGTTGCACAACGGACTTGAAAGAACTTATAAGGGCTCTTGTAGATACGGGCTTCTTCTACGGTCGGGTATGGCACTAAACTTCTACCTCTTTCTCGTATTCACACTCGAGCCAAAACTCGGCGTTAGCCGAATTCGCCCCGCCGCAAAGCTCATCGACATCTAAGCAAACTATATCGTCTTTACGGAAGAAAGGATTCGTTATAAATACACCGTCTTGCGGAAGCTGTGAGCCCGCGTCTACGTCGAATTCTGGGCGAGTAGCAAAGTAGTCCATATCTGTGGTCATAGTTTCATTTCGTACTTGCATTATGGTTTGTGTGCCCGCACCAGTTCCCAATGTTTTTATAAAGCCCCCATAACCCACAAATTGACCTGCATGAAGTGCGCGGCACTTCCAAGCGTTATCTAGTACCGTCACGGCGCCAATAAGGCGGAAACGCATAATACCTCGATGAGGAATTTTTACAAGACCCATAAGAACCACCTATGTCCGAAAGGCATCCGCATGTGCTGTAACTACGAAATCAGCACTGTCTGAGTTGGCTGGGATCGCATCAACGTCGAGAGCTATTATATCCCCTCCAAGGAACGATGCATCATCCACTAAAGTTTGATTTTGTAAAACATGATTACCACCTGCTACAACGAAGTCTCCACGAGGACCCAAGTAATCTCTACCTTGAGTCTCATTACGGAGTTGTATCTTTGTACCTCCCGCACCCGTTCCCAACGTTTTAATAAAGCCATCAACATCCGTGAATTCACCGGCAGCGAGTGCCATAACCTTCCATTTGTCATCACCTACGGTTATAACATTACGAATAGAAAACTCAAACGGAAGGATCCCAACTACTGGAGTTATCTGAACGAATGCTATAGTAACCCCAGAATATGCTATAGGGCCGCCACTAGCATATCCAAGTGCGTTCTGAGGTATTTTAGCCATGTAGGCCCAAAGACTTACTGTTGCGTCGCACAGGGTGTCCTCGACGGTAAGCATGTGAGGACCTACATTAAACCGCTTTCGTTGAATTTCTGCCAAGAGCCCTTGAAGATTCTCATTGTCATAGTTAGCGTTTATAGTTACGCCGGCCAAAGATTCTACAATGACTCTTCCGCCACCCGACAATTGCGAGTCCGTATAATCCGCAGGGAGGATATCAATTGTTTCGGGCTGAGTGCTGAGTTTTTCCCCATCGATCATCAAGAGCATGGTCAAATACTCCATGTGTGTAACCCACAGTAAGCCCTATGATGGGGAAGTTTCTCCATCGTTCGGGAATTATGGGTATCTTTGAACAAGGTACGGCTCTTTTAGGCCACGCGATTTCCGGAACTAATGCAAACTGATGCGCAAGCCCCTTAGAAGGCAAAGTTACGAGACCTGCTTCCTTCACCTGATAGTGTACAAACCTAGAGCAGCGACACGATAACTGTATCTGAAGTAAGAAGTTACCGCCCTTATTAGCGTCAATCACACCGCTGATAAATTTTACAACCTCTTGCGCATTCTCGTGTGGGAATACGCCTGTAAGAGAACCGACATGTAATCGCCGGATGAATTTCGTAAGTTTCATCAGTTACGCCTTCCAGTAAGTCTACGTATTGTTGCCGCACGTTGTAAGGATCTAACAACATCACCTTGGGGGTGATTGTTCGTAATGTTCACGTTCCAGTTCTCACTATTATTCGTTGCGCCGTCAGCGCCCATAAATCTCTCGCCACCATGAACGACCGCAAACTGTGGTGCACCTCGAGGCCCTGGTACGATACCACCTGCAGCGAAGTTTCCAACGCCTCCAGACATTTGTACTCCCCCAAACCCTAGAGAAGAGATAAGTTCTGGGTTAGTTATTTCTAACTCAATTTGAACGGGGTTCGGCGGTGCAATCAACAACTCGATTGGAATGGGGGGCAACGCAAACAGCGACAGGATCTTGTTTATAGTATTCCATATTGGTTGCGTACCGGTCTCCAACTGGGTTGCGATTCTCGAACCCTGTATCCGATTTATGGCGTCGATGAAGCCTTCTACAGGCACAAGTATCTCTTCGTACCGGTCTCTAGTATCTTCGACCTCTCTACGTAGTAGAGTTTGCCCCATTCGAGTAAGCCCAACTTGACGAGTTAATGCCCTCTGTTGTTTTTCTAGGTCCTCTATAATCTGTTCTCTATCAGCTATAGTCGCGTTCTGCGTATCTAGGTCATCGGTTATCCTGCTGATATCCCTCTGCGCCTGTTCGATCCCTGCAACGGCTTCTTCAAACGTAACCTCAATCTCCATATTGGCCATTTGTTCCAACTGCCGTAATAAAGGTTCGTACGTTAGCTGCATGTTGAGTTCTAGACGTCTACGCTCTGACTGCTCTGCACGTATCGCGGACCGTAAGTCAAACTCTGCTAACTGCTTACGCAACTCAGCGATCTCAAGTAGCCTCTCAGCAGATCGAAGAGCCTTCTCTTCGGGGGTCGAGGCTTGCTGATCCTCGCGATCACGTATACTCTCTTGCCAATCAAGGAAGGTTTTCATCACGGGGACACCGGAGCGCAGTTCCGTTCGCATCGCAGATTCCAGATCGAACATTGCGTACATCGCGCGCTTCATGGAGTCTTCAGCCTCGTCGCCCGCTTCTAAGAAGGCTAGACGTAGCTCGAGGACCTGTCTCCTTAAAGCATCTACTTCTGGGTCCCATACAGCGGTGATGTCCAGAAGTCTAGCTTCCATCTCGGAGATACTCATCGTAACCGCGAAGATTGCATCCTCTAAAGCCCGCATACCCACTAGTGCGGGACGCGCAAAGTCTTTTAACCGCTCTTGGGCACTCTTTAACTCATCCTTCAATGCCCGCACAGCGTCCTTGAGTTCGTCTAGCGCGGTCTTAGCGTCTTCAATATTCCAACGAAGTAACTGCTGTGTAATACCCATGTCTTCGAGTACTCTATCAGTCGCTTTTACCTGAGCCTCGAGGCCCTTGAGAGAGCCTTCCATTTCGTGCTGTATTCGGATTTGTTCCATCTCAGCTTGTGCGAGTGCAGGATCAATAATCTCCTGTATGGATAGAGGCCCCTCCATAGACATATCTGGAATTTGACTAATCAGCTCACGTTGCTGGACTGCAATTTGAGCTGCTAGCGCAGGCTGCCCTTGACGCAACGCTTCTATTATCCCGACGCTTAATCGATTGGAATATGCTTCGATAATTATACGTTCCGAGTAGGGCATTGCGGCCATTATGGCTTGCATAAAGGCCGCATCCCCCTCACGTCCTATACGTGCAAATGCTTCCCTAACGGACTCTGCTAGTATGGGATCCTGAAACTCTTCAGCGACTCCTTCAGCGATGTTTAGTCTCGCACGTACGTCTGGTGCATCCCTGATTGCCTCCTCTAACATCTCAGCCCTGAGTACTACTGCCCGATCTATCGCTTGCTGAGTTGTTTCATCGGGAATAAACTGTCTCTCAATAGCTTCTTTCTGTTGCGCCCCCATAGCTTCCATGCTGACTGGAGCGCCACCTTCCATGAAGAGTGTCTGCAGCGGATCGAGGTTAGAAAGCCTTGTGTATTCGGAAACGAGCTTTCTTGTCTCCAGTGCACCGAATCGTGCGTTATCAGCCCACTTACCAAGTTCATATGCAGCATATGCAATACCCGCGCCAAATGCAGCCCATGAAATAAGTGCCAGCGCAGTACGTAAAACACGTGCAGCAACTGCAGCTCGCGTCATGGATGCTGCCGCAGTGTCTGTTGCAGCTGCGGAGACTAACGTCATAGACGTAAAGGCCCCTGCAGCATTTCGTGTTACAACATACTCGCGCCCAGCACGTGTTATAATCTCAGTGCCAGCAGCCATTGTAGCCGTTGCAGCCCGTTGCATCGTCGCCATCTCTAATAGTGTTGGCCCGAGAAGCCTGAGAGTATTAAGCAACGTACCGTAAACCATAAAGCCACGTGCGGCAATGAAGGCCAGAGGGCCTAAGGTTGCAGTGAATCCTCCAAATAGCACAATCGCCATCTTTAAGGGTCCTGGTAAAGATTCGATAACCTTTAGAAAGCCCACGAGAGCAGTCACGCCAAGCTTCAGAGGCTCGATGAACAAATCACCGATAGAGATTCCCAAGATCTCCGCCTGTTTTCTCAACGTGCGCATTGCAGCTGCTGGAGATTTTAACTGTTCTGCCAACGCTCTCGACGTTGCTCCACCGTTCTCCATCTCGCTATCCATCGTCTCCAACATGTCGACGAACTCTTGGCCGCCACCACGTAGTAAGGAGAACACTGCGCGCATCGCACGTTCTTCTCCGATAAGTGTGGCCATTTCCTGTACATTACCAGCCGTCGCATCCTGCATCTTCAACAATGTTCCGAGAAGCCCCTGAGAACGAAGTGCT
>SDBS01005947.1_pt1 | contig 11891 bp, 13 predicted proteins | sample 2277091 | NCBI WGS metagenome assembly SDBS01 (sample SAMN10404972, study PRJNA504765) | marine sediment metagenome | isolation source: marine sediment core GS10_PC15, 163 cmbsf | place: Arctic Ocean: Southern Knipovich Ridge | collected 2010 | reverse complement strand
CTCCCCGGATAAGAACGTGATCTTTCTTTACACAGCCGCAGCATTTACCCTATCTCTCGAACCCTGGGCTTCGTCATGTTGTGCTGACTTACCCGGAGACTGGGCCTTGTATGCTGTTTCTGTCCGTCGGCTCATAAATTTGCACTCCAGCTTCCTTCAGACCCCTCCTCACGGAAACGCCCTTGCCCTCGGCTAGTATTTATGTTAACAAATCGTAAACTTATTAACAGGGTTCACATACAGGGGACTTCCCTGCCACGCCATAGCCTTGGCGACGGCGGGTCACCCCATAAGATCACGCCCATGCCGGGCGTACACAAGTCGTTCCAGGGGCCGGCTATCGCCGACCCTGAACTCGGCGTTCGGTGAAAGGTAAAATATGTCTGAAGGGAACTCTCTAATTAATCTTGGTGACATTTCAAAACCTGCGACGGTTTTAATTGAAAAAGTATCCGAAGCTCTTGGCGGTTACTTTAAACCCCACCAAATCAAACGAGTTGCAAAAGCGGAAGCTGAAGCGGAGATCATCAGAGCGCAGGCTCAAATTGAGGTAACCGATCTTCAGCGTCGTGCTCTTGGTCGATTCGTCGTTGAGGAAGCTAAAAAGCAAGATAACATCGAGAAAATTACGGAAAAAGCTATTCCTCAATTAGAAGATTCTGCAACCCCCCAAGACGTTGAAGATGATTGGATAACGAACTTTTTCGACAAGTGTCGTATTATTTCTGACGATGAGATGCAGTCATTATGGGCGAAGGTTCTGGCAGGAGAGGCAAATTCTCCAGGATCATATTCAAAACGGACTGTTAATTTTTTAGGGTCCCTTGACAAGGCAGATGCTCACCTATTTTCTTCACTTTGTGGCTTTGGCTGGTTTCTGGGAGATGTTGTCCCGTTAATATATAGTTCCGAGGAACCAATTTATAACTACCAAAATATCAACTTCAATACATTAAGCCATTTGGATGATATTGGACTTGTGAGCTTCAATGCATTGCAGGTTTCCAAAGACTGAAATTGCCAAAACAGATTACGGTTGCCTACTATGGAATACGTTTGAACGTAATATTCGAAAAAGAATCTGACAACATTCTGGAACTTGGGAATGTCCTTTTGACAAAAACAGGGCAGCAGCTAGTTCCTATTTGTGGATCAAAACCAGTAGATGGTTTTCAAGATTACGTAATTGATAGATGGGTTAAGAAGGGACTGATTCTAAGTTCACCTTATCCAAGGTCAAAATAAGACTACCGAACAAAGCGCTTCACCAGACAGCGAATACCTTGCGGCTTTCGCTGTCTGGTGAGCTTTCCGTTGGGCACATATAAAATGGAGAAACTCACTAAATATCAAAAATACATATTTCGCATTGACGACAGGAACTTGTCTAGACAGATCGAGAATATAGAAATAAATATCAACATGGCGCTTCTTCAGTCTGAGAGAATTTTAGAGGACAATGCTTCAATTGATCTGCCAAGGGTAAGTCCCGGTCCTGACCAAGCACTTTTTTTAAAACTGTTTTCTGATATTCATTTCTATTTAGTCTCTGTTGACAATATTAGAAAATCAATAGACAGACTGGACAAGACTCTCGACGGCAAGCTTGAAGAGATAAAAAGTTATTATGAGGATTTTTTTAATTCTGCGAATGCTGTTCGCCGTTGTCAGGAGCATTTAGATCAACGTATCGAATCAGGAGAGTATTTCGGTAAAGCTCTATATGACAATTGGGTTTATGAGATATGTGGAAATTCAGTAGTTATAGGGCCGCTCGCAGCGAGAAAACTTATAGAACTTTATCGTTCCTTAGATGTTATTATAGAATCTATTTTCCCAAAGAAGACTGGCGAAGACCAATAGCGAATAAAATTGCCCAACAACAGCTTTGAGAGTGACTGGTTATTCGCTGCCGCTCATAGCCAGCTCCTCAAGCTGGGCGTTATGCCTCAAAGTGATAGATTCAAAATGTTGACTATCTGATGTGGAAAATGGATGGAGTTTGGAAAATGGCAAGAGTTAAAATAATCAATCGACTAACAAATAATTCTAAACTGCCGGATGAACATATAAGCACAGTAAACAAAGCTATAGACTATTTTTTAGCTAATTTTGGAGAAAAGTGGTTTGACTCAAAGTTCCCTGACAATCAATACACAAGAGCAGATATACCATCATTATTGTCCTATTATAAATGCCTAATGGTTTGTGATCAAATACGAAATGGCGACCGGTTGTTAAAAAAACTAATACATGATCCAGTTAACTGGGACCAAAATAGTATTGCCGAGGCTGAAGTAGCACAAAAACTTATCAATACTGGATGTGAGGTCACATATGAGAAAGACAGTAATACTATCCGTCCGGATTTCTGCGTTGAATGTGCTGATGACAATGAAGTCTACTTTGAGGTTTCTCGGCTGAGTTTATCATATGAAGATAAGATTCAGTGGCATGGTGCACAAACTGAATTATCAAATAAGGTGGCAGGATTATTACATGGTGGTGCTGTCGATATCTATATAAATCATCGCACCATCAATAAAAATGATGAAGAATTGATACTTAAAGCTGTTAAAGGTATATCGAATTCTAGAAACAACGACTTCTTTGAAGAATTATTGAATAGTGAAATCTTAGTTGTATACGACAAAACAGGTAGTGTGCGTGCAGATAGAGCAAATCCACCCCCTTTTTGTGAATCCGGCCTTCACGATGTTTGTATCGTTGACCCAGAAAATGATCGGTCAGTATTATATAAAGAACAGTATTTTCCAGATAGTATCATGCCTTGTGTTTCAAGGGTCGAAGCTTACACAGAAAAACCTGGTATAAATAAAGCGAATATTGTTCGAGTATATCGACTCGCCTATGATGATCGTTTTTTTGGTAAACTAATGAATAAATCTGCCCAATTATTTCCAGACAAGCCAGGGATTATAGTTCTTGACATAACAGAATCTACCGCGCAACCAGAGGATTGGTCTCAATCTGCTTCCAGATTATTTTATAGTGGTATATATCGGACCATTAGTGCAGTCTGGATTAGGACTGGGATTTATTCAGATTTCAATACTGTTTGGAAAGAGATTATAACTTTGAATCCAACATCTAATTTCCAAATTGATGCAAGATTTTTCGAGCAGATAATAGGTAGCTGACAATTCCGGTCGATTGACTGTTGGAGATTCTATAGATCTATTTTCATAATAATAAGAGGGTGATATGAGGCCTAACCTGTCAGTTCAGGTGACAGCCAGGGCTATGCCACTTTGGCAGTCTGATAAAAAAATAAACTTATCGATTTTGATTATGGTGGAGTCAACCCTGGCTGCACCTGACTTCTGCGTTATATTTAAGAGGGTTTTTAATGGAACTTTCAGCAATTCTAACACTTATAGCTATATTGGTCGCGCTTTTTGGTAAAGAGATTGTTGCATATCTAAAAAGGCCAATTTTCGAACTGTCTTTCGACGTAGGAGATGTTGGCAATTTTCATGAGGCACTTTTCCCGCTATTCACACATGGCGGGCAACAACATTATTCAAAAGGCATGAATTGCTTAATAAAAATATCGAATCAAAAAAGAAAACGTTTATTCTTTATTACATCAGAAACCGCTAAAGGATGCGAAGTAAAGGTGACATATATTCTACACAATAACAATAAGTTTACTTACTATCCAACTTGGCTAAAATGGTCAGGTGTTAAGGAAGAACAACCTGTTTCGATTATGTCAGGTTCACACCATTATCTTGATTTCATCAACTTTTATAACTTTGAAAATGACTTATGGTTAAGAGACAAAACTATTCCCATGGGTGTGAAACGATCTGCGATCCATCCAAGCACACCACCCGCCGAATGGTCGCCTCCTGATGAGAAGCTTTATTTTAAACTTTGTATTCCTGAAAAAGATATGGCGATAAATAAATGTTTTTTTACAGGTGGTACGTATCAGATTCATATCATGCTCAATGCTGAAAACTGTGATCCATGTGAGTTTGTAGCAACATTGAAATGGTCAAGATCAAAATGGGATAAAGTTGAACTTACCATAGAAAGAGTTCAAGACCAGCAAGGACTAATTACCTTAAAAAGCTGGTTGCAAAACTGTATACGGATAGTCAAAAAGTGTAATATAGGAACAAGAAAGAATAAGGAATAATATAACCAGGGCATTCACCAGATCCCAAAAGCCTGCGGCTTTCGGTCCTGGTGATGCCCACCGTTACAGATAACTGCTATATATCTTGAAATAGAAAAGCAACGTCGGTGGTTGTGATATCGATCATACCAAATGAAACTAAATTGCCATTTTCCGGTTAGGCTTCCTACCTGCCATAGCAGGACGCGGTGTTGCATTCACTTCAATAATTTTTTTTGCCACTAAATCTCACTTCTCTGAATAATCAGCCAAAACCACCCATAATCGGGATCGGAAAAGCACGAAAAGGTTTACATAAATAGAAATTATCGGACGTTGTTATTTAAAGACCTATATGGAAATAAAAGCATTTAAGAGGAATCAAAAGAATGCAGATTGCAAAAAGCGTCAAAAGAAGAAGAAATGATAAAATCAATATTTTCCCGTCATCAACTCTAATCCTTCCTAACCAACCATAATCGGGTTTTCGTCAGAGTCATCTACCTTAAAATCAAAGCAAATCAAAGAAATAGCGTGATTTTATGAATATCGCTTAGAGTGGATGGATCACATTTGTCACCACACCCAAAATTTCATAGTCCATTTCCGGTTCAACTTGAATAGATTTATCTCTTTCATTTTCAGGAACCAAAAAAACCTTATCTTTTATTTTACGAATCCTTCTGACGCTGAACCCACCGTCAATTAATGCGATTACAACTTTCTTATCGGTAGGTTTGATTGACCTATCAACAATAAGGATATCACCAGGAAATATTCCAGCCTTGATCATAGAATCATCGGGAGCCTTTACAAATAACGTTGCAGCAGGATGTTTGATAAGGTATTCATTCAGGTCCAGCTTCCCTTCCAAATAATCATCAGCAGGGGATGGGAAACCAGCTTCAACCGGAACCATGAACAAAGGTATTCCAAGATCGTTTTTCGTGGCTACTTCGTTACCCATTGATCTTATCCCGCAACTTCCCCGAGCACCTGAAAGTTACAACCTTCCTGGGTGCCAACATCAAATCCTCACCGGTAGCTGGATTCCGCCCCCGGCGTTCAGCCTTGTGTTTCACGCTGAATTTACCGAACCCAGTAATAAGGACATCCTCGCCGGACACAAGAGCCTTTTTCATAATTTCCAACAGGGTTTCAACAGTTTCGGTGGATATTTTTTTTGTGAATCCGTTTCTTATCCTGACTTCTTCGATGATTTGAGCTTTCGTGAGGGCCATTGGTGTTGCTCCTTGGGGTATGTGATTGGTCAAGTACGAACAACGCTACAAATCTCAGATTGTTTTGTCAAGCAAATTATAGGGTTACGGTTATTGACAATCATAAGTGATGCGGTGTATGAAAATTATGGCGTAAAAAAACCCTCGCATCAATAATCATCTCATCCACAGGAGCTACGCAATGGCAGAAAAACTCGACCCAGAGGAACTTGTTAGCTTCAAAGAACTGCTAACGGCTAATTCAATACAGGTTGATGCTGTTGCACAGCTACTCATTGAAAAGGGCATTATTACTAAGGAAGAATTTTTTGCCAAACTCAAGCAAGTGCAGAGTGAATATCAAAAAGATGATCATTAAAAAAATCATATCCGGTGGACAAACCGGCGCTGACAAGGCTGCTCTCGATGTGGCAATAAAATTGGATATTCCTCATGGCGGCTGGATACCGAAAGGTCGAAAAACGGAAGATGGTACCCTGCCTGAAAAATATAAACTCAAAGAAATGCCCACTGGCAGTTACCCGGAACGCACTGAACAGAATGTAATTGATTCAGACGGAACGGTGATAATCTCACATGGAAAACTTACCGGCGGCTCAAAACTAACCGAGAAACTAGCTGAAAAACATTACCGACCATGCCTTCACATAGACCTGAATAAGACTGCAACCTTTATGGCTGCATTAATTATCAACACCTGGATCGACCTTCATAAAATAAAAACATTAAATGTTGCAGGGTCAAGAGCCAGCAAAGATCCAAAGATATATCAGAAAGTTAGTTATATCATTGAAGGGGTTTATTATCTGAGTCTTGTTAAGGCAATTATACCTGAGATCATGACCACAGATCCACTAATAGTTGAAGACTTTGTTAAGGAAATCGTCTCTGAGTTGTCCTTTAAAGATAGGGCAACCATCGCACATATGGATGAAGAAGATGTTGAATTACTCCAGGACGTTTTTAATATGTATATTAAAAGCAAGACCAGTGTAGAATCTGACGATCATTATGAATACACCGTTATCATGAAAGAGTTATGGAATGAACTACGCAAAACCCACAAATTGAGGGTTGTTAAATGAAAAAGCTGTCATCATTTATCATAGCTCTGGCAATTTCCTGTATGCTTGCCGGAACCACTTTTGCTGGTGAAGGCAACACATCAATACAATCATTCAGTAAAGCAAAAAAGATCCTTATAAAGCAGATTTATCGTGCTCATCAGACAACATTTTATTGCGGGTGCACATACAGTCTAGGAAAAGTAATCACTGATACAAATGGTTATGTTCCAAAAAATGAAAGATGGAGACGAGCGCACCGATTGGAATGGGAGCATATAGTCCCGGCCCATGCCTTTGGCCAGAGCTTCACAGAGTGGCGTGAGGGGCATCCTGAATGTGTGGATAGTAAAGGCAAATCCTTCAAAGGTCGAAATTGCGCAAGGAAAGTTGCGATCAAATTTAGGTATATGGAATCTGACATGTACAATCTTGTACCAGCGGTAGGCGAAATAAACGCTTTAAGATCGAACTACAGCTTTGGAATTATTCCCGGTGAAAGGCGTGAGTTCGGTGAATGTGACATGGAGATTAAAGATCGAAAGGCTGAACCACCGCCACAAGTTAGAGGTGATATTGCCAGAATATACTTATACATGGATTGGGCTTATCCAGGACATGGCATTATCAGCAAGAAAAATCAAAGGCTGTTTAAGGCATGGGATAAAGAAGATCCCGTCGATGCTTGGGAATGTGAACGATGCAAAAGGATTGAACAAATTCAAGGGAACGAAAACCCTTTTGTAAAAGATATCTGTGTTAATAGTAATATGTGGTAGATGGAAACCTTGCTTGTTTTCTTGGGGTTTTTTATATAAATAATCGATGTTGCGATTTCGTTACGAAATCTTCAATTTTTGGAAATGCATTATTGAGGCAACGAATCAAGCATTCAGACCATCCAGAATCGGCATCGATTTAGTTTCTAAATCAACATTTCAAGACATGTCATTCCCGCTATCTTTTTCAATCCCCCAATAACATTTTGAATTATCCCCGCTGTTCAATGCCTTAGAAGACGCAGAACTCCCTAAAATCCGTTTTCGTGACTAAGGCATACATATGCAAGACTTTTGATTGAGCAAGGGGAAAATGTTAAATAGATTAAGAATCAGCTTGGACATTTAAGCCTAACTGTAACTTTAAATGTATATGCTCACTTGATGAAACCGGTCAACCAGGAGGCAGCTTGCAGGCTGGAAAATGCTGTTTTTGATGCAAGTGGTAGCAAAATTGTAGCAGATAGGTAAAAAATTAAATTGTTACACCTTGTAAGCGATTATCAATTGTCGATTAACAAAGATTGCAAGATACAAAATGCTATAAAAAAAGGGCTTACAACCTTTGATAGCTGTAAACCCATGATATTTGTGGTAGGCACGATTGGATTTGAACCAACGACCTCTACCGTGTCAATGTGCTTGAAATCATAAGGGATATTATTCAATATACATTAAAATATACTAATATATAATAAAAATCAAGTTTTCACTTTATCTTGTTTCATAGTTTTTCATGCTGATTTTTTTTATTGTAGTCTCAAAATGGTCAAAATTTCATCAGGGATATGTCTTGATTAATTACCAAGACTGATCAAAACGGATCCTCGTTTGGCTTTCTCCGAAATTATTAGTCTGTGGCCATGTTGTTAATAGCTATCGGAACCGGATAAATATGCCCTCACTTTTCAAACGTGACCAAAAATTCCCACCTAAAAATTATATAAGTAAATAATAAATAACTATATTTAATTATTGACAATATAGGTTTTTATTGATAATATATTTTACATAAATTATATTTTTATGTTAAATTAAAATGCCCAAAAAATCAAAAAATTACAGAAAATACAAAGGGTTTACTACCAGTGAAGTTGTTAATATTACGGGAGTCTCAGGCAGGAAATTGCGCTGGTGGGATCAACAGGGTATAGTTAAACCAACTGCTTATCCAGCGCGAAAACCCCATCAATCACGCCGTTATACACTCCAAGATATTGTGTGCATTTTAGTGGTTAAATCTCTCAGAGAAAAAGGAATGAGTCTTCAAACAATTCGAAAAAGTGTTAAAAGGGTTGAGGTAACTGGAATCAAGCATCCTCTTGCGAAACTTCGAGTAGCATGTTTAGCAAATGCAATTTTTTTTAAAAAAGATGGAAAATATTGTGAACCTATTTCTGGGCAATTGGTTATAGAACAAGCTTTGGAAGAAATTCGTCCTAAGATAGAACGCCGGCGTGTTGCTCCAGTAGAAAGGGCGATCGAGAATATAAATATGCAATACAATGAAATGATAATAGCTTATTAGCTTCTAGAAAAAAAGTGTTGTTTATTCTCAAAAATATTTAAGAGAGAAAATTAATAATTGCTTTAATTGCTATTATTATTTATATTGATTACCTTTTCTAACAAGTTAAAAGAGCAGATTATGCGGAAAGAAAATTCAACTATTTCAATTGTTGATTACAATAATGCGCAAAAATTAGGAATTAAAGTTCGGCGAACCATGCGCGGGCCTGAAACTGATCTCGTCGATAAATTTTTAAATCAAAAAAATTTTATTGTTCCTAGTGGTTATCATATGACAATATTTAAAGAGCCACGTCTTGAGTCTGGATTTCCTGATTTGGTACTTGTTCTTTGGAACACCGAAGCTGCAAATAAATGGGACAAACAAAGAGCTAAGCTTAAAAATGAAGATTTGCGGGTAATGCAATTTATTTGCCATGGTGGATCAGTGGCATATTCAATGCTTATTGATTTCTTTTCTAATAAAGTTCGAAACAATTTAGATCGGTTGTGTGAAGCCAAAATGATAAATATTAGTTGTGATGAATTTACAGCAAAACCATTATCTGAATCTTTTGCTGTTCGATCAATCTTGGCAATAGAGGCAAAAATCAAAGAATGGACCAAAGCTCTTCAGCAAGCATTTATTAACACTTGGTTCTCTTCAGAATCTTATCTATTAATTCCCCAAATCTCTTCCAAGAGTCATTTGTTTGAGAGAGCTGAATCAAAAGGAATAGGGATTTTGACTAATAAAAAAGAAAATGTTATTATGAAAAAACATCCTTCCAATGGCCTCCCTCGTTCTTATGCTTCATGGCTATTCAACGAATGGTCATGGCGCAATGAAATTATTGGATAACATTGTGCCGGTCATATTTTAATGAATATAGATCTGTCATGGCTGCAAGGAGAATTTCCACACCTTTTAAATCTTGCTACACTAAATAGTGGCGCCTTTAAATCTGTATTTTCTGCATCTGATCCTAATTGGGGAGAAATAGTTTTAAAACTCATTCTTCCAACACAAAATGTTGAAGATATTAGACGTGAAATATTAGCCGTGCAGAATGTACAAACTGATCGCGTTCCTCAAATTCTTGAAGATGGCCAAATATCAACAAATGTTGGTACATGTTTTTGGATGATAGAGGAAAGGGTTCTTGGCTCAACAGTTCGTGAATGCCTTCGTTCAGGTCCACTTGGAGAGCTTAAATCCTTACGCCTTGCTCTTCACATTTTAAAACCCTTGGTTGCCGCGGAGGAATCTCACATTGTTCATCGTGATGTGAAGCCAGAAAATATAATATGTGATCCGAATGATGAATTCTTCCTGCTTGACTTCGGTATTGCCCGTCACCTGACACTTGAATCACGAACAGAAACAATCAGTCCTTTTGGAAAATTTACCCCAGGATACGGTCCGCCAGAACAGTTTCGTAACATCAAACCATCAATAGATTCACGCTCTGATCTATTCGCATTGGGAGTGACATTGTTTGAATGTGTTACTGGGCGAAATCCATTTCGTGATGGAGCTGCTAGCGTGATGGAAATTATAAGACGTGTTGAACAACAACAACTTCCTTTGTTAAGCTTATCTTTTGCTTCAGGTGATGAATTCAAGGATTTGGTATCAGCGATGACACAGAAAAGGCCAGATCAACGACCTCCCTCTGCTAGCTATGCACTAGAATGGCTTCGGGAAATATGCGAACGAGAAAATGTTTATTAAATGGATTTTGATCTAACACGTTTTTAATCAAAAACAAACAAATCGTTTCTTGGAGGAAAACCTATGGAGCTTTACTTACAATTCGGTTATGGCATGATGGAACACTGCCGTTTCTTGCTTACACAGTGGGGTGGCGGTACAGTGATATTAAGTCCTCGTGATCTTGATTCATCCCAGCTAAGAAGCTTCTCCGCCTCTATCAATATTCTTAACAATAATAGCTATGTTTTACTTGACCCTCAGTTTTATTTACCCCGTGCCGGCCATGAGCGCCTTTGCTCGCATGAATATTGGCCCCGAGACTATGACACTGATATATTTTGGCAGGGTTTAGGATTAACCAGGCTTATAACTCGACTGAATGAATTAAACAATGAGCTATTTTGCTCAGATTTCATTTTACCCGGCATTTTAGCCACACAAATTGATGATGATTGGATTGGAATGCAAGAAGCGTTTATTGAAGAAGCTCAAAGCTTGGGACAGCAGCTACCCATATTAGCAACTATAGCCTTATCAGATCAGGTGATTAATGATCAGGATCAGATAGCTATATTGCTAGACAGGTCAGAAAATTGGGACACACAGGGTTATTATTTGGTTTTTGAACATCTTCGTGGTCAATTTATAGTAGACAATCCCAATTGGCTATCAAATGTATTGGATATTGTGGCAGGTTTTAAAATTCGAAATATGAAAGTAATTGTGGGTTATTGCAACCAGCAAATGCTTATTTTAAGCGCTGCGAAGGCTGATGCAATTGCATCTGGAACCTGGATGAACGTGCGGTCTTTCCCACCTGAAAAATTTCGATCAACCGCAGAAGAAGATATTAGACAACGCGCAATCTGGTATTATTGCCCGCAAGCCCTTTCCGAATATAAAATACCATTCCTCGACATTGCTTTCAGGCAGGGAATATTAAGCGATATGACCCCCCCAAGCAATATCGATGGTGGTTATGCTTCCGATCTTTTTAGTGGAGCACAACCAACATCTATTAATTTTCGTGACCGTAATGCTTTCCGACATTATCTTCATTGTCTGCATGAACAAGCTATAAATACCATTACAGATACTTTCGATCAAAACATTGCTCACCATCAAAATTTATTGGACTCAGCAGAAGAACTTCTAAGAGATTTTATTCGTGCGGGTGTTCGGGGGCAACATAGAGATTTTAGAGAAATAATTGATGTTAATAGAGCTGCTTTAACAATGTTGACGGATATTCGTGGCCCAATGCTCCGCAGGTTGTGGAATTCTATTTAAATTATACGAAAGAGTGAAGAACATGCATATTCCGCTTAAATCGGCCACTTGTTCCGGAGGATTCCGGCCACCGATTCCAGAGTAAATCGGCCACCTAATCGGGGCGAAGCGACGCTGGCTTTTCTCTACTTCCCAGATTTGTTT
>SDBS01005946.1_pt1 | contig 11891 bp, 11 predicted proteins | sample 2277091 | NCBI WGS metagenome assembly SDBS01 (sample SAMN10404972, study PRJNA504765) | marine sediment metagenome | isolation source: marine sediment core GS10_PC15, 163 cmbsf | place: Arctic Ocean: Southern Knipovich Ridge | collected 2010 | reverse complement strand
TGTACTGCCCTGTTCCAACAAACTGTGTGCCACCATATCCTTCTGCGAGGCCAACGGCGCCTGTGTGAATAGATGGCCGCACGAGGATCACGAATCGTGTTGATTATTGTCACATCCGGAAAGATGTCCAGTACGAGATCCAGCTCAGATATCATTGCCGGATACTTCAGCACCAGTCTCTGGCCCGGGTGAGCCTGCTGTACCAGTCCAAAGAACAGTTTGAAAAAGCTGATTAAGTCAACTGGCTCATCGGACGAAAATGCTTCTCTTACCAGCAGTGGATCAACAACCTGTGACAAGAATTTAGGGTGCCCTATCAGGGTCTGGGCCGCTTCGCGGGCGTTGCTGATCCGACGGCCATATTTCCCGGCAAACTCCTGTACGTAGTGCACTTCGGCCAACACGGCGAACAGTGCCGGATGCGTATGCAGTATCCCCCTGAGCAATGTCGAGCCGGTACGAGCAAATCCAACAATGAAGATCGGCCTGTCTGCCTGCCGAATCATTCTGGCATCTCCGGGATCAGGATTTCGGGTAAATTGTCTCATCTGAAGCTTTCGACATCGGTCTCAGCCGCAAGATTTGTTCAGGATCCCCTCGTACATTGCCCGCGCCCTGCGGCCGATGTCACTCCAATCGTAGTGCTCACATGCAAACTGCCTCGAAGCAGCCCCCCGTTCGATCAGGTCCGGCAGATCCAGGGCAAGGCGAAGTGCCGCGGCCAGTCCGTCGCGGTCATTTGGATCGTATCCGAAATACGCCTCCGGGCAGGCAACCTCGGGTATTGAGCCCATCCTGGGCGCGACCACACCCCGCCCGAAACTCATAGCCAGCAGCAAGCTGCCGGAGTGGAGAATGTGCCGAAACGGCAAGGCAACGAGATCACAGGCCTGGAAATAGACCTGCAGCTCGTCGTCAGGCACCAATCCAGGCTGGATTCGCACTTCAGCCCCCGCAGGCGAGCGATCGGCGGCCTTTCTTTGCAGTTCCCCAGCCAACTGTGGGTCGCCTGTCGGACCGGCCAGAATCAGAATGTCTCCGTCGCGGGCCATTTCGCAGAAGCTGTCCACAAGGGTGTCGGCTCCCTTGTATCTCAGGATCCGGCCAAGGAACAGGACCACACGCGCTGCGGGTGAGATACCGAGCTTGCGGCGCGCCTGGCCGCGCGAGACGTCGTTGGGATACGCGTCTATGTAATGCCCGTGGGGAATGACAGCGATGTGCGTTGCATCGCCTATCCGATACGTTTCACGAAGAGCCGCATCAGCCGCCCTTGACATGACAATGATGCCGTTGCAGCAGTTGATGAGCTTCTGCATCATTCTTATCTCATCGTTTACGTTGGGCTCGTCGTGGGCAATGATGTTGTGGGCAGTCCACACACAGGGCCGGCGCCTGAGCTTACGCAGGCCCAGGAAGTACATGATCCGTTTTGCCGCGCCCAGGAAGGCAGTGCGGCCTCTGTACCAGTCGTGCGGCCAGTCCATCTGAAGCAGATCCACCGGGTGAGACAGAGCATAATGCAGCGGCATGAACTTCCGCGGTGGAATGCGGATCACCTTCAGGCCGGCCGACTCAAGGCCATCTGCGAACAGCCGCTGGTACGGGTTGAATCCCGGGCTGTAAGGAAAATGGCCAATTGTAATATCCGACATCTTACTTCCAAGCCAGTGGCTTGCTCGTTGCCCGCGTGTGCCAGGCAGAGAAGCTATGACGGACTATCTCTTTATGCCGTAGAAACACACTGCTCGTGGCCGGTGCTGAAAACTCTCAATGCCATAGATCTGGACGCCGTTACTGCAAAAACTCTCTTATGATCTCTTGATACCCCAAGCGTGCGCCTCCCCAATGATTGTGTCGCAGGACTCTTGCTCGCCACAGCGGAATTCTAAATCGCCTGCTCCAGCCCCATATTACAGTCACTTTCTCAAACGCATGAGAGCTCCCCGGGCCAAATTTGCGTTTACTAATGAACGGATAAAGCATCTCGAATTGTATCTTGGCTTGGCCCCCCGGCTTAAGAACTCGACATATTTCGGCGATGGCCTTGACAACATTCGACCTCAACTTTATATGCTGCATCACGGCGTAAGAGTACACACAATCGAAGAAACCGTCATCGAAGGGGATTCTAGGCTCTGAGTCAAGCGTATGAACTTCAACACTTTGCGGCAAGTACTCTCGCGCACGCCTTACCATTGCTTCTGAGACGTCGACTCCGTAGCACGATGGAGCAGATTCAGCAACCGCCTTCAAGAATCTGCCCATCCCGCAGCCGTAATCAAGTATTCGCATCCCTTGCTACCCCGGAAAACGAGTCAGCCAGGGAATAATCCACTTGTCAACCTTCTCTTTTCCTGCGGAGAAGAACCTGTCCAACTCCTGCTCAGTGGGCTCGGATGAACTCGATAGGAACTCGGGGATGGACATGACAGCATACAGGGGATTCTGCTCTGCCTTTTCGCCCCACGTCATATCCCTCAGGTACTTGTCCTTTGGTCGCTTCTTTCCGGACATATCGCCATCTCTCACTATTCTGTTCCCACCTAACGCGTTTCACCGGAATCGAGGCGTGAAGCTCAATTCGTAGGTGAGCGGGTTGTTCCGCCGACCTTGGCCGCCAGATCTGTCGGCAGGACCCGTCTCATGCATTCCGCCACGCCGCGGCCCCACGCGTTCCAGTTCAGTCTTTTTTCGAACTCATCCCGGCTGCCGCGGACCAGCCGGTGGTATTTCTCATCATCCAGGTAGATGTCCCGGATCAATCCGGCATAGTCGGCGGGCCCCGCGCTGAACGGGAGCGTGTAGCCGTTGACACCGCGGCGGATCACCTCGGCGACCCCGCCAACTTCCGTGGCAATCGCGGGCACGCCGTAGGCGTTTGCCTCACAGAAAACGATCCCAAAAGTATCTGCGCGGGTGGGGAGAAAAAGAAAATTCGTATCCGCCAGCAGTTTGCTCAGTACTTGACGATCCTCTGCCCTGTTCTTATCCAAAAAGCCAATAACCGTCATCTTCTCATGGGACAGACCATTCGGAGGAGTGCAACCGCAGACAGTCAATTCGGCATTCACCCCCACTTGGCCCAACTTGACCAACGTCTCAAAGGCAATGCCGCCTCCCTTCCTGTCCCAATCCACACCCATAAAGAGCAGTTTGCAACGATCTGTTTTCCTCTTGCTCAGTGCAAGCTCACGAGGGGGCACGTACTCGTCTTCCAGGTTCGCCCCCATAGGCACGACGCTGATTCGGTCACGAGGCACCCCGTAATAATGGACGATGTCCTCCATGGCCCAGGGAGTGGCGGAGATTATGGCCGTGGCGCTGTGAAGCAGGCGCCTCTGTAACCGCATGCCATGTGTGAAGTTTCGGCGTGGGCTGTCCTTCATCCCCCGATACCACCTGCTCTCGGGCGTCCTGGCAAACGCGGAGTCCCGATAGATAATGATGGGCAGCACAGTGTCGAGCAAGGCCATACTCAACGTTGTGTCGAACGCGCCGAACAGCATGTCGCATTCCTTGTGCTCGAGGCTGTCCCGCAACATCAGGGCTCGTCGCTTGCAGCAGGGGCGACTGTAATACCACTTGTACCGTTTGCCCGTCAGCAGCCGCTCGGCCCGCCAGAAAGCCCGATAAACGAGCGGAGCAGGGGGCAAAGGTATGGGGCCCAGATCAACAATGTCTCCACAGTGCCGTCCCAAGGCCCGGGCCATGCTGTAGGGCGTCCCACTGGCGATGCGCTTGTCATCAACCGTCCCGGGACCCACAAAGCCAATGCGAAGACGCTGCGACATTTCCACGTATCCCACTCAGTACCGTCATCGGCCCGGGGCCGACGGCAACAGGAACTCCTGGTGATTCTCAAGCCCGTTCAGAAACACGCGAACGGATCGGCAGGCCAGAAGCTCTTCTTCTGTCATCTGCACCAAGGCCCTGCCGCATCGAGGCTGCGAAGTAAACCTCCAGCGCCCGCCCGGTGGCGCCGCGGTCAGACGTAGCCCAGGTCCCGAAGCCTGGCCCGCATTTCCTCATCCTCAATCTCTGCCAAGGCCTCGTCCGATGCGGAATCGGCCATCGACTCATTCCATGTATTCATGGCCGCTGTAAGATGATCGAGCACCCCGGCACGATCGCCGGAGCCTGCAAGGTTCTGCTTCTCGAGCGAATCGTCTATCCCCCACGCGTAGAGCTCCTTCCGGCCGGTCTGCTCACACCGGATCATCTTGTATTTCGCGGAGACGGCCGCCTGGCTCTGCCGACCCCAGCAAACGGCATCCGAAAATACAACGCGGTCGTCCTCCGGGGGCGCCGCGGCGGCGGTTATATGCCGACAGAGAGACCGCCCCACCATGGCTGAGACATCCGCATCAATCCCCAGCAAATCCAGGATGGTGGGAGCGAAATCAACCAGACTGGCTACGCTCTGGACCCGCCTGCCGCTTTGCGCAACGCCGGGCCAGTGGAAGACCAATGGCACACGAATCAACTCGTTGTACAGCGTATGGCCGTGCAATACCCCGCGTTTGTTCCCCAATGGGTCCGACCCCTCATCTCCATGCTCCCAGAACTCCTCGCCATGGTCACTGAGGAATACGGCCAGCCTGTCTCTGGCTTCTCGCAGAGAGTCCCACTGGGTCAACAGATCGCGAATGCACCTGTCCATGTATCGAGCACAGTTATCGTATCGCCGGCGGACATACTCTCTATCTTCTTCATTCCATTCAACATCCTTGCTGAGATGCGGATGTACGTGCTGGGCCTTGACGCAGCCGCCGGGCGCTTCAGCCGGAGGCATCCACTTCGGCGGGGCCCAGTAGGGATGGTGCATGTCAAGAAGATTAACCCAAAGGAAAACAGGTTTGTCCTTCGGTGAAGCGGCCAACAGTCGCACGGCCTGTCGAATAACCGCCCCCGCTTCCTGCAGGACGCGCCGTGCCGACAGGCGGTAATTCGGCCTGCGGACCTTGAGCCGCTCGAACACAAAGGAAAGATATTTTTTCAACCCCGCTTGCGCCAGAACTGCTTTCTCGCGTGCAAACCGCCCCTTTTTGTGAGGCACAGTACAGACCTCATACTCCGCAAAGGCCCTGTCAAAGCCGCTGCCCCAGCTTAGCTGCCCGAAATTCGCCTGGCTGCAGATGGTGTGGTATCCCGCATCAGCCAGGAACTCCGTGAGAACAGGTACGTCAGACCGCAGATCTGATCGGACCCAAGGCGTGTCCGGGTCAGACTTTCTGGCCAGTGCTCCATGCTGCCGCGGCCAGAGACCCGTGAATATCGAACCAAACGACGGCGCAGTCCAAGGAGCGGTCGCGAAAGCTTTGTCGAACGCGACTCCCTCTTCCAGCAGACCGGTTAACGTGGGCATCAGGGCCGGGCCGTACGGCGCCATCCGGTCACGACGCAACGTGTCCAGGGACAGAAAAAGCACATCCGGTCGGTCGGTCAACGGCACTATAGTTTCCCTCGTTGGCGATAAAGTGACGGGTCCACAGCCGCCGCCATTCTCTCGATTCTCAGACCACCGAGAAACTCTGATACTCTCTCAGCCTGCGTTTGCGGATCGCGTACGGCCTCTTGATAGTCGACATGGATCATTCGAAAACAAGGCCACTGCTTGATCCACGCCTCAAATGCCTGAAGCTTCCTGGCGAAGATTTTCGCCAAATCCTCATCCGAGGCTTTTCCCCCTTCACGTCCCAGGCGGCCGAGCATAGCCTTTTGCGATGCCAGGATCTCATCCACATTCCGCCTCATGAACACCACCCGGTACTGTCTTTCCCTGGGAAGATCGTACAGAAGCTGGAAGACCATCTTGACGGCCTTACCGTCAGCTTCTTCCAGCCAGGACGGATCCTCCCTTATCTTCTTCACCGGTTCGTATTCGTAGTACCCATGAGGATTGTCTTCATCAGCCTTCCTGACATCGTCGGTCAAGAGAGGCATCCCCCCGGCCTCGATCATTCTCATCATCATCGAAGTCCCGGACCTCGGCAAACCTGACACGATTGTCACAAAGCCCTTCTTCTCGTTTTCCATGCCGCCACAAGTCTCACACATAGCCGCCGGGCCATCAGAGAATTCCAAGGAACCGCTCCCACCTGCGGATAAAGCCGAATTCTTCTATCAAGTACCTCAGGCCTTCGAGTTCAAAGCCGTGGCGAATTCGCCCCACGTAATGCTTGCATACAGATGTGACGGGGTCTTTTCGGAATGAAACGTCGTAGGCCTCGGGCAGATGCTCAACGCCGTGCGGGCTGGCGGAAGCCAGCATTGCAATAAAGGTTTGATCCAGTACCCATTCCTCAATCCGAGACTGGAACGTCGCCATCGCCAGCCACTGCTCGATCACTTCGGGTTTGATGTCATCGGTATTCATGACCCAAAGACCGGCGTTGACCCGCTCGAGGGTCTTGATTTCGGTGGCCTTGCGGATCTCCTGGACGGGCACGGCATAGCTGGTGAACATGTCACGGTTGAAGGCGTTCGCTCCGGGGGCCGTTCCCAACAGGGCCAAGATCTCCTTCGGGTGCTGAAACACGACAATGTCGCTGTCGACATACCACGTTCGTTCCCCACCCGCCCAGAATGCAACATCCAACATCTTCAGCACCATCAACTGGTTTTCCCGCCAGGCGAGTGTGCGGGGACAATCCTTGAGCATTTCAGCCGCCCGCTGATCACCTTCGCTGCGGCTGACAGCCTTGGCTCCGGGAAACTGGCGTTCAAGTTCGGCCATATCCTCCGGCCCGAGGGTCCCATCGTCATGGAAGACCCATCGCAGAGCGAGATCTGTTGCCAGATCACACGCTTTGGCCGCACATATCGCCATGCCCAGGTCGCGTTTGCGCAGCAGCATATGGGTTGTGAACGGCAGACTTTCATCGGCTGGTGGCGCCGGCGGCGCATCGACTATTACCCGGGCGATACGCCTCCGTCTTGCATCACGGAAGATCCGCAAGAACCGCCGAATGGCCCGGAACGCTAGAAAACGTTTCACGCTGGATATCGGCTTAACCCTATACATCATCCGTGCCACTCTCGTCTGCCGGACCGGAACCTGCCGGCGGTTTTACGGCTACGCAAAGCAGAATCTGACAGTTGTAATACTTTGCCCGCAGAGGCGTTATCGGCTCCAGCAACCGCACGAGTAGATTTCCCGCTACGTAGCTTGGCATCAAAATGGCCGGGCGGAGCTTTCGAATCTTCGGCACGCAGTCGGACAGCAGCCTCAGTAGAATCCCAATCCCTGCGCTCACAGGCCCGCCGACGGGTACGATCTGGGCCATCTCGAGGCCCGCCTGAGTGATCTCATACTCCAGGCCTTGCCAGGTCCAACGCCGCAGGTCCATCGGGGCCGGGTGCCAATTGTAAATCCCATGCGTGGTGAGAATCAGTTTCCCGCCGCGTTTTAGCAGTCTCGAACACTCGCACAGGTAATCGCCGACAGTCGGCACGTGCTCCAGCACCTGTGAAGACAAGACCACATCCGCAGACCCATCGTCCATTGGAACTCGCGCGCCCGGTCGAATCTTGATATCTGCGGCAGCGTTGCCCTCTATGTCCACTCCTATGTAGGACTTCAGATGCGGCTCGAAAAGGGACCTGTAAGGCATCTGCCCGCATCCGAAGTCCACCAGGCATTCAAGGTCTTTGCGCGCCACATGCTGCTCAACACTTTTCTCAAGCGCCCGAAGCAGGAACAGACGCTGTGACGAATTGATGAAATAGAGCTTTCGCCCCGGATGCAGATAATTGTCCAACGGCTCGGGCAGAAAAGGCCGATCGTCTTTGGGCAACAGGTCATAGGGGAGCATTATGGCCGGTTATACTCCAGGGCGCGCGCTCAGGGCGCAAGGTATCAGAAAGTCCTCTCGGTTTTCCAACGCGTGCACAAACAGCTTCATGGTCGGATGGGCGGCGATTTCTTCGTCCGAGAAGTTCCGCAAAGCCCTCACGTCGCTTACTTTGGGCTCATAGGTAAATGGGAACGGTAGCTGGTACCGTTCGAACAGCAGGTAGGCGTACCGCTTTGCTGAGACCTTCAATTGCTCACGATCGATATCGCCGCCGTCCCAGGTCTCGATCAGGTGAAAGTATTCTTCCGCGCTATCGACGTCTATCGTAAATCCCCTGCCCCGGAAGTGCGTTCGGGAAACCATCGCGCACGGAATTCCTTCCAGGGGCAGCTCCATGCCGACCGTGCTGGTGTGGACCAAACCAAGATCGGCTACCTTCATGATCGACCAACTGTTGACCTCCTCATGCGGCTCAACCACTCGTACATTGCGAGGCAGCTCTGGAAACCGTGCTCTTATCAATGACGCAAAGGGCTGGTTTGTTCCTATGACCACTTCCGCCGGGTGAATCTTGACCACGAGTTGCTTCTGGCGATGCTCAGCAAACCAGGCGATGGTCTCCATCACCCACTCAATGGGATTCTTGAAGGCTATTTCCCGCTGCGTGCTGGCGGCATCCCACAGCACATTCGTGAACAGCAGGAAGGTCTGCTTGTCTGGGGCCAGATCGAGCCGACGCCATGTCTCGGCCAGCGTCTCTTCGTCACCGAAGTTGTACACGCGCGTGTCCAGGCTGTGGGTACGGCGCGAGGTGAGATAGTCGTCAATTGACTTTTCCTGCTCCCCCGTCAACGGGACATCCTTAACTCGTTCCCATTCGCGAGACACATCCCACCAGTCAGCCGAGGTGGACCAGTTGAACTTCATGGTGTCCATTTTCTTTCCCTCCGCGGTGGTTGCCAAAGGAACCCCGGCCCGCAGCAGCGTTTCCCGAATCGGCCCCCACGTACAGTAGATCCCGTGGGTCATGATGATCCGGTCGGGACGCATTTCCGACAGCTTCCTGCCAAGCCGCTCAGAGATCAAAGCCGCCTTCTTATATCGCTCTCGGCGCTCGTGAACCACCGGCTCATCCAACAACACACCAACTCGGAAATGCTTCAGCAGCGCCGACTCAACGTAGACCTCCCAGTCGCCGCGCGCCTCAACACCATCGACCAGCTCGCTGGTGGTCAGCACATCATAACCGGCGGCTTGCAAGTACTGACGGCCAAAACCGTAACATCGCCCGCACTGCCGGCACCATCTGTTCTCCTCACCGGCCTCCTTAACCTCGCAGGCAGGCAAAGCCTGGTCACACAGCACGAAGTGAACTCGATGTCCCCGCGTCTGAAGTGCCTTGGCCAGTATGACATCCACGGACATCAGCCGGGCATTGTTGCCCATGAGGGAGACAAAGTATACGTCGAGCGGCTTGTCGGCAGGGCTGACAATCTTTGCAGACCCGGCATTCTTGACCTGCGCAACCAAGGTTTGCCGGGAGATTCTCGAGCGGCCAATCCGTTCCCAGCCTATCCCCAAACAATGGCCAGCACAGGCCAGCGTTGGGCCGATTCCTTGCCGAACCCTATCCCTCCAGCACAACCCCCTGGGCTTCTTGAGTTTTCGAAGTTTTGCCATCGCTGGCGGAATCTCCCAGGTGCGCTTACCACGCGGTCCAGCCGCCGTCCACGGTCACCACGGCCCCGGTCATGTAGGCAGAAGCGTCCGGGCACATGAACAGGATCGCGCCCTGATACTCGTCACACCGCGCCATCGTTCTCTACCTTCGCCCAGCGATGCGATTGGCGCTCCAACGGCTTGTCCTGAGTTCACCGAAGGGCGGCCCCTACTTGGGATTCGCCATTTTCGCCTGTATCATTTTTCTGCACAGCGCCGGGCGACTACGAACAATCGCGACGACATCCTCGGCGCCCGCATTCAGGGCTGACGACCCCAGTTCCTCAAATACCTCCGCAAGAATCTCAAAGTCTTCCGGTGTGTCCAGTGTCAGTCTCAAGTTGTCATCGTCGCAGCACGCCGGAACATCCAGGAATCGCACACGAAACTCAGAGGGTCGCTGATAGATCCCCAGCGTAACGTGTTCGCGCTCGAATGCATCCGTGATAAGCCGGTCTGCACGGAACAGACATTTCCGGGTAAGGGCTTCGGCGAAGAAGCTGATCGGTGACAGCATTACAGGACGGGTGCCATATATCTGATAGCTTTCATATTCAGCATCTGACTTCCTGATGTCTCTTATCAGCTCGTCAACATAGTGAGGATCCACCAATGGGTTATCGGCGTTCACTCGAACTATCAGGTGCGCGTGGCTTTCGCGAGTTACCCCGACAAATCGGGATAGTACGTCTCTCTCACTCCCGCGGAAGCATCTGATTCCCCACTCCTTGCATCGCTCGGCGAGCACATCATCCTGCGAAGCTATGCTCGTTGCTACTATAATTGAACTCAGCTCGTCCGATCTCTTGAGGCGATCGAGAATCCACTTGAGAACGGTGCGACCGGCAAGTGTCAGCAACACCTTGTTCGCCAGCCGTGCTGATGCTATCCGAGCTTGCACTATTGCAATCGCCTGACTCATCTCCACACCTCAGGCATCTGTCGGTACGAGTTGTCGATCGTCCGTGCTTGTACACGGAACGCCGTCGAAGGGAATCAGGGCGGGCCAACAATGGTCAGTTGGCCAAAGCCCATTCCCCTTGGCCTCGGAATCTTGCCGGCCTATCGAACCATAGCCGACAACAAGTATCCAATGTGACCGGTCAGTCAAGGATTCCCCAATACCAGGTTACTACGGTCACCGAACTGCCCGATATAGACATCCGCCGTGGTGGCCGCAGCGGCGGGATCATAATTATACGCGATCGGACAGAGCTCATGTTTTTGCCCCGCTATGCGATTCCTGCATGCTGGGGGGTGCCTGGGTTCCTTCGTGAGCCATCCGTCTTCCTGATAGCGGTTCACCACGCCGTCCAGCCGCCATCCACGGTCACCACGGCGCCGGTCATGTAGGCCGAGGCGTCCGAGCACATGAACAGGATCGTCCCCTGGTACTCGTCACGTTTTGCCATCCGGCCGAGCGGGGTGCGGTCGCAGTAGTTCTTGACGAATTCGGAATCCTGGCCGGATTCCACGCCGCCCGGGGCAATGACATTGGCCCGCACCTTCGGCCGCCAGTGGACGGCAATGTAGCGGGTCATGTTGATCAGGGCGCTTTTCGACGCCGCGTAGGAGATCGGCGAGTTGATACCGCTTTGGCCGTATACTCGCGGGTCGGCGCTGACCAGGCCATAGGCGGACGAGACGTTGACGATAACGCCACCGTCCGCATTGTACATCCGCGAGCCCAGCTCCCTGCACATCAGGAAAGGCCCGGTAAGATTGACCGCCAAGACCTTGTTCCACGATTCCAACGGGTATTCCGCCAGTGATGTGTAGAACGCGCCGCCCTTGTACTGCGCGGAATTCACCAGGATGTCGCACCGGCCGAACTGGCCGTATATCTCATCGCCCAGTTTCCTGACACTTCCTTCGTCGGTAATATCCGTGGTCTTCGCAACGACCTGGCGCCCGGTCTGCTCGGCGATTCGCTTCGATTCCGTCTGCGCAAGCTCGGCGTCGATGTCCACCATCACCACGTCGGCGCCCCCTTGGGCGAGTATCTCACAGAGCTTCGCACCGATGATTCCTGCCCCGCCGGAAACCACCGCCACCTTGCCGTCCAGACCGTACAGCTCTTCTAGGTGTCCCACTATTGAGCCCCTTTCAAACATACAGATTTCCTGTTCTCGCTGGATGCCAACGCGCCCAAGGCCATCTCCAAAGCCGCCACGCCCTCCCAAAGCCCGATGGCCGGGCTCGGGGGTGATGCGGTAAATCCGGCCAATGCATCGCGGAGCATGTCCACGTAGATCGTGCCAAGTTCAAAATCATCCGGCAGGGAAGTCTTCTCAGCTACTTCGTCGCCGGCAGTGATGGTCAGTGTCCCGGAATTCCAGTCCAGGTTAGCGCTGCCTGCTTCACCCACAACCC
>SDBS01005945.1_pt1 | contig 11891 bp, 7 predicted proteins | sample 2277091 | NCBI WGS metagenome assembly SDBS01 (sample SAMN10404972, study PRJNA504765) | marine sediment metagenome | isolation source: marine sediment core GS10_PC15, 163 cmbsf | place: Arctic Ocean: Southern Knipovich Ridge | collected 2010 | reverse complement strand
CGTAGTTCGGCCTAATCTTTCGGTAGAGATATGATTATTTTGGTGTAAACTCGCTTTGGATTTACTACTCAAATAAAATTTGAAGAACCGAATATCTCTACAAAGAAATTCCAAATACTTCTATCAAATCGAAGGTTTAACCTTTACTGTGATCTCCATCTAAAATCTAAGGAGATGCATAACGTTCAAGTGGAGCTATAGACAGAGACTCAAAAACCATATTTCTAAAATTTAGTTAGCATGCGAAATTAATCCTTAAACAACTCAGCTTCCTAATAATGCCGTATTCTCTATATTTCGCTCATAATCACCTACCACAACGGGTTGTGGTGTGCTGCTCTTTAGTTTTTTACTCCATGAGTCACTCAATTTGACATATCTGTGCTGAGAGAAACCTGAGGGCAAGGCTGGACCCGTGAAAAGAAATTAGTAGTGGTCAATAATTCAGCGGTGGATTTACCCTGAGCAAAGCCGAAGGTAGTCCGGGCTGGGGAGTCAATTTTCTCGAGTTGGTCATATACAATTGTTTTACTTTCGATTTCCACACTCAGATTTGACACCCAAGGCCAAAACCACTATCATTCTGAGGTAAAAGGAATTCTTACCATCTAAAAGCATCGAATACTCTGCTGCGGTCCATCCCCTGAATTCCACTTTGGCATGAAACCTGCGATGCTTAAAAAAAGTGAAATGTCTGCATACGAACCTCCCCGTTAAGATTCGCGGAGGGTAAAATCGCCCGCCCTGCCAAGATATCCAGTTCGGGCAGCGGCAAAACAATAGATTTTCCGGCCGTTGAATGGTGCGGCGGATTTGCGGTCTCGCCGCCGGTCTCAACGGATTTGGAGGCAGACCCGAGGATTAAAAGCCATGAGAAAATTTAATCTGGTTCAGAGATTTTCAATATTAAGCTTCCTTTTGATATTTGTCATCACCCTGGTGGGCTCAATCGTCATATTGAGCTATATAAAGAAGATCATGATAAAGAACGAAGCTCTAGTCACGTCCCATTTTTTACGTGTTGAGATTAAAAGGCATTTTTTACTGAAAAACTTCCAAAAAAAGGGATTTTCAGAGGAATTCTTCCACTTCAGAATGTTTTTGACTCAGTTGCTGACATACTCGAACTTAGTAGGGATTAAGATGTACGATACAGAAGGTATCGTCCTTTGGTCAGACCAACAAGATGTTGTCGGTAAAAAATTCAACCCTAATAAGGAGTTGACGAAGGCTCTTCATGGGAAGATTTCATCCACTCTTGGGGTTCCGCATGAAACAGAACATATCCCCTTGCGGAAATATCAGCAGATCATGGAAATTTATACGCCGGTATTTGATATGGATTCCAAGGAACTTCTCGGCGTGATCGGAACCTATAAGCAACCTCAAATTTTACTTGCAAGTATCAGTAGAACTCAAAAACTTATCTGGATCATGGCGTTACTCGGTGGCTCATCGCTATATTTGGGACTTTTTGGTATCGTTTATAACAGCCACAAAAAACAGATGCGGTTGGAGGAAGATGTCAAAAAATCCCATGAGAGATATATGGACCTCATCGAAAATTCCCCTGAGATGATACACCAGGTCGATATGGAGCGGACTTTCCTGCATGTAAACAAAACAGAAACGGAAAGGCTCGGTTTCGCCCTGGAAGAGATGAAGGGGATGAAGCTCGAGGACCTCACTCCCCTGGAACGAAAGGAAGAGCTGCTTCCGCATTTCAACAGGGTTTTATCGGACGGTGAAAGCACCATAGAGACGACCTTCCGGACCAAAGACGGCGAAGATATCGAGGTGGAGATAAACGAGACCGGCTTCTTTGATCAGAAAACCGGTACGCTAATCCACTCCAGGGCCTTTATAAGAGATATCACCAAGAGGAAAGAAGCGCAGAGGGAAATACAGTTTCTCAACGAGTATTACGAGGCAATTCTGGGCAGCATGAACTCCTATGTGAGGGTCATAAACTCAAAGAGGATCGTTGAATTTGAGAATCACTTGATAACTAAGCAGTTTGGCGAGAACATCGGAAGTGAATGCAACGCTTTTTGGAGAGCAGGGCAGCAATGCCAAAACTGCATTACCAATTTGACTCTAACCTATGGAAAAACATATACCAGTGAAGAAAAGACTTCCGATGGCCGGTTTTATTCGCTGACTTCCATTCCCATGAAAAGCAGGGACGGCTCGATCTCAGCCATCGAAATTATCAGTGATATAACGAACAGAAAAAAGCTGGAGCAGGAGATCATCCAGCAGGAGAAGATGGCCGGTGTGGGTCTGCTGGCCGCGGGACTCGCCCACGAGATCGGCAATCCCATTGGTATCGTTGATAGCGCTGTCCAGTTCTGTCTTCAGAAATTGAACCCGGAAGGCTCTTTGAAGGAGCACCTTGAGGTCATCCAGAGAAACATCTATGCCGCCGACCATACCATCAAGGAGCTCCTCCGTTTCGCCAGGCCGGCGGAGAGCGAATATTCCAGGATCAATGTCATCGAACTGCTGAAAGAGGCATGCAGTATCGTGACCTCGGAGTGCGTGCAGAGAGGCATCACGCTAAACGAGTCATACAAAGAGTCATACAAGGCGGCGTGTCCTGATGAGACCCTCTACATTTTTGCCGACCGGGCCAACATTCAAAATGTTTTCGTAAATCTTCTGCTCAATTCCATCGAAGCCATCTTTGGCGGCGGAGCGATAACCGTAACTTTGGAAATGGATAAGGCGGGAGAAAAGGTGGCGATTGCCTTCGCCGATACCGGGCCGGGAATACCACAGGAAAATCTGGATAAGATCTTTTCACCCTTTTTCACCACCAAAGACGAGGGCACGGGATTAGGACTCTCGATCTGTCACCGGGTTGTGGACTCCCATAAAGGTAAGTTGTCAGCAGAAAACATGCCCCGGGGAGGCGCAAAATTAACTGTATTTCTTCCGGCCAGATGGGAAAGGCTTATGGAATCATGAGTGAAATAGAAGTTTTAATTGTTGATGACAACAAGGATATGCGTTGGTTGGTCTCGAACCTCCTTAAGGAAGAGGGTTACCAGGTCGAAGCGGCTGACGGCGGAATGGCCGCCCTGGACAAAATCCAGCAGCATACCCCGGAAATAGTGCTTCTGGACCTGAACATGCCCGGGATGAACGGATGGGAGACTCTAGAGGAAATAAAGAAGATAGGAGCGCCCGTATCCGTGATTATAATTACCGCCTATGGTGATGTTAAATCCGCCGTCCGTGCAATGAAGATGGGAGCGTATGATTTCCTGACGAAACCTTTTAACAACGACGAAATGATTCTAACCATCAAAAGAGCGGCGGATAACATATCACTGCGTAAAGAAATGCAGGTGTTAAGAAAGAAGCTTGATGAAACACAACAATTAGAAAACGTTATGGGAACGAGCCCGGAGACCAAAAGAGTCATCCACAAACTGGACCAGGTCGCCCCGACCAGCATGTCGGTAATCATTCAGGGCGAAACCGGGACGGGCAAGGAGCTGATCGCCCGCACCATTCACCAGCGGAGTCCCAGGAGTGAGAATACCTACATCACCGTGGATTGCGGCGCAATACCGGAAACACTCATGGAGAGTGAATTTTTCGGGCATGAAAAAGGCGCTTTTACGGGAGCCATGGGGAGGCGGTCCGGTTACTTCGAATCGGCCGAGGGAGGGACCCTCTTTTTGGATGAGATAACCAATCTGCCCCTCTTACTCCAGAGCAAACTGCTGAGAGTGCTCCAGGAGCGGGAAATCAGTAAACTGGGCTCTGATAAATCCATAAAGCTGGATGTCAGAGTCATAGTCGCGTCCAACAAACCTCTGGAGGAAGAGGTCAAGAAGGGAAATTTCCGGGAGGACCTCTATTACCGTCTAAACGAGTTCACCATATTCCTCCCCAGACTCAAGGACAGGCAGGAAGACATTCTATTTCTGGCCAAACTGTTCCTGAACGAAGCCAACAGCGAACTTGACAAAGAGAGTACTGGGTTTACCCAGGAAGCCGTACGCGCCATGCTTCATTATGAATGGCCCGGCAACGTGAGAGAACTAAGGAGCGCCATCAGACGCGCGGTATTATTCAACCCGGAGATGATAACACCGAAACATCTCTTTGATGAGCAACGGGAGACGGTCTCTTCGGGAGCAGACGACGCGCAAGACGACTCTTTTTCGTTAAGAGATATTGCCAGGAGAGCTTTGGAGAAGGCCGAGATGGAGGCCATCCAAAAAGCCCTGCGCAGCACGAAAGGCAACAAATCAAAAGCCGCGGACCTTTTAGATATCAACTACAAGACTCTGTTCAGAAAACTTAAGAGATACAATATCTCCTGACCCACCCCCTCTGATAAAATCAAAGCCGGCGCCTTACCTTGGCCGGGCAGACGCCTGTCAGGCCCCAGTGCGCGACTTACCGAATACCCCCCGCCTTTTATCCTTAAAGCATCCATTGAGCTAATCCGAAAAGCATGGCGCTGATGCCCCACATTGGGGCGTCAGCGCCATACTTAGTTGGTGGATCCGACCGCATTGACACGGGTGCCCGGAAAAATACGGGGCAATATTTGCTTTAGATATAAAACCGCTCTCAGAGGTGTACCGGTACGAGCGCGCGTCTTAACCGCGCTCTTCATGGATAAACAAAGGGAGTTCCTGTGCTTTTGATTCTCTGCTGTCAAACCGCGTGCTTTTGCACGCGGTCGCAAACGCAGTGATTAAGGCGCTGACGTGCTCGTCGACTCAAATGGCACGCTCTTTGCGGATAGTCTCTTCAGAGAAAAGCCAAACCTGTCTTGAGGCAGGGACGGAAAGATAATGAGTTTTCGATTCCAAGATCAATTAAGGACACGCTAAGACACGATGTCAACAGTATTCAGCCAAAAAAATATATCAATTTCAAAATTCGTGCTTGCCGGCATGTTGAGCCTCTTGCTTCTGGCCGGATGCGCGGGGGTCGAGGTAAAAGAAACCCCGGAGGAGGAGCTGGCGCTGGTCTGGCCCCTCCCCCCGGAGAAGCCCCGGATCAAGTTTATCAGAGAGGTCAGCAGAGCTTCCGATGCGGGCGGTAAGTCCGGGTCAAAAAGTCTTCTCGACGCGTTAGCAGGGGTCGATTCGAAAGGCCGAAAGATACTTGTTAAACCCTACGGGGTGCACTCAGACGGCAAAGGCAGGATATACGTTGCTGATTCCGCCAATGGCAGGCTGACTATCTTCGACAGCAACGCAGAGGAGATACTCAAATTCGGTGAAAAAGGGATAGGACGGATACAAAAGGCCATGGGTGTTGTAACGGACCAGGAGGGTAAGGTCTATGTTGCTGACGCTATGGGGAGAAAGATCGTGGTCTTTGACTCCGAGGGAAAATTCATAAAGGCCATGGGCGGCAAAGACATATTGACGAAACCCATCGGTATAGCCTTGGACGAAAATAGAGGCCGAGTCTATGTGGCGGATTCCTACGCTCACCAGGTCATCGCCTTCGACTTGGAGGGGGAAGTTGTTTTTACAATCGGCAAAAAAAATGATCCGGTGGAGTCCAAGCTGGGCTCCAGCGACCACTCCTGGAACAGGGGGGTTTATGGAGGTGAATTCCGCTTCCCGACCAATATTGCCATCGATAAGGAGGGGAAAATCTATGTAGTGGACACCTTGAATTTTCGAGTACAGATCTTTACCCCGGAAGGAAAATTTCTCTCAACTTTTGGAGAGGTGGGGAATGGTTTCGGTCAGTTTGTCCGCCCCAAGGGTATCGCCCTGGATTCGGAGGGGCATATCTATGTTACTGACGCGGGTTTAAACAATGTACAGATTTTCGATGCGGAGGGGAGACTGCTTCTTTTTTTCGGAAAAATAGGATTGAAAAATGGAGAGTTCTGGCTTCCGGCCGGGATTTCCATCGATGCTTCCGACCGGATCCACGTGGCCGATCAGTATAACCACCGGATTCAGGTTTTCCAGTTCCTGAAACAAGAGGAAGAAGGATTGGAAGAGAAAGAGCAATCGGAGGAAAAATCGGAAAAGGGTAAACAATCAGATAAGAGCGTACTTAAAACCGTTAATCAATGAGAAAGGGAAAAAGATGATAAAAAAGTTAATGTTGGTAAGCGCGGTAGCGATTCTCGCCGTTCTCGTAAACTTTCAAATGGTAATGGCTAGTTCCCACAGTAGTGATGACGTGACAAATACGAAACATAATTTATCGTATTCCAGCGCCCCTGATCATGGCACCCCGGAACACTACAATACTACGCATTATGAAGATGAATTTGTACTCGATGCGGCCGGTAATCAAATACCGGTAATGGTTGATGATGGTGCTGGTGGCACGATACAGGCCACAGATCATGATGGTAACCTGGTTTGGGAGATGGAAATTCATGAGGGTGGGGAGGCTATGCCTATCACTGATCTTGGGGAAGTCTGCGTATATTGCCACACGCCTCACAACTCAGGCGGTGCGGCCCCTCTGTGGAACCGGGCTGTTCAAGATAGTTCGGCATACACAGAACTTTACACCAGTTCCACCATTGAAATGAACAATGCCGGCGGCCCCACCGGAGTTTCGCTGGCCTGTCTCTCCTGCCACGATGGGACCCTCGGTCTGGACGTTGTCCTTAACCAGCCTGGAGCAGATGGTGACGACGGTAACGCAAACGTAGCATACGAATTGGAAAGAAACTCCCTAGGCTTGGGGATGGCCAAAATGATGACCGAAAGTAACAACTACAACCCCAATCTCACCGAAAACCTGAGTGACGATCACCCGGTATCAATGGTGTATGATATTACAAAGGATCCTAAGTTTAATTCAAGCTCATCTATAGTGACTGCTGGATTACGCCTTTTCGGAAGCGCAAAGGACACAGTGCAGTGCGCGACTTGCCACAATCCTCATGAGGCGACTATTGATAAATTCCTACGGATAGATAATGCGGGCAGCGCTTTATGCAAGACCTGTCACATGAAATAAAATGAAGATTGTCTGCTGTTTTACAGGGATGTTGATCTTACCATCAAAGTGAGAAAACATTGCTAAACCATTATTGGCAGAAGAGGGGGCTCCGGGCCTCCTCTTCTGACTTGTATATTTTAACTCGAAGGTATTTTTTAAGCCGGGTCTTCCGGTCCCTTGAAAGTTCGGAGGGCAATCTTTAAAAGTGAGCGTAAAGAAAAAATTAGAGATGGTGAAGGTGGCCATCCTTCTCGTTGCACTGCTTTTCTTGTCGTCCTGTTCCGTGCGCCAGGGCCTCGACTTATTTTTAGATATACCGGAAAAGCGGCCGGAGAAAGTAAAGGCCGATTCCAACGAGAAAAAGCCGGCGTCCGGGGAAAGAGCGGCGGAGGGTTGGGAGGAGATCGTGCCCTTCAATGAAGAAGAGGAGCGGCCCCCCATAGAAAAAACGCTGGTCTGGGAGGAAACCGAAAAATTACTGCCCAAGGATGAGTTGGGAGAACTCGATTGGATGGAGGCGCTCAGACAAGGGATCATTAAGCCCAGGGATTCCATCGAGGGAGCCGATGATCCCTTTGTGTTCAAGTTCAACTTTCACTTTCCAGGGTCCCTCGGACTTTTGGGCGCCTATTTCCCCCACTCTGCCCATACCCAGTGGCTTGCCTGCGAGAGCTGTCATCCCGCGATATTTCCCCAAAGGGGCACGAAGCTCTCCATGGCCAATATATTATCCGGGGAGTATTGCGGGAAATGTCACACCACGGTGGCTTTTCCGATTGCAAAGGGATGCAAACGTTGTCATGTAAAAAAATCCTGATTGCCTCAGGGATCATCTTTTTCTATCTTTTCTGTGGAATGATTTCCGCCTCGGCCCGGTATGGAGATATCATTTACAAGAGGTCCGCACCGGAGATCAAGAAGGAAAAGGTCGAGGAAAAAAAGACCGGGAAAGAAGAGATTGGGGAGGAAAAGGCCAAGGAGAAAGAGGCCAGGGAAGAAGAGGCCAAGGAAAAAGAAGCCGAGGAGAAAAAGGCCGAGGGAAAAAAGGTTGTGGAAGAAAAGACCGAGGAGGAAAAGGTCAAGGAGAAAGAAGCCAAGGAAGAAGAGATCAAGAAGAGGCTCGCGAGACGGAAAAAAACTACGCTGCCTCCGGCTGTTTTTCCTCATTGGGTGCACCGGGTCCGCTTTAAATGCAAGGCTTGCCATCCCTCGATCTTCAAAATGGAGAAAGGCTCGAACCCAGTCTCAATGGTTAAACTCCAGGCCGGAGAGTCATGTGGAAAGTGCCATAACGGGCGCATCGCTTTCGGTCTGGAAATCGATATTTGCCACAGATGTCACTTTGAACCCGCCGCCGAGAAAACTGTCGCGCAAAAGGACGGTACTGACCCTGAAGCCGAAGTAAAAGCGGGGAAAATAATTTATGAAAAATGGTGTGCCGCCTGCCACGGGATTAAGGGTCTGGGTGATGGTCCGGCCGCGCCTGCGCTCGATCCTAAACCAAGGAACTTTTTCGATGGAGCGTTTAAGATCAGGACCACCCCCAGCGGGGAACTTCCCCTGCATAGTGATGTCGTTAAAATTATTGCGGACGGAATGCCGGGAAGTTCCATGCCTGCCTGGAAAGGACTTATAACGACCAGGGAAGCGTCGCAATCAACAGCCTACATCTGGACTTTGATGGAAGACTGGCTGCAGGAAGAGGAGCCGCCTGAACCTGTCGAAATCTGAAAGCCTCCGCCGGCCACGAAAGAAAGCATTGCCAAGGGGAAGAAACTCTTCACAAGAATGAAATGCTGGGAGTGCCACGGTAAGGAAGGAAAGGGTGACGGCCCCTCCGCCAAAAAAGCTAAAGACGATTGGGGGTACCCCATAAAACCAGCGAATTTAACTGAGCAGTGGAACTTCCGCGGCGGTAATGCGGTCACGGACATATACAGGGCTGTTACCGTCAGTTTAAACGGCACTCCCATGCCCGCATTCCTTGATGTCTTAAGCGATGAGGACCGCTGGCACCTGGCCAACTATGTAAAAACTCTGGCAAGGGATAAACAACCAGCGCTAAAAACTTTTTGGGAATGGGTAAAAAATCAAAAATAGTTCTCCCCAAGGGAGATGGTCTTTTTTTTGCGAGCCGCTAAATTGTCACAGTGGAGGTTGTTTCTAACTTTGTTTATAGGCATTTCCATAATCGCACCGAACACTTGGGCGCTGGATATTTTCCATCTATACCCTTTGACGGGAGAGGCTGTGTTTAATGTCGACCTCTTCCGGAGTAAGGGAGGGCGTTCTCAAACTGATAAGGGCTACGCTTTACAAGAGAGGTTCAGCATTAGGGATGGAGGATATATTCTGCACCCGGGAATCCTGTCCTTTAACCTGGATGTTAAGCCCACCTTCTCGCAGCAGGTTTTTAAAAGCCAGTTTGATGACGCGTACAGCAGTGCGAGAGTATTGAACTATTCAGCAAACGTAGGCATCCTTCAAGGACTGCCATATAACTTGAATCTCCGGGGAGCGAGAGATTCTGGAACACTCAATTCAAGCCGCGGGAGCAGGACGGAGTTTCAAACCAGCAGGTACTCTATTGGAGGAACTTACCGTAACCACTATCTTCCATTAAAAATGAGTTATTCGAAACGTTTTCTAAAACAGACGGAAACATCAGGCTTTACTTCCGCCGTTTCAGACCGTGACGATGTTGAGGAAAACATGTCTTTTTCAGCAAATAATTCCAAAATAGAGCTCTCCCTGGAACGCCTCAAATTTGAAGATCGAATGACAGACAGGGTCTTCACTTCGGACAAAGGAAAATTCACCCATCGTCTTCTTCGATGGGGAAAGGGGAGCAGTCTTGATTATGACATTGATTACCTGAAGAAAGAAGGCCTTTCAACCTCCCGAAGGCTGGCGTCCAGTGAACGGCTTCACCTTCAGCATACCGAAAACCTATACACGACCTATTCGCACTACTATTCTTCGCAGACTCGGGATACAGACATAAAAACTAATTCCGGCGCCTTCTCTTTAAATCACCAGCTCTACCGGAATCTCAAAACCAGGGTGAACTTATCAGCTTCCTCCATTAATTCTGAATCCAGCCGGCGATTCTCCTATGGCGGGGGACTGAATCTATCCTACGCCAAGAGACTGCCATGGAACGGGAGGTTAACCGCTGGCCTGGGGCGCGCGTACCGCATCTTTGAAAATGAGAACCCGGGTGTTCTTTTTGAAGTCGCCAGTGAAGAACATGAGGTGAACTTCACCCGGTTCTTTATTCTAAAGCGGCGTTTCATTGTCGCTGACAGTGTCGTAATAACCAATCCCAACGAGACCATTCTTTACATCCAGGGTCAGGACTTTGATCTAATCTCGAGAGGCGGTTTGACGGAAATTATTATCCTCACCGGAGGGAGGATAATTGTGGGGGATGTCCTAAGAGTCGGTTACGATTACGAATCGTTTCCCGCCCGTAAATTATCAGTTACTACTCTCAATTATAGGGCCGGCCTCAATTTCGGCTGGGTAAATCTCTACTATACGTTATCTCGATCGGAGCAGGATCTTTACTCGGGCGGGAGCGGGGATCCATTGGGTTTCAAAGAAGAATCCACCACAGGAGTGAATTTCAAATTCAATCGCCCCGCGTACACCTTAACTTTAGCGACGGAAAAAAGTTCGGAAAAAACTGTAGATTTCAGTCTCGGCGCCCTAACTTCCAGACAATCCTTATCCGAAGATTTCACCACCGAAATGGAATTAAAATTCAATCGCCTCGCGTACACCTTAACTTTAGCCGCGGAGGCAGCGCGGATAAAAACGGGGGATTTCAAACTCGGCTCCATAAATCTCAGGCAAGTCTACCGACGCAACTATGCCAGTGGAATATCCTTCTCCTTAAGTGCGAACCAGACCTATATCAAGTCTGAAAAAAGAGAGTCGGTTGATTTAAATGAAGCCTTATCTCTCGATTGGCGGCCCATACCAAATTTATTTCTCGAGCTGAATGCGGAAATGTCGTGGAGGAGAGAAACGAGAGAAGGTAACAAGTCAGAGCAGAGCTTCTGGAAGGTGGGGCCGAAACTGAGATACTTTCTGGGAAAAGTTGAAATAAATGCTGAATATTATCATATGAAGTGGGGTGGCACTTTAATAGATAGGGCTGAGGACAGGCTGACATTTAACATTAAAAGGAGATTCTAGATGGTCCGGATCCTGGTCTTGACACTCTTGCTGGCGTTAACATCGTCTTGCGCGCCGCTTCTGTCTTTTCCTTCCGCGCCGGCGGGGCCAAGACAGACTGTTAGCGGCGCTCAAGAAGCGATGGTCTGGCCCGCGTCTCCGGAAGTGGCCAGAATCAAGTTCCTCTACGCCTTCAGGGATCCAAAGGGCCTCGACTTTCCAGTCTCCATTTTTAAACGATTAAAAAATCTTGTCCTCGGAAAAAGAGATCACGGAATGATCAGACCATATTCCATAGCCGTGGACGGAGACATGATCGCCGTGGCCGACCCCGGCGCCAGGGCGCTCCACTATTTTGACCTGAATAAAAAAAAGTACAAAAGGATCACCAAGGCGGGTGATGATTTATTTCTTTCTCCAATCGGGGTAGCCATCGGAGGAGACAAAATTTATCTCTCGGATTCCTCCTCGGGAAAGGTCTACGCCCTGGACCGCAAAGGCCGCCATCTTTTCACCATCGGGGACGCGGACAGACCTACAGGCTTGGCTTTCGAGAAAAAGAGTTCGAGGCTGTACGTGGCGGATACACTCGGTTTTCGAATTAACGTTTATGATCAGCTTGGAAAAAGGCTTTTCTCGTTCGGTAAAAGGGGAACTGGCGCGGGAGAGTTCAACTACCCCACGCATCTTTTCCTCAAGGGAGATACTCTGATTGTCAACGATACCATGAATTTCAGGGTTCAGGCTTTCGA
>SDBS01005944.1_pt1 | contig 11891 bp, 3 predicted proteins | sample 2277091 | NCBI WGS metagenome assembly SDBS01 (sample SAMN10404972, study PRJNA504765) | marine sediment metagenome | isolation source: marine sediment core GS10_PC15, 163 cmbsf | place: Arctic Ocean: Southern Knipovich Ridge | collected 2010 | reverse complement strand
GATAGGCCATTCTGTCCAGGTATTTATCTGCGCTGCATTGGGATTATCGTGATAGACCGCCGCGCTGCCGTTGAGAGCAACATACATCTTCTCAGCAGCATTAGATGTATCACCATAGAACCATAGCGATAATACTCCAACACCTCTTATGGTCCAATCACGCTGAGAACTCAACGTCATGGTTGCCTCAGAGTATTTGAAATTGTTCTCATAGAAAAACGGCATCGACTGGGAGCCGCCGTGAACAATTGTTGTCTCAACATAATGCTCTCCGGCAAGGAAGTCCGGCTCAGCATAACCTGCCGTGGAACCGTTTGTCGTGGTCCCATATCCATCTATCCACGTACTGAATATCTCGTCGGGCGGATAGTCGTTGTAGTCCTCAAAATCGTCCACGACAAAATATTCGTGTGTCCTAAAGTTCCAAACGTCGCCTTGCCATGTTGTGGGCGTCTCGGCGTCATTGACCTCATCAACCCGCCAGTAGTAAGTCGTGCCTAAATCGAGGAATAAGGGACCATAGCTGTTCTCGGTCACGGTAGTAATAGGGGCAGTACCGTCTATCACAGCCTGCTCGTCAGAACTGAGGTACACGTCGTGCTTGGCTGCCTCTCTTCCCGCTCTGAAGCCAAGGGTTACATCAATGGGCTCATCTATTGTACCAATAGAAACATCTGTTGCCCCGGAAGCCGGATTAGGCTCTCTTGCATAGATAGGTATGTAGAAGAAGCGGAGCTCGCTCAGACCATATTGGTTCAGGAATCCTCCCCAGTTACTGTTAGCCGTGAGCCTGACGTACTTTGCTGCTGCACCACTAAAATCAACAGTGGTATTGTGTGCATAGTCGGAAGCACCAGGTGCCCGGGCAAACTCATGAGTCGTACCCAATGTCGTATAGTCTGTGCCATTGACCGAATATTCAATGGTAACATCTTTGAACCCTAAACCTATCATTGGCTCCAAACTGTCATTAGAGTTCCATACCCACATCTCGTGGAGTTTGTAAACCTTGTCGAACTCATATTCGATCCAGGTTAGCTGAGTTCCATCTCGGCTGCTCAGCCACATCGCGTTCACACCTTCGTTACCGTGCAATAAACCACTGTCATCCAGTCCCGAGCTGTTCACGGTATTTTCAGGTCCTTTATCTGCATCGTTGCTGGAAGCTGTGGCAGTTATATTCTCGACGGCATAAGCAATGGGCTCGGTCGTAAAACTCCAGATGTCGCCCTTGAAGATTGTGGAGTCCGGCGGCGCATTGACTTCATCGACGCGCCAGTAGTAGGTCTGTTCGAATTCAAGGCGACCGGGAGCATACGTGTTCGGGTCTTGACGGCCCCTATATATGCCAGTGTTGTCAGAGGTATCCGCATCGACCACAGCTTGTTCGTCGGTGCCAAAATATACATCATGCTTATCTGTATATTCCCCTGCAGTCCAAATAAGGGTCACGTCCCTCGGCACATCCGTCATCCCTTTAGCAGGGCTTGGGTCAGAGGCTTCTCCTGAGACCACAACAAAAGCAGAGGTGATGAACGCTATGTCATCCGAATAGGTGAATGTACCACTTGCTAGGTCGAAATTGACATTTGTAATGCTTTCACCCTCCGGTGCGACAAAGCCAAAAAAAGTATCCTCGTCATTGGAAGGAAGATCGCCAGACATAGTCGCGGTAGCTGTTACGGTGCCGCCGCCGCTGAAGGTCGCGGTCACCGAGGGGGCAAGGTTCCTTGTGTCTCGGTCAATCACCGTCATGGCGAAATGTGTGACCACCTCGCCCGGCACACCACCGGTAACGGTGCCAATATCAAATACAAAATCATTAGAGCCATTTTTCCAAAAGCGTATGTCTCCTGAAATTGGCAGGCGATTACCACTGCCACTCCCTGGGTTCGTTCCAATGTTGCCGGTAGTGTTGGTGATGGTTACTGATTTGGTTTTGCTGGTCCCGAAGTTGGCGATTATGTCTTGACCTTCCACAGTTCCTTCTATACCATCTTCCGTACCATCTACCACACCTCCGGCATCTGCTGCAAAGGCAGGGCCGATGAGTTCCTGAAATGTTGCCAGATCGATAACATTCTCAGGCCCGGCGTTGCCAGTATGGCTATCGTACGTACCACTTTGATCGACTTGATTGTGATGGGGCTCATCGTCTGGATCGTACACCCCTACAGTATCGAAAGCCCCATGTACCGTCCTACCCAATCCCAGCACAAAAATAAAACAAAACAAACAAATCAATTTCTTATACATAATATTCCTCCTTCAAAAAGGGTAAAAATAACTATGTTTTGGCCACACACAAAAACACTCGTTTTCCTTAACAAGTATTAATAAACCACGCCTGAACAAATGGCATTTCCTTCACAGAATATACTAACATCCTCAACATCATTGCGAGTCCGCCTAACCGCCCAAGGCTTTACTCGCAATCTTACACTTTTAGAACCAACTAAATTCCAGCTTACTGTGCCGGCCGATACAGTCGAATGTCATCAAAGAAAACCATACCTGAGCCGCCGGCCTGGAGATTGTTCTTATCGCCGAAACCAATAGCAATCGTATTGACATTGGCAAGGTTCACGCCCTGAGCTGCAAATTCCTGCAGGTCGATAGTCCATTGGGTCCATTCATCTATTAGCGCCGCGTCGGGATTATCGTGATAGACTACCGCGCTGCCGTTGAGAGCAACATACATCCGCTCAGCAGCATTAGACGCATCGCCTCTGAACCACAGCGACAATACTCCAACGCCTTCGGCGGTCCAGTCACGCTGCGTAAGCGTCATGGCTGCCTCAGAGTATTTGAAATTGTTGTCGTAGAACAACGGCATCGATTGGCCGCCGCCGTGAACAATCGTAGTCTCAACATAGTTCTCCCCCGCATCCCAATCCGGTACAGCATAACCCGCCGTGGAACCGTTTGTCGTGGTCCCATATCCATCTATCCATGTACTGAATATCTCGTTGGGTGGATAGTCGTTGTAGTCTTCAAAATCATCTATCACAATGAAGTCAGTTACCGTAAAGCTCCATAGGTTGCCAATCCACGGACTGTCGGGATTGATGTCATTGACTTCATCGACACGCCAGTAGTAAGTCGTATCCCAGGCAAGCTTACCCGGTTCGAATATCTCAGAACCGAGAGTCTTGGTGCCTTTGTACTCGGTTGAAGCTGTAGTAGCATTTCGCACTGCATCTTCATCAGTGCCAAAGTACACTTCATGCGAAACGGCATGATCTCCCGGATTCCAGCTAAGAATAGGTGTCATTCTCACGCCGGTGGCTCCGCTATTGGGAACCGGGCTGCTGGCCTTCAACGGAAACTGTAGCGCACCACTGGGAATGATCTGCTGTTCCCGGGTGCTGCTTTCCCAGAACAACTGGGCAATCGCCGTGTCCGCGCTTTCAAAATACTCCATCCGAATTGAGTGGGTAGTACCCCCAACCAACTCGATCGGTTCGCTCTGGCGGCTGTCTGTCGCACGATTGTCCCAAAAATCGATAATGGGCTGGCCATCCAGCCACAGCCTGAAACCGTCGTTAGCGGTGATGTGGAACGTATAAGTGTCTGTGAGATCCACCTCAAGCTCGCCACTCCAGCGGGCTGAAAAATTGTCCACATTGATACTCGCATCGGGAGAGTTATCTCCAGGCACGTCAGCATTGCCCCAGTTGAAATCGATTTCGGGATCCATGCGGGTCAGCACCGGCTCACCACTGAGGTCCGTGTTGTTGAAGTACTCTGCCTTGAGGCCGCCGCCGGCCTTTGTAATCGTGAAGCTCCAGACGTCGCCTTTATTTGTGGAGGCGCCACTAAACTCATCAACCCGCCAATAATAAGTCTTCTCTAATTCAAGCGTGCCGGGAGTGTAGGTTGTATCCGGCTGGGGCAAACCCACAACAGCACTGTTAACATCGTCAAAGTTGCCGCCGAAATATACGGTGTGTAATTTCGAACCGAAGCCTGGAGCCCAGCTAAGGATTATATTTGGATCCACAAAATTGGCCCTATCAGGTGGGCCAGGATCGTACGCAATCCTGGGAGGAACCATAAAGCTCCAGACATGACCTTTCCAGGGACTGTTCGGGTCGGTGTCATTGACCTCATCGACTCGCCAATAGTAAGTTGTTCCCGGAACAAGGCCATCCGGATAAGGAAATCCGGGAAAGCCGATAACTAAATTCGCAGGGGCCTGGTTACCTTGGAACGTGCCCTCGGCGCCGTTGTTCACATCGTCAAAATTTTCGCCCAAATACACATCATGTGAGACCACAAAATCTCCCGGCATCCAGTTCAGATTAACCCATGTATCCTCAACTATGGCGCCATCAGCCGGATTCGGATTCACGGCACGACTACGTTCCTGGACTTCAGGCTCAGCACCAAAGTACACCCAATCAATCCATACCTTTGTGTTCAGATCACTACCAACCATGCCCCACCATTGACCCTTTAGCATCAAATACATATTTACAGACCAACCGGGATGTTCAGCGGTCGATTCGTCTTCATGTGTGTATTCTAAAACGAACGTCTGCGGATCGGTGGTAAGCGCTACCCGCGTTAAAAAAATGTCTGTCCACGAAGGAACTTCCGGTTTGGAGAGTTGGATCAATACGACCATTTCCCTTTCCTGATCAGACTTAGCTATAAAGCCGAGAGGATATGTTTGGCCTTGCACAAGCTGAAATCCCCCCTGGGAAATCCCTATGGAAGTTGCTGCGGAAGCATTTGTAATATCTATCAATACCGCATTATTCCCCGATAGGGCACCACTTTGGACAACCTCCATAGTGAAACCAGCAGCCCCGTATGACCCCCATGAATTGAGATCATCGTCAAACTCTGCGTTAAATATCTGATTTTCTTGACCGTTGGCGATTGAACCACACAATCCAAAAGCCAAAACAACAGAAACCAGGCAAATCATTCTTTTATACATAACAGTCCTCCTTCAAAAAGAGTTAAAAAATAATTATGTATTATGTTCTGGCTACACACCAAAATCCCGACTTATCGGGATTGCATTCAACAAACATCAATAAACTACACCTTAACCAAATAGCGTTTTTTTCACAGAATACACTCACATCCTCAACATCATCGCGAGTCCGCCTAAGCGCCCAACGACGGACTCGCAATCTTAGACTTTTATAGCCATTTTAATCCCAGCTTACTGAGCCGGCCGATACAGTCGAATATCATCAAAGAAGACCATACCTGAGCCGCCGGCTTTCAGATTATTCTTATCGCCGAAACCAATAGCAATAGTATTGACATTGGCAAGGTTCACACCCTGAGCTGCAAACTCCTGCAGGTCGATTCTCCATTGGGTCCATTTAGCTATCTGCGCTGCATTAGGATTATCGTGATAGACCACCGCACTACCGTTGAGAGCTACATACATCCGCTCAGCAGCATTAGACGCATCGCCTCTGAACCACAGTGACAATACTCCAACACCTTCGGCGGTCCAATCACGCTGCGTCAGCGTCATGGCTGCCTCAGAGTACTTGAAATTGTTGTCGTAGAAAAGCGGCATCGATTGAGAGCCATCGTGAACAACCGAAGTCTCAATATAATGCTCTCCGGCGTTCCAATCCGGCACAGGATAACCTGCCGTGGAACCGTTTGTCGTGGTCCCATATCCATCTATCCACGTACTGAATATCTCGTCGGGTGGAAAATCGTTGTAGTCCTCAAAATCCTCTATCCCAATAAAGTCGGCTGTCGTAAAGCTCCAGATAGGACCTGTCCACGGACTGTCGGGATTGACGTTATTGGCCTCATCAATCCGCCAATAGTAGGTGGTATAAAACTCAAGTTTTCCCGGGTCATAGCTCTGGGAGCCAAGGTTCCCGCTACCTTTATACTCTGGCGAACCGGTATCGGCATTTTTCACGGCATCTTTATCTGTGCCGAAGTATATCTGATGTGAAGCGGCATAGACCCCCGGCGACCAGGTAAGAATCGGTGTCTGCGTTACACCGGCAGCGCCATTAGCCGGATTCGGGTTTCCGACGGCGCCCTCAGTAGTAAAGCTCCAGACGTTTCCTTTAAACGTATCGATGCCATCAAACTCATCGACCCGCCAGTAGTAAGTCTTAGCCAATTCAAGGGTATCGGGATTATAGGTTGTAGTTCCATGGGGGAGTCCAACAGTGGCATTATTTACATCGTCAAAATTGTCACCGAAATAAACGGTGTGCAGTTTCGCACCGAAACCAGCCGTCCAGCTAAGGTTTGCATTCAATTCTACAGACTCGGCAGTATCAGCCGGAGCAGGTGAATATGCGGTTTTGGGAGGGATACCAAAGCTCCAGACATCACCTTTCCATGGACTATTCGGATCAAGGTCATTGACCTCATCGATTCGCCAGTAGTAGGTTGTGCCGGGAACAAGGCCCTCCGGATAGGCGAATCCGGGAAAGCCGACAATAAGAAACGTTCCGGCTTGATTACCCACGAACGTACTTTCGGCACCGTCATTGACATCGTCAAAATTGTCACCAAAATATACATCGTGGGAGACCGCGGAGCTTCCCGGTGACCAGCTGAGGTTCACCCAGGTGTCTTCATGGAGCGCACCGTCCTCAGGATTTGGCCTGGTGGCGACAGCAGGTATGTGCGTCAGTGCCGAAATACTAAAAGTATCGTGTCCCGACGCCGTGATTCGCACGCCCTTCGCCGGCACGTCCGTCGTGAAAACCACACCGAAAGCATTCTGACCATTCACGCTAACTCCCGTATCGGCATAAACAGCCGCGGCGCTGAACGCAACGGGCGCTCCGAGCGAACCGTCGGCGAGAATCGCCTGCCACGTACCCGTGTCGTTGCCGCCTCGCTCGAAGTGGAAGAAAGTTTTCGTCAGGAAGGGAAAAACCGTTTCCTGGAAATCGATCCCATCGATCGATGATATGTTAGTGCTCCCGCCCAACGTGAACAGGAAATTGTCGGCTTTCGAGCCCACGTCACCGGTCTTGGGGTCTGAAGTTCCGGCCACCGTCGGCGCCGCTGCAGGAACCGAATCGCCTTCGGCCCAGAGCGTTTCAACGCCGGCATCGATATACCACCGCGTTGTTGTACCCAGTGCCAAATCCCCATCGTCAACAACATATTCAGTTTCCTCATACCGAAAGCTGACGATCGCACCGTCAACTACGGTAACATCCGCCAGGCCGCTGAATGTGTCGGCTCCAACGGGAGCTGCCAAGACCACCAAGGCAAAGAAGGCTAAACAAATCAATTTTCTACACATAATAATTCTCCTTAAAAAGTTTCAAAGGGTGCTTATACCGAAACAATCGGAATAAGCACCAGGTTTACCACAAATCTGTTATATAAACCGTTCAATTTATATTGCCACCTAAATTCCGGCTTACTGTGCCGGGCGATACAGTCGAATGTCATCAAAGAAAACCATACCTGAACCGCCGGCCTGGAGGTTGTTCTTATCGCCGAAACCAATAGTAATCGTATTGACATTGGCAAGGTTCACGCCCTGAGCTGCAAACTCCTGCAGGTCGATTGTCCATTCCGTCCAGGTAGCTATCAGCGCTGCACTTGAGTCATCGTGATAGACTACCGCGCTGCCGTTGAGAGCTACATACATCCGCTCAGCAGCATTAGATGTATCACCGTAGAACCATAGCGACAATACTCCAACGCCTTCTTCTGTCCAGTCACGCCGAGAGACCAACGTCATGGTTGCCTCAGAGTATTTGAAATTGTTGTCGTAGAACAACGGCATTGATTGGGAGCCGCCGTGAACAATCGTAGTCTCAACATAATGCTCTCCCGCAAGGAAGTCCGGCTCAGCATAACCTGCCGTGGAACCGTTTGTCGTGGTCCCATATCCGTCTATCCACGTATTGAATATCTCGTCGGGCGGATAGTCGTTGTAGTCCTCAAAATCCTCTATCACGATAGAGTCGGCTACAGTAAAGGTCCAGATTCTGCCTTCGCTGATTGTCGCATCGGTATTATATTCATCGACACGCCAGTAGTAAGGCCCGCCGCCCCACTCAACTTCGGGTGGAGTATAAATGGTAACACCCTGTCGGCCTCGATATATACCGGTCGTATCAGATTCGTCGGCATCGGCAACTGCGTTTTTATCAATGCCGAAGTAAACATCATGCTGCGATGCATTATCTCCTGGTGACCAGCTAAGTGGCGTTGCCTCTTTGATGTATGGCGTTGACCAATTAGCCGGGGTTGGGCCCCAGGCGAGCCGCGTGTCACCTCTCATAATGTCTGGTATCTCTGCGGCAGTAACCCCACGGTTATAGACGCGAACGTCATCGATGAGGCCATCGTAATCCCTTGTACCGCCGCCAGCGCCGACTGGCTGATTACCAATCGCCACTTTCACAGTGGGGTCGGTAGCGACTGCAGTGCCTCCCTTGGCGATCCTGCCGATTTCCAGGCCGTTCTTGTACAACAGCATCGTACTGCCGTCCCATGTTGCAGTTACGTGCGCCCACTCACCAGCAACCAAGGCACCAGCAATACATGTTGTAGTATCCTGCCCATCATCCGTCTTCAGGCGGAACCTGAGTCTTATTTCTCCGGTATCTGAAGTTGTGCTTAGCATCCACCAGTGATCATTTCCGCTCGAGGTGCTTGCCTTAGAAATGATTCGGGCGTCATCTACAGTAAAGCTGCGAGGATTGATCCATACTGCCAGAGTAATACCGTTCCCAACCACATCAAAACTGCCTACGGACACCCTGTCATCTTCACCAGTAATGAAATCCAGCGCACCACCGTCATACCCAGGTGCCCAGTCCGGACCGCTGATGGTACCATGATGATTATGCCCGGAGAAGTCAAGGGCGGTTGTGCCCATACCCTCATCCAATTTCCACCAGCCGATAAGGTCAGGGTCACTAATTGCTATAATAGGTATTGTTCTGAAACTCCATACATCGCCTTTATGCGTGGCGAAGCCATCAAACTCATCAACTCGCCAGTAGTAAGTCTTCTCCAATTCAAGGACGCCGGGAGTATAAGTTGTAGCTGACTGAGGGAAACCCACAACGCCATCGTTGACATCGTCAAAATTGTCTCCGAAGTACAGATGGTGCAACTTCGCGCCTAAACCTTCTGTCCAGCTAAGCTCCACATTCATGTTCACAAATTTGGCGTCATCAACGGGGCCGGGGTCATAGGCCTTCCTGGGTGGAACCGTAAAGCTCCAGACATTCCCTTTGTGTTTTGTAGTACCGTCTGCCTCAACCTCATCGATTCTCCAATAGTAAGTTGTGCCCGGAACAAGGCCGTCTGGAAAAGGCATGCCTGGAAAGCCGGCAACAAAGAACGTCCCGGCATTGTTACTTTGGAAGGTATCAGCGGTGCCGTCGTTAACATTGTCGAAATTTTCACCGAAATACACATCGTGTGATGCCGCAGTATCTCCAGGCGACCAGGTAAGGTTGACCCAGGTATCCTCATATATCGCACCATCAGCCGGGACAGGCTCACGTGCCTTTTTCCATGATGGAATAATACCGTTAACCAGGTCCTTTACCTGGCCCACCGACATAGCGCGGTCGCAAATCAGCACCTCATCGATCAGACCCTCGAACGGTCTGTCATCGCCAGTGGTAGGCTGGTTACCAATCGCCACTCCCGCAGTTGAGTCGGTGCTGAGTGTACCGCTCTTGGCGAGGCTGCCAACTTCCACGCCGTTCTTATATATCCGCATCATTTCGCCGTCCCAGGTCACCGCCACGTGGATCCACACGTCTATTTCTATAGTTCCGGTAGTAGTGTCGGCTTTAATCTCGCCGGTGGTCCCATCCGTCTTCAGGCGGAACCGCAATACCTTTACACCACTCTGACGGCTCGAACTTACCATGAACAAGTGTTCCTCGTTAGAACCACCAATGGCCTTGGAGATCATACGGGGATCATTGTCAGGTGTGTCAAGGTTGTCTGCCTTGAACCAACAAGCAATACTAATCGCTTTACCAGTGACGTTAAATGTTCCCAGGGATACGCGGTCACCACCCTGGCCATCGAAATCGAGGCAGTAGCCCGTGCCGTCCCAGCCTGGGCTGGTCCAGTCGGCGCCGGAAACGATGCCGTCTCTGCCTTTGCCGGAGCTGTCAGCGGCTATAGTGCCTGAGCCCTCATCAAACTGCCAGTGCCCCACCAGGCCAGCCGGAGCGGTCACGGTTAAGCCCAATACCAGAACAAAAAAACCCAAAACAATCAGTTTCTTAGACATAATAATCCTCCTTCATAAAATAAATATAGTATGTTAACTGAATTGTAAAATATCTTCACTGCGAAGCACCTGTACTTGGATTACCGCAGTTGCAAACAGAAAATTTCCACTCCAACTTCGCACCACACACATAATACATCCTCCTTTATCGAAAAACTGTAAATACTCCACACCTCAGAGGATCATAATTCGCAGATACGCACTCACTCGGCCCTTTGGCTACGCTCAGGGCAGGCACTGCACTCGAACAAGCCTCACGTATTCTATTTATAACAAAATATTCACTTTCCTGTCAAGTAAAAAAGGGCCTATACCTGCTCATATAGGCATAGGCCCCGAATTGATACAAATCTACCATATCAACCGTGTAATTTAAGTTATCACCTAAATTCCAGCCTACTGTGCCGGGCGATATAGTCGAATGTCATCAAAGAAGACCATACCTGAACCGCCGGCCTGGAGGTTGTTCTTATCGCCGAAACCAATAGTAATCGTATTGACATTGGCAAGGTTCACGCCCTGAGCTGCAAACTCCTGCAGGTCGATTGTCCATTCTGTCCACTTAGCTATCTGGGCTGCATTGGGATTATCGTGATAGACCACCGCGCTGCCGTTGAGAGCAACATACATCCGCTCAGCAGCATTAGACATACTACCGCGGAACCACAGCAACAGTACTCCAACACCTTCTTCGGTCCAGTCGCGCGGAGAGACCAACGTCATGGCTGCCTCAGAGTATTTGAAATTGTTGTCGTAGAAAAGCGGCATCGATTGAGAGCCACCGTGAACAACCGAAGTCTCAACATAATGCTCTCCCGCAGGGAAGTCCGGCTCAGCATAACCTGCCGTGGAGCCGTTTGTCGTGGTCCCATATCCATCTATCCACGTACTGAATATCTCGTCGGGCGGAAAGTCGTTGTAGTCCTCAAAACCATCTATCACAATGGAGTCGGTTACCGTAAAGCTCCATACGTTGCCTTTGCTGATTGTCGCGTCAGTATTATACTCATCGACACGCCAGTAGTAAGGCCCGCCGCCCCATTCAACATCAGGTGGAGTGTAAATAGTAACACCCTGGCGGCCTCTATAAATGCCGGTCGTATCGGATTCATCAGCATCGGCAACGGCGTCTCTATCGGCGCCGAAGTACACATCGTGCTGTGATGCATTATCTCCCGGCAACCAGCTAAGGGGCGTTGCCTCTCTGATGTACGGTGTCGAGCCATTATTCGGATTCGGACCCCAGGCAAGTAACGGGTCACCTCGCATGGCTTCGACAACCTGGGCAGCGCTGATGGCGTGGTTGAACAGCCTGACATCGTCCATGATGCCATCGTAAAACCGATTGCCATTACCAGTCCCGACCGGTCTGCCTAATCGTATCACCGCCAGATCTACTACGTTGCTGTTATGTGCCTGAAAATCCACCTCCACGCCATTTGCGTACAGCCTGCAGCCATCCGTCTGATCCCACGTTGCCGCCACATGTGTCCAGCCGACGCCAGCGAGCTGAGGGCCGTCCAACCCAACATCAGTGGCCCCTTCAATCGCGAAGCCCAGCACGCCGGGATCATCGATGTGGAGATGGATCTCATTCTCATCACCGAAACCGTCACCGCTGGTCTCGGTTCCGTACCAGAACATACCTTCG
>SDBS01005942.1_pt1 | contig 11894 bp, 23 predicted proteins | sample 2277091 | NCBI WGS metagenome assembly SDBS01 (sample SAMN10404972, study PRJNA504765) | marine sediment metagenome | isolation source: marine sediment core GS10_PC15, 163 cmbsf | place: Arctic Ocean: Southern Knipovich Ridge | collected 2010 | reverse complement strand
TCCGCAACCCGCAGTGGAAGAAGCAGATCCCCCAGCAGGTGCGGCGCTTCAGTGGTCTCATCATGGCCGTCATGGGGTTCGCGCTCACGATGTTGCGGGGGCGTGGGATGGCATACGTACGTCCGGTCGGCGGGGGCATGGTGGCGGCCGGCGTATTCCTCCAGTTGAAAGAGATGTTGGTGCAGATGCGCAAAGACGCAGTCATCTCCGAGGTAGACAAGATGGTCGCTGAACAGCTGGGTCTGGACCCGGGGGAGGTGGACACCGGGACCGAGGGCCTCGGCCGACTGCCCCGCTCTCCTCGAGTCACCTCCAGAGAGGCGGCCATCCGGCTCGGCATGCAATCGCGCGTCCCGTTCCATCCACACGGGATGGGGGGCGAGCTCGGAGAACTCGTCGACCTGCAGGGCCTCGGCTCGTTCGTCACGCTGCCCGGCGGAGTGCAGGACCCCGCGATGGACGCGCGGTTACTCACCCCAAGCCTCGGCCAGTTCGACTACGGCCTCGGCGAGTTCACGAACAACTCCTCGGACGCATGGCTCGACGGTCAGTTCGCGTGGCGCGATGAGCCCCACGAAAGCTGGTAGATGGACCACATCTTCACATGGAGGAGGCCCGGCATGGGTTGGAACTGGCAACGACACTTCGGAAAGACCGCCCAGGTCGACGACGTCGACACCGAGGCGAGTCTGATGGCGCTCAAGAAAGACAAGCTGATTGAGAGAGCCACCGCGCTCGACCTACAGCTTACCGGCGACGAGACCAAGGCTGATCTCGCCGCGGCCATCCTGGCCAAATAACCCTCCTCGAGGAGGGGTACTGAGAACCCACACCACACCTGTTAGGAGGTTTAGCGGTGAGTTCACATATGAATGCATTGGCCGCGGAAGCGGATGCTCAACTCGGGATGCACGTCCCAAGCGAAGCGTGCAAGGCTTGGATCGGGGAGCTACTCGCATCCCGGCCAGACCTCAAAGGCCAGATGAGACGCTGGATGAAGACCAACCACGTGGCGACCGGGGTTCCGGTCCGAAAGCGGTTCGACTTCAAATACAGTCGCGTCGGTCTCGCGTGGGATGCTCTGGGCGCATTCCAGACCAACGATCCCGCGTCGCTATTCACGCAGCAAATCGGGGGTGTTGATCCCGTCATCGGTGCGCTGACCGAGGTCGACACGAACGTCGTTACGGCCGGCAAACAAGACTCCGCGGAGATGTTCAAGGCCTACGCGATGGGCTTCGTCATACAGCTCATCTCGAACGGGTCGTTTCCCGCCACGAACAACGACCTGGCAGAGGTGTTCCGCACTTTGCTCGAAAACACCCAGGCCACATTGACGCTGGGCACCCAGAACCGGCAGAGGCTTCCCACCCTCACGGCGATGCCCGGCATCGGGGTAGGCTTTCAGACAGGCGGGGGTGGTACGGCGCTTGTGCCACCGTCCGTGGTGACTGCGACGGCTACACAGGGTCATCAGTCGCTGATCCGGTTCAACCCACCCATTTATCTAGGCGCGGGTGAAAGCTACGCCGTCGAGCTGCACATCAAGCGGACGCTGACACCAGCGACAAGTACCGTGCTCATTCCGAGCGGTGCGCAGTTCGCCGACGTTGCCATCGCGATTTCGTGTGTGATGTACGGCGTAAGTTACACCGGAATCCCCGGATAGCAGTTGTGAGGCGTTGTCAGCGCCGACTCGCTACGACTTGACCGGGCAACTGCCCGGGCGTCGGCGCTGACACGCTCTCACTATTCGATGAGCTCGGGAAAAACCCCTCTAAGAACACAGAATCATTCAACGAGACCAGGACATCCCATGCCGAGCGAACGAGAAGTCAGCATCTTCGAGAAAGTCAGGGTTCAGTCGGCACGCGCGCCGCTCGAACTCATTGCCGCCGGCCTGGAAAAGTGGGCGAAGGTGGTCTCTCCGAACTTCATCGATCAGGCCTGGAGGTTGGTAGGTACGTTGCGCGATGCCATCCGCGCAGGCCAGTACGACCTGGGCATACCGTTTCAGTACCAGAACTCCATCGAGCTGCTGCCCGGCACGAGCCAGCCTTTCGTCCTGAACGTTCTCAAGTTCGGGGTGATCTCCCACATGACGCCGTTCGTCACCAACGTCGACGGCGGGAGCGGCCCGGGTCCCGACCTTCGGATCAACGCCGGTGTCACCAGCATCTCGATCGGTGGCCAGCGCATCTTCGACGCGCAAGAAGGGACGCTATTCCGTCCCTCGGCGGTCTTCACGACCGGTTTCGCCAGCGTCGCAGGCGGCGCAGCGTCGCCCCAGGACCACCAAGGCTATCTGCGACGCATCCCTGTCGCCCAGGGCGACGTCGTCCAAGTCGAAGCCCGCAACTTCTCGCCGACCGATACTTTCCAAATCGGCCTGATGATCACCCAGTACGGGATGATTCCACCGGAGGCGCTCAACGCCGAGTCATGAGTCGCCTGCAACGAGAGCGCGGAGCCCTACTCAGTGGCTTCGCTCGAACAACCATCGCGGTGCCTGCACTCCCGGGTACCGTCGTCCTCACGCAGCTGCCTATCCCGATCGGCAACCCGATGGATCATGCCGGCTACCAGCGAAACGCGCCGATGCCTTTCCTGTCGCTCTGGGCGGGTCTGAGGCCAGACGTAGACTTCTCGATGCCGACAATCGGCGGGGTGACCACCTTCTTTGAAGTAGGGCTCATCCCCTACACCAAGAACCCCAGCGACCCGGTAGCGCGGTCTGTCCGTCCCTTGTTCGCGCCGTTCAATGGAGTCTCGTCGGGACCGTTTACTGACACTCTGGGCATGCGGACGCTACTCCCGTGGCCGCCCGGCGGGTTAGTCGTGCGAGTGTCATTCGAGTACCAGAACCCGAATCCGCTCGGCACTAACATCGATTTCTGCGCGGCGTGGACCGTCAACAGCCAGTCGGCCTTCGGGAACCTTCCCGCACTCCAAGACACGCGAGACCTCTGATGGCGCTTGGCAAAGCAGCGCCCGCGCAATGGGCCTTCCGACCAGACCAGCTGGTGCTCAAGGGCGACGAGATGGCGACCGAGACCAAGGTCATCCTCGGCGGACTGCTCATCGCCGCGGGTTACTACTGGGCGAGCAGTCAGCGCTTTCGGGGAGGGTTGTTCGCCGGTCGCAACCTCATCCCGGACCTGCTCACGATGGCCGGCGGTGTCGTCGTCGCGGGCGCGGTTCGAGACATGTTCTGGCCGACCTACAAACCGGTCCCGGCCGAGTTCATGAAGCAGTTTCAATTCTAAGTGAGGGTTCCATGTACGGATTAGCAAGGTACGGCGGTCTCGGTCAGGACGACCAGACCATGGCGTCGCTCACGTTCCCGGCGTGGGTTCCCAAGCTGACTGAGCCGACCAAAGCGGTAGAGGGTCAGACCTACGTGTCGGTCAATGACTACAACCTGCTCATCAAGCGGGCCAACGAGCGCAACATGACCAACACCGCAGTAGGCGCCGGCGTCGGGTTCCTCATCGGGTGGGCGATGATCCAACTGTGGGGGCGGCGGCGTCGATGAAGTTCGACATGCAGACGCTCCTTATCATCGCGCTGTCGGTGGGGGCGGGCTACGTGCTCTTCCGTCCCCAGCCGACCCAGCTGAAGGACCAGGCTGCGATGCTGAGGTCCGTCGCGGCACTCGTCGCAGCGATCGCGGTGCTCAAGGGAAAGATCGGGAAGATGCAGGCCATTCAAGACAAGCTCAGGAAGAAGCTTGAAGAGCTGCACGGGATCTCCCTCGAGGGAGTGAAGTACTGAACCGTCAACTCATACTTCAGCTCCTGATAGCGGCAGCCGCGCTCGGTGTGCTGGCACTCGTCATCAAGTCCTGGCCCGTCGTCGACCAGGTCGGGATCATGCTGAAAGATGTCGAAGCCACCAAGGCCGTTCCGTGATGCCATCCCGACTTTCTTTGACCGGATCCGCCATTCGTGTAGGGTCGTAGTCGAAAGGGCCGCCACAGCAGTGACAGCCCTCTCTAGGAAAGGTATTCGATGGAAGCGAAAACCCAACCCTGCCAGGGGATGCTAGCTGCACCCGGCGACCCCCGCAAGCTTTGCGGGTTACCCGCTGTATGGTCTCGCTACAACCCCTTGCAATCACGTTGGCACTATGCCGCGTCGGTAGACGGACGCAGTCCGGTGCCCAGTCCGGGAGGACGTCTGCCGGGCGGTGACGCAGTCGCCGAACCTCTCCTATCCAGCAACTTTGCCGGCGTTCTACGCGCCAAGGAGTCAGGTTCATGAGTGAAAATTGGTCACGCGATGTGATGCGTTCAGTTACCGACATGTGGGGCGGAGGAGATCCAACCAAGCATCATGAAGTCATCGTGCAACGTGTCGAGTACAGGCAGCCGGGTCGCAATGACCACGCCATCGATGGGGGCACCATAGTTCGGCCCGTGATCTCCATCACATTCGTCGTCGGCCGCGGCCTCGACGAGAAAGCACAGACGATTGAAGGGACCTACGGGCAAATCAGCTCGATGCGAGACCTCCTCGACCTCGTCGTGGGGGTGCGCTGATGAGCATGAGCTATCGAGACCGGCTGGTGACGTGGGAAGGCGTCGAGGTCGAGGTCATAAGCGCCCCCGCCTTTAGCCTCGACGGGACGCGCGCACGCGGTGTCCTGGCGAGCGTTGGTGACCGAGGTTGGCGGGTCACCGTTGGGAAGCCGATGCTTTCGGAGTACTCGGGACCGTTGCAGCTCGCCATGGTGTTCTGCTGTTGCCAAGTCCTGGCGATGCGCTTCCCCGACGACAAGGACGTCGCCGAAGACGGCAGCCGTCTTGGGCCGGCGTCTGGCCGTTGGTACGCGCCCCAGGTCTGGGTAGGTCCCCGGTGAGGGGGCTCACGAAGGCCGAGCGCCACCTTTGGCAGGGCCAGCCCGGGCATTGGGTCTGTAGACGCTGCATGGCGTCGGTGACCGGGTCTGACGCCCTCGACGACGGCCTCTGCGTCGCATCGATGAGCGGGCAGCTGGACTACGCCAGCGCGACGGGCCGGCGCGTGGTCGCCGAGGCGTTCTTGGCCGCGGAAGCGGCCGCGGCCTCTACTCGCCTCGATACGCCGGAAAGGGTCCGCAAAGACCTTCAACCTACTCCGCAGGTTCAGGCCCTTTCCGGAAGACGGGAAAGGGTCCGCAAGTAACAACTCAACCAAGAGACAAGCCATGAACGAGCGAGATCTTCCCAAAGCCTATGCCCACCTCCTGGCACTGCTGGAGATTGCCGAGGATCTGTCCACCGATCCAGCCCTGGAAGTAATGCTGCTCAAGCCGGTCATTGCCGGCTCCGGTGACAATGCAGAGAAGCAGAAGAGCTTGCTTTCAAAGCTCTATCGCCTTCGGCAGTTCGTCTGTGACGTCAAAGCCTTCCCGGACAACTACGAGGAGAACGCACAGTGAACTGGGAACACATCGCGCCTTTCTTCTTCTTCTTGCTGGGGTTTGTCCTCTCCAACGTCTGGCATTGGTGGCAGCTGAGGCGATGGGGTCGCAGGCTCATCGGCCTTGGCGTCGCAGGCCCGCGCACCGCTAGCGGGCTTGGACGTCTGGTGGACCCCGAAGACCACGGAGAGCTGACCCAAGAGGAAGAGGAAGAGGCCAAGGCAGTAGAGAAGCTTCAGGCCGTGCTTGCAGAGGCCCAGCAGAGCGGTGCGACCGTGGTGCGGCCGAAACCGAAGGAGACCACATGATCCGCCTCAAGAAGTTCGTGGGCAACTCCTGGGACGTCCTCCTGGAGGGCGAAATCATCGGCTCGCTCGTCCGCGTCATTCAACCGGGCCAGCAACCCGCCCAGTGGTTCTATGACAACTGGGAGGAGATGGAACGCGAGTGGCTCGACGTGTCGAGCAACCACGTCAAAGACGCGCTTGTAGCGCTCGTCACCTATCTATCCGATGACGAAGAATCGGAATCGGAGTCGGAATCAGAGTCAGAATCAAAGGAGGAATCCGAATGAGAAACTGCGAAAAGTGCGGCCACGAACTACCCGTGACCACCACCAAAGACGAGAAGAACATCACCTTCAAGACCGAAGACGGCGCCATGTTTTGGGTCCAAAAGGGTGGCCCCGAATCGGGCAGCGAGGAGGGCACGTTGGAGTTCAAGTTCGGAACCCAGGTTGGGTATCGGCTGAACGCAGAACAGTCCACGACCCTCCTTGAGTGGATGTCCCACGGCAAGCTCAAGCTGGTGCCGCTCCTCCCGGGTGAATCCGGTTGAGCCGAGTCCCTACCAGAGCCGACCAGTGGCACCATCGGCCCAGCCGTTGGGCCTATGTGTCGTGGCGCCACGCCGTCAAAAAGCACCGCAAGGAACAACGGCGCATCGCGAACGTGTTGGCCGACTACCATGACGAGCGGGCCAGCAAACCCGGCAAGCGCATGCAGCGGTGCTGTGACAACTTCCTCGCGGCGGTCAACCTCAAGTCGGGCAAGAGCAAACCGTGCCCGCTTCACTGCGACGTAATGCTGTGTCCGGTGTGCCTCACCCACCGACACCGAACCACCCTGGAAAAAGCGTTCTACTGCGTCGGCGAGTCGATGAAGGATGGAGACATACTCCGTCACATCGTGTTGACGACGCCGCGCATGACGGGCGACCCCAGGCACTCGGCCGAGCGGCTGGCGCATTGGTACGGCAAGCTTGTGCGACGACGCGCCTGGAAGACGCACGTACGGGCGTCGATGGCGGTCTTCGAAACGACCTGGAACGCGCAAGAAGGTTGGCTCTGGCACGTCCACGTGTTGACCGTAGGGAGCTACTGGGCGAACCAGTGCAAGGTCTCAGCGCAGACCGACTACGGCGAGACCACGACGCGACCGGCCGACCCGGCCACCGAGTGTGAGTGCAAGACGCTGCTGAGCTGTTGCGGCGACACTCGCGAAGACTGCAGGTGCGCGACGCGCGGCCGCCGTAACCGGGCAGAGATGCGGTGCCTGATGCAGGAGTGGCATCAGGTGACCGACGGCCATGCGCGCATCGTCCACATCTCTGCGGCGGGCACCGACCACCGCAGCGCCAACGGCGAGAAGGTTACCGTACGCCAGGCCATCAACGAGGCCGTCAAGTACGTGGTCAAAGGCATGGAGTTGGACAGCGCGGCGCTGGTCGACTTCCAAATCGGCATGCGCAAATTTCAAAGGGTGCGCTGGGGCGGCGAGTGGTTCGGCATGCAGCCGCCCGACCCCGAGGCGGCCGAGCCCCGCGTCATGGTCTGCCCGACCGACCTCTGGCGTCTGTCGCGCGGTGACATCACCGAGCTTTACGCCCGGGTCAGTGGTGACCCATTCGTGGTCGAGCAACTGCGCGCGGTCGAAGGCGTCGTCCTTCTACCGATGTACGGACCGACGAACGGGGAGCACGCGCGGCCGCCGCCGTGGGTGAAGCTGCTCCAAGCTTTCGCGGTGTCCGCCGTCGAAAGCCTGGAGACAGCAAGCTCCGAGACCGAACACAAAACAGATGCTTACCTGAAGGCGAACCCGAACGCGGCGCTAGACCTCCAAGGTATGATCCTCCCATTTTAAGATCCAGAACTATGAACGACGACAAATGGAAAGAGGCCTACATTCAAAATGGGTGGAGATGGCCGCGGGGATTTAGTCAAAAGGGTGACGTTTGGACGCCAGCATTCTTGGAGGCACGCCAGGCCTTGCATGAGAAGGAGGTAGAAAGAATGCGAAAGCTAGAGGATGAGGATGCGTAATGTTGACCCCATCGACTGGTGGACGTTCACGCATTTTGTGGCCGGCATCGCGGCACGCGAGGCGGGCTTCTCTCGTAACCAGCTCATCGTGATGGTCCTGGTCTACGAGCTGTTGGAGCGGAGTCACCCGCCCGAAAGCATCGCGAACCGCATCATCGACGGTCTAGCAAATGTCGCCGGTTGGGAATTCGCCGGGTGAGGCTTTGAGGATGCGTACCGCGTCATCGCGTTCGAACCGAACGAGATTACGCCGAGCGTCTTCGGTGAGTCCTAACGAGATCCACAACGGGCTGCGACCCATCGCCACAAAGATGTAGGGGCTTTCCGGATGATGTTGGAGCCACCAATAGAGGCTCGACCGTAATTCATGAAAGACCACCCCCAGGATTGTACCGGGCCCGATCTGCGATCCTGACAGGGCACCCAAAAAAAGCGCCATCGGTGTCGAAAGTTAGTCGACTCGTGCGCGCGCGACGCGCACGCAGAACCGCGGCCGCGCGACGCGCGCCCCCGCGATGTCGCGCAGCGCGACCCTTGACACGTTCGCGATCGGTCGGGTGGATCAGAGTGGGGGTGACCTCGAGGTCGCCTTTTTAGTCCCAAGCTCCACCGCACCCGGACATCCATGCCGAACCCGAATAACGGCACTCGCCTTGACGCGCTCGAACATTCGCACGCGAATCTGCACTCCAAGATGGACCAAGTCATCACCGCCCTGGGCGGCAACAGCGACGCAGGTGCGACCATCGTGCCAGGGACGTTCGACGCGTACGGCCGACCGGTCGTCGCGATGATGAACCCGCACGCGACGACCAACCCCAGCGAGAACGCGCAGACGCTCAAGATGTTGTTGCCGCTGCTGCAGCGGGCTCAGAAGCCGGCCCCCACCATCGACTGGACACCCATCATGGTGGCCCTCCTGCCCGTGCTCGTGGAACGCCTGATGGAACGGCCCGACCCCATCGAGCAGATGGCCGCGCTGCGCGACATCATGCAACCCGACATGACCGAGCAGATGATGGGACTCCTAGGCCCGATGGTCATGGCCAAGATGGGAGGTGCGCCAGGAGGACCTGCAGCCGCAGACCAGGGAGAGATGCAAAGTGCAATCGCAGCTGCCCTTCAAGGTGTCGACCCGACGGCTTTGGCTGCCTTCGCTGCAAGCCAAACTCCAACTAATGGCGAGACTCGCCCTTCATGATTCACGCCGCAAGCTGGCCGGCGTCATCGCGCGCCACAGCGTGGCCGGCGTGGAACGGCGGGCACACCCCGACGCGAACGCGCTTGCTTGCTGCCTGTTCGTGCGTGAATGGTTGCGGTACGCGCGCGAGTTTCCCGAGACCATTTCCGACCTTCGAGCGCTCACCCGGGTGCCCGTCGGTGACTGTGACGATATGGTGGTCGCTCTCTCCTCACTCCTTTATCGACTTGGGTATCACTGGCGCGCCCAGCGGTTTGGCATCGGCTACAAGGGGCGCCGCCCGGTGCACGTGTGGCTCGAAGTCCGGGGCGCTCAAGGCCGATGGATTCCGCTCGACCCCGCGACCTTCAAGATTGAGCCGGGCCAGTCTCCGAGAGGTGCGGGCAACTTCACAAACGTTCGTACGTACAACCTCGGGGAGCTGTTGAAATGCTGACGCTACGAAACCGGCAGCTCCTCGCAGCCGCCGATCCGTGGGGGCTGGAAACCGGCGGGTGCCCGGGCACGGGCGAGCGTTGGGAGTCGTTCGGAGGACTCGGCGCGGCCGGCGACGTGCCCCTCATTGGCGGCGAGGTCGCGACGCTCGAGACCAGCGGCGAGAAGATCAGCGCAGGCATGGAGGCAGGCGACATCAACGCCGTAGCCAAAGGCGCGGAAGAAGGTATCGAGGCGGTCGCGTCAGGCTATGCCAAGCTCGAAGGCGCCTGGAACGATGCCCAAAAGTTCTTCATGAGCGTAGGTGGAACCATTACCGTTCCATCGATCGGCAAAAAAGGTCCGGGCCTGCCGATGTGGGCCGAGTCGAAACCACCAAACATCGATTGGACGAAGATCGCAGTCATCAACGTGACAACGCCTGAATCGTTCATCAACGCCGTCTCCCAGGGCTATCTCTTCTACGGTCCAGACTGGGCACGATTCGGCCTCGCTAAACCGGTGCCAGGCGGCACCAAGGGCCAGGTATGGAACCCATTTTCGAACCGTTGGCAAAAGTCAGGTTTCCCACTGCCGATACCGGGCACACCGACGGCCATAGAGCTTCAGGAAGAGGCGAAGGCAATCACCGCCTACCAAGGGGATACGACGCAACGAGACGTCGACAAGTTCGGAAAGGACATCACGGCCTACCTCGCCCTCGCCCGAACGCGAGTACAGGCCGAGCAATACAAGGCGGCCATCCAAGGACATATCTATCAAGGTCGCATGCCCTGGGGTCTCGTGCCGCTCATTGTAATCGTCACCAACCCCTTTAACGCAGTGATGATTGCGGAGGGTCGCAGGTTCTCACACGGGCCCTTCAAGGGGCAGACCTGGCGAAAGAAACGCATCCAGTGGATCAAGGAGCTGGCCGCTACCATCCGCCAGATGCCTGCCGACCTCAGTGCTCAGCTGGGACCGGCGGGCGCCAAGGACTGGCTCACCCTTGAGGAGAAGCTTGCGACAGCGACTGTTGACGGGACTACCAGTGGCACGCGCGTCCTCGACACCGACGCGTCGGGGAGAGCCAGGGGCCGAGGCGGCGCCGCCGTCGCGGCCGTCGGCGCAGCCGCAGGCCTCGGGCTGCTCTGGTTCCTCTTGGCGTGACCTCAGCCTTTCCCATCGCGATGGACCGCAAGATGCTCTATCGCCCCATGCAGCACCCTCACTTTGTGCTCGCCGAGGCGCTGAGGGGGCTGGGCGCCGAAGGTGACCAGGTAGGACTGTGGGAGGTCGATTGGGAAAAGCTCAAGGCCCTGGGACCTGACATCTACAACGCCGCACTGCTCGCGGCCGTGCAGGGCAAAAAGCTCGGCATGGACCAGGAGACCATCAACGAGAGCATCCGGATGTTTCTGCAGGTCCACGGAAAACTGCAGATGTTCAAACAGCTGTTCGGGATGTGGCCTTACGACGCCACAAAGTTTCAGCTCGAGAAGGCCGCACTCATCGAAAAGTCACTGGCTGCGTCGCAGTACTATGCGCAGCTGGACGCGCGCTACAAGCCGACCCGCATGGCGCTGCTATCACCCTCGGGCGGCCAAGACATGGACCCCGAGGCGTTCAAGAAACTCGCACTGAGCGCGGGCTGGTCCCAAAAGGAGATCCGCGACGCACTCTGCGGAAAGAACCTCTACAGCCTGAAGAAACCCGCAATCGTGATCCCGACGACCGCACTCTACGGCGGCGCCGTGGTGGTGGCGGCGCTGTTGGCCTGGTGGTGGTGGAGCCGCCGGCGACGATGAAGATCCTCGTTGAAATGGACCTGACGCACGCCGAGCTGAACGAACTGGCCGCCCTTGCCGGTCGCCAGTTCATGACCGGCGAGGACATGAAACGCGAAATGCGCGACATCGTGAAGCGCGAACTAACCGCCGGTATCGACATGGGCTACGGGTATCGGCTCAGCTATTACCGCGAAGACCCCAGCCAACCGGGCGGCTACAAGCTCTACACCCACGTTTTTCAGGGCCAACTCTGGCCCCACGTGAAAGGCCGTCCCCGGTTCTACTACGACGGCAAGAACATTCGAACGAGAGGCGGCGCGTTCATTGTGAACAACCGCACGGGAATCATCGACCAACGCCCACCGGCGAGGGGAACCAATGTACGAGCAAGTTGAAGTCTTCACCAACCCTCGCGGCCGGCGCTCGCACAAGCACGACGACATGGTCGACGTCCATCTGACGAAGGCCGAAATCCGTCGCGCGCTCACGACCAAGACGCGCAAGAAGAAGAGCACGGCGGTGGCGACCACCAAGAAGAAGAAGAAGAAGAGGCGCAAGCGGCGGGGGGGCGGAAACCCCAAGAACATCCTGCCTCAGCTCATCATCGGTGCGGGCATCACCGCGGCGCTGGAGGTGTACGTGTTCCGCAACCCGCAGTGGAAGAAGCAGATCCCCCAGCAGGTGCGGCGCTTCAGTGGTCTCATCATGGCCGTCATGGGGTTCGCGCTCACGATGTTGCGGGGGCGTGGGATGGCATACGTACGTC
>SDBS01005941.1_pt1 | contig 11894 bp, 12 predicted proteins | sample 2277091 | NCBI WGS metagenome assembly SDBS01 (sample SAMN10404972, study PRJNA504765) | marine sediment metagenome | isolation source: marine sediment core GS10_PC15, 163 cmbsf | place: Arctic Ocean: Southern Knipovich Ridge | collected 2010 | reverse complement strand
TATTCCAGTTCCGGGAAAATACTTTATTTTTCAACAACTCTAGAGTCAAATTTGATTTTAGCAGCTACCACAATTTTAAATTCTTAGCTGATGAATTCAGAGAAAAGGAGATAGGGACGCTTGGCTTCGAATCTGGCTTGAATGAGGATGAACTGACGCAGTTTGTTATTCTTTTTATAGATGAAGAGGTAATAAAAGAGAGCCCTTTTGAAGATTTCGAAGCGGCATTAAATAAGAGTGGAATAGGCCATATATTTTTGGAGAAGCTCCATCCTTTTGAAGTGACTGGAGGTGTGGCAGAAGAGCAACTTCAGGATTCAGCCATAAACGTCTTTTTCAAGAGCATAACCCACCTGAAAGAAGTCGTCGAGAGAGAAAAACAGAAAGAAAAGGTTAAGTTGAAAACCACTCGAAGACTGATGCAGTCCATAGTTAATCTTGTAAGTCAGAATGAATCTTTCATGATAGGCTTAACAAATATAAAAGATCATGATGAATACACTCTCAATCACTCGACTAATGTAACCGTCTTGGCTATTTGTTTTGGAAGAAGATTAGGTCTTGAAAGAAAAGAATTAGTAGATTTAGGAGTAAGCGCTTTTTTTCACGACATCGGAAAAGTAGAGATTCCTGAGGAGATCCTGAATAAACCGGGTAAGCTCGACGATAATGAATTTGATATAATGAAGACTCATCCGTGGCAAGGTGCTCAAAAACTGGTTTGCCTTAAAGAATTGAGTATTCTTCCGATTACTGCCATTAATGTAGCCATGGAACACCACATCTGGGCAAACCTTGAGGGGGGCGGATATCCCAAATACTGGAAAAAGGGTCATACTGATTTCTTCAGCAAAATTGTAAAAATATGCGATTTTTTTGACGCTGTAACGACCGAAAGACCCTATAGAAAGAAGACCGCAACCAGAGAAGAGGCCACAAGCTGGATGCTGGAGAAAATCGGGTCAGAGTTCGACGCCATCTTGCTCAAGGTTTTCGCCAACATGATAGGAATCTATCCTATCGGTTCGCTTGTTGTCCTTGACACCGAGGAGTGGGGCATCGTGATGGAAACAAACCCGGATGTAGCTCTTATGGCCTGCCCTAAAGTGAAAATTATTGCTGATAAGGATGGTAATAAGATGGACGGCAGAATTATCGACATGACAGAGAAGGACCCTGAAACAGATAGGTTTAAAAAGAAAATCGTAAAAACCTTGGACCCTATTAAATACGATATTAACGTCTCTGGATACTTTCTGGCTCAAAGCACATAAAAAGAGCTCCCCCGGCCTCTCTTTCCGTCAAATTATTCAAACATCATTTTAACAGATCTGCTTTTCATGATTATAATCAATTAAGGATCTATTTATAGACCTTATCTATTGTCATTTAAGAATAATAGAAGTCCTCATGAAAACTAAATGACATTTTAATCCTTAATATATGATTGATCTTTAAATGGGTTGGTTTGATGTAGGGATTTGATTTATCAAACCCACCTCTTTATGGTGTAAATGATTCCTTGCAGGGGCTTGATTCATCAAACATAAGGGCTATAGTTTAACCCACCCCATTACCCCAAGTAAAGATTTTAAAAAGTTTGTCCCGGTTGATTGTAGTTTCGACCAGTTTAACCCTAATTCTGAGGACTAAGTGAGGAACAAGTAATTCAGAAATAGGGAATAGTGCCCGTCGATCTTGATGGTCGGCGGGCATTTTTTTTTATATTAACAATTTTTTTTTCGATAAAAATCTACTTTATTAAAATAAGTGTAGTAATTTTTTTCAAATGATATAGATTCTATAGTAGTTTTATCGGAATTCTAAACTAAGGAGGCATTAAAAAATGCAAAAAGAACCAATAAAAAAAGAATTAGAGGAAATTGAAACTGAGGAAAAACCGATTGACGAAATAATTGCTGAAACCGAAACTAAGCTTGAAAAAGCAAAAGCTAAAGTTAAAAAATCAACTCCAGCCAAAAAAGCACCGCTCAAAGAAGAACCTGGTTATGATAAGAAATATTCAACTTATTCAGGTAGAATTTCATACCCCGCCACCTATTCAGCACCCTTAAAGAAACTCAGCAAGGACATGAAGAAAAGCATTAAACAGTTATATACTCTTGCTGTAAAAGATTTCCTTCTGAAGCATAATTGCTTACCATCCAGCAACAATAACAAAAGATCTTAATAATAGATTTTTTGGGGGCGTCAAGATTTTGGTCTTGGCGCCTTTTATTATATATTATTAAGCACAAAAACTGACCTAAATAATGATTTTAAAATAGATTATTTTAAATTTATATTATTTATTTCTTGACAAATGTAGGCTTACATATTATATTATTATTACATTGGAGGCAATAATATGACAAATGAACGCACAGAAAAGTTTGAAAAAATCGCAGAAAGGAGGGTTACAGAAGCCATAAAAAAGCTTAAATTAATTGGAAATCTCGCTAATAAAAGGAACTATTCTTATACAGAGAAGCATGTGAAACAGATAATCAGCGTACTTGAGAGTGAGATGAAAGATTTAAGGAATAAATTTCAGAATGATAGCCCTGACGGGCAGATTGAATTTAAGTTTAAAATATGATTTTATAAGAGGGGGTTGAAAATGACTAACGAAGAACTTAAGGAAATTTGTTTATCTCTTCTAAATACAGATACTGAAGAAGAGGTAATTGCAATTCTTCGTGATAAAGGATTTTGGAATATACCTGAATATTGGAGATTCTATGGAGACAAAGAGGATAACTTCTCTACAGTTGGAAACCAACAAAGTCGACCCGAAGCAGCTTTAGTTGAGAAAATTGTTAACTCAGTCGATGCTATTCTGATGAATGAATGCTGGCTGCAAGGTGTCCCTCCTGATGACCAAAATGTTCCTGAGAGCATTCATAAAGCAGTAGCGCTCTTCTTTGCGGGCGATGAGAATAAGCACGAGACATCTGGACACATTGGATATTGGTCAACAATAGAACGTAGGGATGTTTCCCGTCGCATAACAGTAGCTGCTACTGGAAGCCCTTTAAATCCTTGCTTCACAATAGCTGATGCAGGCGAAGGACAGACACCGAATTTAATGCCGGACACACTATTAGATCTGGGCCATAAAAACAAACTTAGGGTACAGTTTGTGCAAGGAAAGTTTAATATGGGAGGTACAGGAGTCCTTCAGTTCTGTGGTCGTAATAACTTGCAGCTTATAATTAGCAGACGAAACCCAAGAATTACAAAATATATGCCTGATGATTCATCAGATTATTGGGGATTCACAGTTGTCCGCCGTGAAAATCCTGTCCATGGAAGAAGAAGTTCTGTTTACACATACCTAGCCCCCCATAAAGCTGATCTAAATCCTGGAAAGGGAGATGTCCTTCGCTTTAAATCAGAAAACTTTCCTATTTTCCCTGACGGACGAAATGCTTATAGACGTAATGCTGAATGGGGAACAGTTATCAAACTTTATGAATATGTAGCAACGGGATTTCGTACAAATATGATGAGGCGTGACGGACTTTTATACCGACTTGATATTTTATTACCTGAGATAGCATTGCCCATACGACTGTATGAATGTCGAGATTATAAAGGCCATGCTGGAAGCTTTGAAACAACATTAAGTGGGCTGAGTGTTCGGCTGGAAGATAACAGGGCAGAGAATCTAGAAGAAGGCTTTCCTACAGCATCCTCTTTAACGGCTGGAGGAGAGAAGATGACTGCAAGAATTTATACCTTCAAAAAGGGAAAAGCAGGCACATATCGAAAACATGAAGGCATTATCTTCACTGTAAACGGGCAAACTCATGGCCACTTGCCTCTTAGTTTCTTTAGCAGAAGAAGTGTTGGTATGGGGCGTCTCGATGATTCGATATTAGTATCGATTGATTGTAGTAATCTTAGTGGCAGAGCAAAAGAAGATCTTTTCATGAACAGCCGTGACAGATTAAGAAGTGGGGATCTTCGTGATGAAATAGAGCATGAATTGGAGATAATGATCCGAGATCATCAAGGATTGAGGGAACTTCGTGAAAGACGTAGGCGGGAAGAAATTGAGAAAAAAATTGGAGACTCAAAACCTTTAGAAGAAGCGTTAGAGTCTATATTGAGATCATCGCCTTCTCTAGTATCTCTTTTCCTAGATGGCACACGATTGCCAAATCCTTTTAAATCAAAAGAAGTTAGCTCTGCAGACGAAAGATATAAAGGCAAACCGCATCCGAGTTACTTTAAATTTTTCAAATTTCCTTATGGACAAAAGCTTGAGCGTAATGCTGCAATTAACATGAGGTGTCGAATCGCTTTTGAAACAGATGTTGTAAATGACTATTTTGATCGCCTACAAGATAGAGGAAATTTTAGTTTGACAATAACAAATGGTGGTGAGCCAAGACAAGTCGATAGCTATAGCTTGAACCTACAAAATGGCATTGCTACGCTAAATGTAAAGCTTCCCGAGGAAAGTTCAATTAGAGACATCATTGAATATGAATCAGTGGTAACTGATGATACTTTAATAGAGCCATTCATTCATAAATTCTCAATTAAAGTATGCCCAGCGCAGAAAATAGAACCAAGTGAAAGCACAAGGCGAGAGCCCCCTTCCACTGAAAATGGTGACCAACGAGAAGCCCAGACTAAAGTTGCAATGCCTGAAATTCACGAAGTATCTGAACAAGAGTGGGAGAATCGTAAACAAAAATTTAATAAATTTTCAGCCCTCGAAATTATCCAAGAGGAAGCAGCTCTTGATGAATCTGGTGAGTTCAAAGCCCCAGTATATAGCTTCTGGGTTAACATGGATAACTTTTACCTTAAGACTGAAATAAAACCTAGTAAAGCTGATCCTGATATTCTTAAAGCAAGATACATCTATGGACTTGTACTAATTGGGCTAGCTCTAATTCAAGAAGATATGAGGAAAGAAAAAACGAAAAGTAGAGATGAGGAAACTGAGTCTGATGAGAACAATGAAATTACCCTAGAGCAGCAGGTATTTCAGACATCTTCTGCCATTGCTTCTGTCCTTTTGCCACTGATCGAATCCTTAGGTGGATTATCTGAAGAGAAAATTTATAGAGGAAGCCAAATTGGAGATGATGAATAAAGTCCCACAATAGTAATTTGTATCTTCCATTCCTTGAATAATAAAAGTTTTATCTAGCTCTATGAAAAAAGAGAATCTCCTGACTTGCTAAATTATTATCTGAAGAATACGTATACCATTTTCTATTAGGAACTTTCCTTATTGGACGTTCTGATTTGGAGTATTTGAAAAGATTTAATTCTTCATAGCCAGCTGAATTCATTGAATCTAAGAAAAAAGGAACCTGAGTATTGGGGTCTGAAAAAGCAACTAATTGAACAACAAATGCATTTGGATTAATAAATTGCCGAAGATTCCAGAATATATCTGTCAGTTTAAAAAAATAATTCTTGATACCTGATACAGAACGTCCACCAAGTGTATAATATGATCCTCCATGCCCATCCCAAAGACTAGTCAACCAGTATGGTACTGGTGTTTCACGACGGCCACTTACTTGCCAACGATGATATAAAATATGGACACCAGGATAAGGTGGAGATGTCAATAACAAATTTGGCTTAGAAAAAAACGTAGCAAAATTTCTGTCTTTCATAGCTTCTTGTATAGAACCAAGAAATAATAATCGCTGACTAGTTATTTTGTTCTTTGGGATATTTCGAGACTTAGCAGCTTCTACTAAATCATTAAGACCACTGAGCATTTTTTCTACTTGCCTTATAAATTGTCTCTTCCAATTAGCTACAGGAGGAATATCTTTACGACAATCGATTGCCCAATATCCCAAACTTAATAATGCACAACGAGCAAAATTCCGCTGCCTAGGATAATCAAGTTGGTTAATAGTTGAAACTAAGTATATTAATAGACTTTTTATTTTAGCCGGAATATTTCTAAGTCGCAGGTCATTTATTTCTAATTTATTTGAGCATGCCTTCTCAAAATTAAGTGATTCAGCCCAATGTAAAATTTTCTCCTTATCATGAGCACTTAGCGGTGTAGTCTTAACGTTAGCAACAAACTGTGCAAGAGGATTAATGTCGGTGCCTAGAGCAATACGTCCATTAGCTATTGCTTCTACAATCGTTGTTCCTCCCCCCATAAAGGCATCAAGCACGCAATCACCTTCTTTCGTAAATTCCAAAATAACTTCCTTGACAAAATCTGGAGAAAACCTGGCAGGATATTTATAGAAGTTATGAGTTAAACCTTCAACTCGGCGTATTGAATTAAGCGATTGAAGAAGCTTTTCTTGTGAATGATTCATGATAATTTCCTTTTTAGAATATGCTCATAAAAGTATCTTCTTTAATTCCTTTTATTATGTTTATCAGCCAATCGTTGTAACTCATTTTGAATTGCATTTATTAAAAGTTTTGTCATAGACGTTCGAAGCTTTACAGCTTGAATTTTCAACTTAGCATGGAGTTCATTAGGTAAATAAAGAGTAGTCTTTGTGGTCTTTTTAGAAATGTAAGTTTCCAATAAATGAACTCTTAAAAAATTATTTTTTAGATAAATACCATATTTCTGTCATTCTGTCAATAAGTTTTTAATTTAATCTTCAAGTGCTAAATAAATGTTATTACTTTAGTTAAACTTAATCCAATTTAATTTCCGTTATTTCTATGCTAACGAAAACAATGAAGGTTAGGAAGTTTAAAACAAGCGGATACTGTATGACCTGTCCCGAATACCAGGTTCGTCAGAAAATTAATACCCGGATCAGAATTGTAAGAATTAAAGGTTTTAAGAACCAGAAGCACTTTTTAGAGCATGTAAGCAAGTGGCTGCAGAAAAAAGAGGAGAAGTTGTTACTTAATAAATAAAATGCACAGCTTTGCTTAATGCAACCCACCAAATAAAATCCCAGGTATCTTGACAAACAAGCAAAATGATCCTACATTTCTATTGGAGGTGTCGTACGCCTCTCTCTCTGAAGGAGGACATCATGTCAAACTTTTTGAGGGGGGCGCGTCCCTGAAGCGAGAAGAACCAGAAATAACCTCCTACTGAGACCATTCACCGGAGGCTTTTGGGTAATCTTTGAGCTGATGGGGGTTTAAGTACTGAAGACCCTCGTTTTGAGTATGGTCACTTTGGCGAGGATAATCTTCAGCGCGCCTCCTTTAATCCCTTAAGAAAGGAGGTGATAAGGATGACGGAACCGATGAAACCGGGATCGGGTCTCAAGCGCATAAAAGGGGATTTTAATATCCAACCGCTTGGCCCCTCACCACTCGGCGGCGATATTCACGAGGGCTTCAACGTCGATACTGAAGGCAATATCAGCGGAGGTCACACCACTGTTCGCATCCCAGGTGGGAAAGAGATCCATTTACCGTGGTCAAAGTAGAGAAAAGGGGAGGAAATCATGAAATTTCCTCCCCCATTTTTTCTCTGAGATACCGTGTGCCTCCACCTTTAAAGGAAGATATTATGTCCAACTTTTTGATGGGAGCTAAAATACTGAAGACCCTTGTTTAAAGTTAGCCATTTGAGCAAGGCAAATCTTCAGCGCGCCTCCCATAATCCCATCAAAACTACCTGATAAAATCCCAGCATCTATGCTATAATCTCTAGTAATCTCAGTCAAAAAGGGAGGAAATTTTGAGTCTTACGGGATTATTAACGGTAATAGGAATAATCATTGCCATATACGCACTGGCGCAACCTATACAAAGGAAATCAATACATATTTTTGTGCCTATACGGCTAATCATATTATTAATTATAATTTCTGTAATTATCTTAATATGGCGCTATGTTGTTCCTACATTAGGCTATAAGTTTTATCCATGGTCGGACCTTGTATCTAAGATCAGTGTTTTTCTTCTTCCTATCGTTGGCGCAATAATTGCACCTATTTTTTGGTACAAGGCTAAATTAACAACAAAAAAAGACGGAAAGTTCCGAGAATTTATTCTCACTTCCCTTTATGAGGATAAATTTGGCGAACTTGTGAGAATCCTGAACAGGAATAAAGAATCACTGGCAGGCGTTCTGAAACCAGAAACCTTAGAGCTGCTATTTGAGAGAAAATTTGTGAGGCATATGGTTAGCGCACGAAATTGGATACATCTGGATTTATTTTCTAATAAGCAATTGATAGAAAAGCTTACTCCTAGATTCAGGGTGACAAATAACATTATGCGAGAATTTGTAGCTGTACGGACTTCGCCTCTTCATTTAGCAATAGTGTCTGAATATGGAGGCAGAGAGCATACACGCATAACTAATGAAGATAGGAAACTAATCGATAAAACACTGCAAAATCCTGAGTGGTATATGAGCGTAAGGGCTGATTATCCGCTAATAATATTTGCGGTTGGGGAATTAGCATCTGGAAAGTTCGATATATCATATAATCAGAACGATGAGAATTATATTTCTAGCCAGGGTGAAGGCACAAGGTTGTCGTGCCCTGTTTATTTAGCCTTGAAAACACATGTCCTTATGCTTAAGAAAGCGATAGAGATTGAAGGCGAGGACGATTATTATGTTTCTGACCTATTCGATTTGTTCCGAAACGTCTATGACCACAGTAAATTTGATGAAGATGTCTGGGAGAATATAGAAGCAAATTCGGATTTTCCCACCCCGTTTGTATATCTAATGAAGCAAATATTATATGATTTTAACGACTTCTGTACCGAGAACTTTAAACAAGGAGGAAGGCCTCCTGGGCGGATTGGAAGTGATTTAATCACAATGTGGTCATTATCTATCTCAATTTTCACATATACATATAAAGAAGGTAAGGTTTCTGATAAGTTTAAATTTGAATTTATTGGGGAATATTTAAGCTGTACTATGAAAATGATGGAACGGTATGAGCGGGCAGAAGGAGAAATAAAAGAGAATATTAAATTGTGGCGGGATCAATTAGTTGAAGGAGTGAAGAGCCACCGCATTGGATTTGGTGACAATCGAGAAATGCTCACTCAGTCTATGGATAAACTTGATATTGGAAAGCGTCATATATTCAATTATCGCGAGTGGTTAAGAGGCGAGCTAGGTTTAGAAGGAAATCCAAGACAATCCTAAAATTTTTCATTGAGCAAAGTTCCTATTTAAGACAGTTAAAAAATCCCATTCCATATAAAAACCCCATATATTTTGCCTCGGGGTATATTCCGAATAGAAAGCGGGTTAGGGTACTTAAGAAGTATCGCGAGAACGCGCCACGTGCGCGAATTCTCCTGGGGTAGCGGGGATACTAATCAATTGTTGCTATTTCAGCCACTTTAAGGGATAAAAGCAATAGTTCCGGGGTAATACATATTTATTTAAAAATAAAGGTGGTAAAACGCATATAAACGGCATCTATTATATATAGAGGTAAAAAGATGAAGCAAAATAAACTATTTGAAAAGAGGGTCATTTTTTTTATTGGGGAAGACCTTTTAAAACAAGTTGATTCTACTGCTAAAAAAAGAGGATGGAAAAGAAGCCTTTTAATCCGGGAAGCATTAAAAAAATATATGAAAGAAAGCAAATGAAAAACAGATATCGGGTATTTATTCTTAGTGAAGCCTGTGTGCGGAGTGGGGATTATGACACACTTTCAGAGGCAATTGAACATTGCCGACAAAACATGTTCGAAGCGCTTTTCATTGATGAAATGATAATAGAGGATACCCTTAAAGACAGGATAGTGAGAAGGTTCCATTGGGAAGATTTTAATGAGGGTGGAAAAATGTTCAAACCGCCAGCCTGCCCAAAATGTAAATCAGAAAACACCATTCCTATTAGTTATGGATACCCCTCGGAGAAAGGAATGAGGCAGGCAGAAAAAGGAAAGATCAAACTCGGAGGATGTTGTATTTCTGACAATGATCCTCAGTGGTATTGCAAAAGCTGCAAGAAGGAATTTGGAAAAATAAAATAACGTGTACACAGGATTTAAATTTTGGTATAAGAAGCATGGAAAATTTAATTGCAAAAGCACAATTCCGAGTATTGCCGAGCAAGAAAGGAATAAGGCTACACGAGAATTTATCTCATCAGTTAGCCACCGAAGCTTCTCCTGAAAGAGCGGAGAAGAAACCGTACGCTGCTATTGCCATAGGAGCGAAACGGTGGCCAAATTACAAGAATCATTTTCAGTGGGGGAATTCGCTAAAATCATTGGAGTCCATCCCCAAACAGTCTACAAATGGATTTATAAAGGATGGCTCAACGTGATGAAATTAGGCAATGCCAAGAATTCATCAGTTCGAATCTTGAAAGATAGCGCATTAGAGCTTCAAGAAAGATTCACACTTGCGAAAAGCAAGAATAAGGATTTTAGTCATCTGCCTAAGATTAGTGTTTCTCTCAAAGAATTTGATAAATCTAATTTAAGGAGTTCCAGTATGAGTATAGGAGGCAATCGCTGGAACTACAAACACATCGGGGCAATTAGGACAAGAACAACATCAAAAGGAATTGTGAGGTATTATTATCAGCTATGGATCACTGATAATAGTGGCAAAAGAAAGAGGGTTGAAAAAATCTGTAAGCATGCAACCAACAGATCAGAAGCTATTAGAGAGTTAGAAAAGGCAAGAATGGATTATCTTCAAGACAGGTACAATGAGAAACCAAAATTGAAAACAGGAAAATTCGAAGAACTTTCAGGTAGTTTTCTTGAGTACATCAAAGGCGAGAAGTCTTATGTCAATTACAAAAGCCATATTGTCCAAGAAAACGGATTGAATGATTTCTTTGGGAAGATGGATGTGTCAGAAATTACATCGCTGGACGTCAAAAAATATGTTGGTATGCGGACGGAAATAGGTTCGAGCAAGAATACGATCAATCACCATCTGAGCACCTTGAGGCACATGCTGCACTTAGCTGAAGAATGGAAATGTGAACTTGGTAATGAGAAGATCAAAAACATCGTCAAGACAGAATTCTTTGCCAACGTTGAATCCCGCAATAGAGTAATGACCCATGAAGAAGAGAGGAGCCTTTATGAGGAACTATCATCCAAGTTAAAGCAGGTTTTCACCATTGCATTACATACAGGATTGAGACCTATAGAAATATTGAGTCTGAAATGGTCAGACATTAGTTTGGAAGAAAGGAAAATCAGGATCAGCTTAGAAGATACCAAGACAAAAAAGCACAAGAGGATGATCCCAATCAGCGGCATATTGTTTGCAGTAATTACGGCTCTCAAGAATTCTAATGGTTCAAGTGAATGGGTTTTTCCATCAAAAAGAACAGGTACTCACATCAAAGACATTCCAAAAGGTTTTGACAAGGCTTGTGAAAGGGCTGGAATTGAAGACCTGACATTCTATGACACACGCAGAACCTATGCCACAAGATTACATTTTGCAGGTATTCCACTCTACAAGATCATGAAGTTACTTGGGCATAGAAGTTTGACCACAACTCAGATCTATTTGAGTCTTGAGGATTCTGAAGATTTTAATGATGTTGTTTCGGTTCTTGACAACCAAGAAAAAGTGGGGAATATTAGGGAAATGGACTTAATAGCCGTTGATGAAAGCATCGTAAGTCCCACAAATATAATGGCTTAGACCATGAAAGAAAATAAGGGAGGTATATTCATCAAACCCACCTGTTTGTTACGAAAGGCCTTGATTTATCAAATCCACATCAACTTGACAAAAAGCTATATTTTATTTATATTATAATAGACCTAAATATTAGTCTAAATATAGACTAATAAGGAGAAAGAAATGATTAATTTTTCAGAGACAATTCCTGCCAGCAAAGCGAAAGCATATTTTTCTGAGCTGCTGAGAAGAGTTATAGATTATCATGAATCGTTTGCTATTACCCGGAGAGGGAAAATGGCAGGCGTATTAATTGGAATTGAGGA
>SDBS01005939.1_pt1 | contig 11898 bp, 9 predicted proteins | sample 2277091 | NCBI WGS metagenome assembly SDBS01 (sample SAMN10404972, study PRJNA504765) | marine sediment metagenome | isolation source: marine sediment core GS10_PC15, 163 cmbsf | place: Arctic Ocean: Southern Knipovich Ridge | collected 2010 | reverse complement strand
TTTAAAACCTCATCGATAACTTCGGTAGCCGCTTCGATGACTGCTTGGGTCAGGCTTTCCATAAAATAAGAACCGCCAAAGGGATCGACAGTGTTACAGATCCCGCTTTCTTCTTGTAGGATGATCTGGGTATTTCTAGCAACGCGGGCCGATGTTACCGTGGGTAGAGCCACTGCTTCATCGTAGGCGTTGGTATGCAAGCTCTGAGTGCCACCCAAAGCAGCCGCCATGCCTTCGATAGTTGTGCGGATAATATTATTGTAAGGATCTTGTTCGGTCAATGACCAGCCGGATGGGATTGAACAGCGTAAAACTTTCATAGTTAACGGGCCCGCTGACGAGCAGTTGGACTTCCAGCTGGTCGGCGCCTTTCTGGATCACGAGGTCGGTCAGTTCCGGAGCTTCCTGCGCGGTAACGAAGGTCGCGAAAAAAAACAGCAAGAGGGATCCTGCACTGATCAAGACTTTCTTACTCTTCACCACTTTGTCCTCCTCAGAGAGCGGCACGCGTGTTTCAGAATACAATATCGGGCCGTTTATAAAGGATCATTTATAAATGAAAACACAGGTTTTGTCAATAACGCCGAATGAGCGATTCCCTTCCTGGCCTGATGCACCGGCCAGCTGATTTTGACTTTGGTTTTGGCATCTGCTATAAGCATCATGTCCAAGTAAGAACGGAAATATTCAGATCTAAATATGATCAGGAAGATCTTTTTACTGAGCTGCTTTTGTGCGATCTTCAGCTCATGTTCCCCGGATCCGGAAGTCGTGATCTTTGATTTTTTCCAGGAGTTTCCCCAGGCACGGATGCTGGCGGCCGAAAAGCATGCCGAGCTGTTTCAGACGTGGACGACGGAAGCGCGCATGTTCGGGTGGACGAGGGACCAGAAGATCGACAAGACTGCCCTTATCGTCCCCATAAAGCGGGCCAGGGCGGTGTTTCGCTTCGGTTCCGTTTCGATGGAAGACCAGAGATTTACCTTGCAGCTCAGGTCCCTGCTTTCTCCTCCGACAGGCCCCGCACCCATGTTGAACATCCATCTGAATGGGCACCGGGTTCATGCATCGCCCTGGGATGGGACGGGATTCCGGGAGCTTTCTTTCACGGTTCCCAAGGAGCACATGCAGATCGGGGAAAACTACCTGGAATTCCAGTGTTCGCCCCTGCCCGATCAGACCGGGGATACACACTGGTTGGCGCTCCAGAGCGTACGATTCGGAGAGGCCGGCGGGAGTTTCTATCCTGTGGATGATTCTGAGCCGCAGCTGGTGAAAACTGTGGGGAAAAAGGGCCTGGTACTGCCTGCGAACACCATCCTCGATTTTGTGCTCAAGGTTCCTCCGCGGGCGGTTCTCGATTTTGACCTCGCGTTTGACGCTGCCCGGTCGGGAAACACCTATGGGGAAAAGTTTGTGATCGCACTGACCACCACCTCCGGGGAGAGTTCGGTGTTGTTCGAACAGGGCCTCGGGCCCGGGATCGGCCGCGATATGGGCACCGCACCCATCGATCTTTCTTCCTTGGCAGACCAGATCTGCCGGATCAGCTTCGTGTTCTTAAGTGATGTGCCGCGAGAAAGATCTCCGGCCACCGTCAGCATTTTAAACGCCGGCATCCGCGGCCGGGCCGGGAGAAGCCGGCCTGACGGGGACACATCGCCCGGGACGCCCTTCCCCCAGCCCTTCAATATCTTGATCTATCTGGTGGACTGCCTCCGGCCCGACCACCTGCCTTTCCATGGCTACCCGCGGAACACTGCGCCCCACATGACCGAATTTGTGAGGGACAGCGTGCTCTTCAGCCAGGCCTATGCACAATCTTCCTGGACCCGCCCCTCGGTGGGCGTGCTGTTCACGGGCCTTTATCCCTTCCAGCACCTGGCTATCGACCTCAAGAGCGGACTTGCCCGGGAACACCGTACCCTGGCGGAAATCCTCCAAGACGCCGGGTTCCACACCCTGGGCATATCCTCCAATGCCGGGATCAAGCAGTTTTTCAACTTCGACCAGGGATTTTCCTATTTCAAGTATCATTCCAACCTGGAGGGAGGGACGGCGGATAGGCTCAACACCTATGCGTTCGCAGAGCTGCAGAAGAAACAGACGCCGTTTTTCCTCTATGTCCACACCATGGAGCCCCACCGCCCCTACCAGCTCAAGGAGGAGTTCGCTCCGGTCTTCACCGAGGATGAACTGGCAGAGAACAGCCGCGTCGTCGAGGTGGAAAACCTGGGCAGCATCAACCTTTACCGACTCATTGCCATGTACGATGCGACCATCGCCCAGAACGATAAGAGCTTCGGGGATCTGATGGCGGAGCTCAAGCGGCTGGGCCTCTATGATGAGACCCTGATCGTCCTGATGTCGGACCATGGAGAGCAGTTCTACGAACACGGCGGTTTCGCCCACGGGCAGAACCTTTACCAGGAAACGGTCAAGCACCTTTTCGCGGTCAAGCTTCCCGGCCAGATGAATGCCGGTGCTGTCATCCCGGAAAACGTCCAGGAGATCGACATCCTGCCGACACTCCTGGACCTGGCCGGCATTCCCGTTCCCAGCTACTGCCCGGGAAGCAGCCTGCGCAGCCTGCTGCTGTCCCCGCCTTCTTCGGGCCCTCCCCTGCACAGCGAGATCTTCATGGAGACCGGTGTCGACCTGAACCACAAGGCCATCATCACGGGGCGCTGGAAGATCATCCACGTCGGCAAAAACTGGAGCGATGACCTGAGGGAATACGAGCTGTTCGACCTGGAGGAGGACCCGGGGGAACAGGTGAACCTCATCGGGAGAAACCCGGTCGCGGCGGAGTATTTGAAGAAGAGGCTTTCTGGGTGGGCCCTGGCCCAGAAAAAGCTGGTGAATATAGGGAAAGAAGGCGTAGAAAAGACGCTGACCGAAAAAGAGATCCGAGAGCTCAAGGCTTTGGGATACATCAAATAGGACATGATTGACACTCGGTGGTATCACTCTGCCTCCAAGGCCCTTCTGCTCATTATGTTCTTGAGCCTGGCATTCAATGTGACTGGCATCTGGTGGGGCCTGCCCGGCAGCGGGTGGGCGCCCGACGAGGTCACGCCTTCCCGTGTGATCGCGGGGCTGGAGAATGGACTTTCTCAAGGGTGGTATATGAAATACCCCCCGCTCCACTTCTACATCCTGACCCTGGCCTACCTACCCATCCTCTTGCTGCACTGGCTGACCGGGTTGGACATCCACGGCGTTCAGGTCAACACTCTGCTTTTTTTCCTGGGCCGGTCCGTGAGTGTGATCATGGGGACGGCCATCGTGTACATCGTCTACCGGTGCGGGCGGGAGATCTTCGACAAGAGAGCGGCGCTGTTCTCCGCCTTGATCTCCGCGCTGACCGTTCCCTTCGTGTACTATTCCAAGACGGCAAACCTGGAGATCCCGTTTATATTCTGGTTCATGCTGTCACTCTGGTTCTACATCCGCGTCTTAAAAGCGCATCGGCTGGCGGACTATCTGCTGTTCACAGCCGCGGCGGTTTTCTCCGTGTGCACGAAGGACCAGGCGTATGGATTCTATGTCCTGGCTCCATTGGGGATCATCCTTTCGGATCACCTGAGGCGAAAGCGGGAAGACCGGCCGGCCGGAATCCTGGTATCCCTGTTCAACCGGAAGACACTCCTGTCCTTGGTCCTGTCCGTGGTCCTGTTTGCCCTCATCCAAAACCTCCTGATGGATCCCTCCTGGTTCCAAAGCCACGTCGATTTCATCACCGGGCCCGGCAGCCAGAGGTTCCAGGTCTACGAGAACTCGTTTTCCGGGCATACCGGTATGCTGTGGACCAGCCTGCGGTACATCCGCTTTTCTTTCGGATGGCCGATGTTCCTTCTCTGTGCCTTGGGGCTGGGAACGGCTCTCTGGAGCCGGAGAAAGACGCCGCTCCTATTCTGGATCCTTATCCCCGGCCTTTCTTACTACATATTCTTCATAAGCGTCATCCGGTACAACTGTGTCCGCTTCTTCATCCCCATCTGCCTCACGCTGGCGTTTTTCGGGGGGAGACTCCTCGCCGACTTCCTGGATTCGAAACGGCGCTTCCGTGCGCTTCGGATCGCCGCGGTCGCCCTCCTGCTCCTGTATACCGGACTGTACGCGGCCTCCGGGAACATACAGATGATCTTCGATGCCCGGTACCAGGTGGAGAAGTCCATGGAGCGCAACATCCCGCCCGACGCCCTGATCGGGCTGGTGGGATCTCGGATGTACCTGCCCCGGCTCAGCGCCTTCCCAACCACACGCCGGATGAAAACCCTGACCCGGAGGACCCTGCAGCGCCTCAAACCCGATTACCTGCTGGTGAATTCGGATTTTGCCCGTATCAACTCAGAGAAGGTCTACAACCGGCTGCGGCAGGAAAAACTGGGCTACCGACTGGTCCTGCGCTACAGGTTCGATTCCCCGTGGCTGCTGTGGAGCTACCGGGACATCTTCAAGCAGGACCAGAAATGGATCTTCACGAACCTCGACAAGATAAACCCCGAGGTTGAGCTCTATGAAAGGATCGAGTAGCCGCTAGGCTTTCCTGGCATAGATCTTCAGGGAACCCGCGATCTCCCGGATGAGGGGGATTCTTTCCAGGAAACGGCCGAACCTGTCCACGCCTTCGATCATGCGTTTCGGGACCCAGGGGTGCAGGAAGTCGAAGGGCTCGACCTGGATATCCGCGAAGCCCCGGTCTTTAAGGAATTTTTTCAGCTTCCAGCGGAAAAAGGCGGTCTCGTCGGGGGTGTCTCCCATCAGGCGTTTGATGAACGGGATGTTCTTCTGCACGGCCAGCTGCGGATTCACCATGTTGGGCTCACAGAAGGCGATCACCCCGTCTTTTTTCAAGGTCCTCACGATCTCCTTGAAGGCCAGGTCCATGTCCAGGTGGTGAAGGACACGGACCCCGATGACGGCATCGAAGGATGCGTCTTTATAAGGGAGGTATTCGATGTCGCAGGCCTGAAAATCGGCCCGAGCCCCGCAGACCCGGGACGCCTCTATGACCAGGTCTTCGGCGATGTCGAGGGCATGCAGGTAGGCTCCGGTCCGGATGAAGATCTCCGAAAGGAACCCGGTGCCGCAGCCCACCTCCAGCACGTGCTTCCCGGGGCCCATCTCGGAAGCTTCTATGATCCAATTCGCCCTGCGGAGGGTCCCCCTCTGCCCCGCGGGGGTCCCGATGTTCAGGAGGCCGGGATTTTGGATCAGGTCCTTCGCCCTGTCCAGTTCGTAGGTCTTGTTTTGCGGCATGTGTCATCACCTGTGGTTCAATCCGGGGTCACCCATCCTATTCGAAAAACCGGTAGTGGAGAAAGGTGGAGATGGCTTTGAATCCGAACATCCAGCGCAGCTTCTTGCCCTGCTCCTTGGAACGGGGGTGGTAGGAGATAGGCACTTCGTAGATCTTGTAACCGGCCTTTCTCACCTTGGCTGTCACTTCCATACAGAATTCGAAACCGATGCACTCCAGGGGGATCTGCTTCAAGATATCGCTGCGGAAGGCCTTGTAGCAGGTGGCGGTGTCGGTGGTGTTGGCGGCAAACAGGATGTTCGCGATCATGTTCATGGCCTGGACCCCGGCAAAGTGATGGAAATACCCGATCTTGTATTGGCCGCCCAGGAATCGATTGGAAAACCACTGCACGAGGAAGCGGAAATTCTTCACGTTCAGGTGACGGCTTCCGTAGACGACCTGCACTTTCGGGTCCTTGAACAGCTCATAGATGGGGAGGTAGTCCTGTGGGTCATACTCGAGGTCGGCATCCTGGATGATGACGATATCTCCCCTCACATGACCTAGTGCGGTCCGAATGGCCGCGCCTTTGCCCTGGTTGCGTTCGTGAAAGAAGATGCGCAGGTCCTCGAACCGGCCTTCGATCTCGTTTTTCAGATAGGTCCGGACCTCCGCAGAGGACCCGTCATCCACCAGGATGATCTCCTTGTCCAGGGGGACCGCCTCCACCCGCCGCAGGATCTCCTTGACATAGGTCTTTTCGTTGTAATGGGGGATGATCACGGACAGTTTCATGGATCAGCCCTTTGACATTGCGGTCCCATCCGGTTGTTTCATCGGCACCACGCGTGAATCAGGAACGAATGAGTGCCCTTGCATACTGGATCCTTCGTTTCAAGGCATTCCACGAAGTCAGGTTCTTCAGCTCACGCCAAATCCGGCGGGGATGCAGGTAGTAGGACCGGTAGAGGCGGCGGGCCCGGTTAAAGAGCTGTTCCCGGCTGAAAGGCCCCGGCCACAGGGGAGGCTCGAACTCAGCATCCGGCTTTTTGGCGAACTCAAGCCACACGTCGCTTCCGAATAGGTTTTTCTGCATTCCTTCGTCGTAGAGGGTCGTGGCGGGATACACCGTGTAGACGGCCACGTGCACCATGTCCGCATCCAACCGGCGCATGTATCGCTCGGTTGCCACGAGATCGGCCTCCTCTTCATCCGGGTTCCCGATCATGAAGTAGGCCAGGGTTTTCAGGCCGGCTATGCGCGATGCCTTGAATACCTCCATGGCTTTAGGGAGTTTGACCGGTTTGTTCAGCCGTTTGAGTATGTGCTCGCTGCCGGATTCGATCCCGAAGGTTATCCACTGACAGCCCGCTGCCGCCAGATCCTGCAGCATGGCCTCATCCACGCTGCCCACGGTCGCCCGTATCATCCAGGGCAGGTCCCAGTCGCGGGCACGGAGGGCGGCACAGATATCCCGGACGCGCTGCTTATCGATGGTGAAGACCTCATCATAGGCCAGTATGGAGGCGAAGCCGAGCTCCTTGAGCCGGACAAAATTTTCCACGACGTAGTCTACGCTGTGCGCCCGAAACCCCTTCCCGGTGACGGAGTTGGAACAGAATGTGCAGCGGTAGGGACAGCCGCGGCTGGTCACGGCGATGGCCACGGGGTGGGCATCGGTGATCACCGATCCGTAGAGCTCGGGTTTCACGAGGTCGAATGCGGGCTGGGGCAGCACGTTGAGGTCGGTGATGATGGGGGCTATCCCGGTGTCAATGGTCTCGCCGTCAGAGCTGAAATACAGGCCGGGTGTCTTCTTGAGGACCTCGATGTCGCCCCAGTGTTGGCACAGGGCGGCGATGGGATATTCGCCTTCCCCCAGGACCAGTCCGTCGATCCCGGGCAGCGCCAGGGTTTCGGCGGGATACAGGAACGGCTGCAGCCCCCCCAGCCATACCGGGACCTCAGGCAGCTCCTGTTTGCAGGCCTTGACCTGAGCCATCACACTGGGCATGGTGAACGATACGGCGGACAGGCCGATGAGATCGGGCTGGAATTCCGCGGCCATCCCGGCAACCTGCTGAGAGGTCAGGCGCTCGGCTTGCGCGTCGATCAGCCTCACTTCGGCTCCGCCCCATTCCCGGGCGGCCGCCGCCACTTCCAGCAGGCTGATGGGCGGATTGTTGCCCCGCACCCGCTCGATCTCGAGCGGCAGGTTGGCCCGCATGACCTCACGTTCCGCGGGGTTTATCAGCAGCAGTCGCATGGTTTTTCGTCCCGGATTCTCAAAATCTCAATATGTATAGCACGGCAGGGTGGGAATTGCAATCTCGCTCAGGGGGGACTATTTTATATAGCCGAGGGTTTTCAGGTCCTCGAGGACTTCCTTGTCGAGGTCCCGGGGTTTTTTTGCCCCGGCGCGGGCCTGCCAGGTCTCATGCGTCTCTACGGAGCGCACCGTGCGCCTTTTTTGAAAGGCCTCCTGAACCACCCGGCCGTCCATATCCTCTCCCGTCGGCAGGCCGTAAAGATGCAGAACGGTTGGTGCGAAATCGTAAACGTTAATCTTGTCCAGCGCGTGTCCGGCCGTGATCTGCGGGCCGTTCAGGATGATGATGCCGTGGGGTATCTTCGGAGTATCGTAGTGGTTGTACCCGATAGGGCTGAAGTTGAACCCGTGATCCGAGAGTACTATGAACGTCGCGTTTTCCGGAGCCAGGCTTATGATCCTCCCCACCACGTTGTCCATGTATACGTACACTGTCTCCATTATCTCCACCATGTTGGCGTAGAGGAGCTTCTCTGTCTCGGGTGTCGGCCCTCCGTGTTTTTCGTTTTCCTCGATCCACTTTTCCCGGAGGGTTTCATCGATGAAGATCGAGGCAAAATGCGAGGTCGTGTCGATGAGGCGGAGATAGACGGCAAAGAAGTCGACCGGGATCTTTTCGAGCATGAAGAGCGCCGTGTTCTCGATGGACTTATCCTGCAGGAAGTAACGCCGGAACTGGTTGATCTGTCTCTCCCGTCCGACGGGGATCTCGACGTTGAACCGGCGGGCCCGAGTCAGGTAATTGTCGATGTTCTCTTCGCGGATCAGTTCCCCGTACCTGTTGTCTGCGAACCGGACGACCTGGGGATAGATGACATCCTTGAGCTCCGGCGGTGACGTTACCCCCTCGTATTCCAGGTAGTGATCCACGCTGATGCGGAAGCGGTCGGAGATGCAGTACCCGCTGAACTCGCTGGCCGGAAACGTGCAGAACCAGTTGACCACGCCGGCCTTGAGCCCGTTGTCGCTGAGGATCTCCCAGAGGAATTTCACGCGGATATCGTCCACGGAATAGGGAATGTCGATATTGTTCTCATCGACGAATTTGAAGTCCAGGACTCCGTGCTTGAGCATGGTCTTGCCCGTTGCGATGGACGTCCAGACCACCGGGGACTTGGTCGGCCGGAATGTCTCGAGCACACCCCATGTCCCTCCGTCTTTCAGCGCCCGCAGGTTGGGCAGCTTCCCCTGTTGGAACAGGGGATCTATGAGGTTCCAGTCAGCCCCGTCCAGGCCGATGACGATGACCGGCCCTGGAGCTGGTTTCATGGATCTGTAGGCGACATACCCGGCAGCGCCGAGCAGCAGCACACACAGGAGGCCCACGGCGATTTTTTTCATATCCGAATTTTATGGGAAGTCCCGGATATTGTCAATGGAGCCCGGCCCGCGCTCAGGGGCGGTCCTGCTTCCGGAAGAACCGCCCCTTGCTGAAATAGTGGCCGACAAAGGGTGCGGGGACACGGCGTCCTTTTTGGGGATTTTCGATATCCCGTGCGCTGGGAACCAGCTTCTCTGTGAGCAGAAAGCGCCAGAGGGTCTCGGCTGCTATGCGGTGTGCCGTGTCACTGGGGTGAGCATCATCGAAGGGGACCGCCTCCAGGATGTTCCGGTCGAGTCCTCGGTAGGCATCGAAGAGGTCGATGCAGCTCAGCCGGGCCGTCTCCAGTGTTTCGTGGAGGCGGCGGTGGATATCGGAGAAGGGATAGCTCTCATCCAGGCCGAAGGAGAACAGCGGGAAGATCATCACGATCACCGGGACGCCCTCTGACCTGGAAAATTCTCCCAGCTCCAGCAGCGCATCCCGGGTCAGCTGCCAACCAGAATACTCTTCCCGGTAGAGCCATTGGGTGTACTCGATCTGGCCGCGGTAGGTCTGGAAATTGAAGACTCTGTGGGATATCAGCCGATACAGGGAAGAGCGGTCGTACAGGAATCCGGACAGCCCGGTCCTTTTCTCGAAGTGCCTGACCGTCAGCTTGTCCCGCATCGCGTTGACTTCGGCCATCTCCCCCCGGTTCTCGGCATCGTTCAGACAGTAGCCCAGGATGATGAGATCGGGATCGAACCGCGCGGACTGCTCCTTGATCAGGTCGACTTCCTGGTTGGTGGACCGCCCGGGCATGCCCATGTTCATGACCTGGTAGGTGATCTTCTCGATGTTGCCCATGTAGTTCAGATACCGTTCCAGTTTCTTGGGATAGGTGTCGTCGAAGTTTACCCCTCCTCCTTGGGTGAAGGAGTCGCCCGCGGCGATGATCCGGAACTGCCTGGGCAGCTTCTGCTCGGGGTATTCGAAATCCCGGAATCCGAGAGAATTGTAGATAAGCTTGGGCTGTCTGAAATGGGCCTCGACCGTGCGCGGTCCCGGACGCGAAAGGATGCGGGATGCGAAGAACTCGGCCACGAGCAGGGCCCCCGCCAGGCTGAGGATCAGGACGGTGCTGTTGACAACGACTTTCCGCAGCCGCCTGGCTCTTTTAGGCGAGCCCTCACCCTGCACAGCCGTTGGCCTTTTCCCCTCAGGAACACTCTCGGACATGGTTTAGACATATATCACAGGCCGGGAGCCCGGTCAATCGCCGGATATTTTGACACATCACGACTTATATGTTAATTATACAATCCAAATCCGAGGTAACGCCAACTTTGTCACGGAGAGATCACGAGTGGAAACTCTTTCCTTTATAGCCCTTATACTGCTGACCATCCTGGCCTATTCGGGGGGCTCTGCGGGAGCCGCGGGTAAGCGTGTCGAGCCGCGGCCCCAGGCACTGGATCTGTGGCTCGTGCTCGTCCTCCTGGCCGGGGCCGTGTATTCCCGCCTGATGTTCGACCTGAACCGCTGGCTCCTGATCCTGATCTGGGTCAGCGTCTCGGCCCTCGTCGCCTTGGCGGCCGGCCGGCTGCGCAAGACCTCCGAGGGCGGCACGCCCGTCAAGGACATTTCCGAGGGACCGCCTGCCCGCGGCCTCAAGGGGTTCTGGCAGCGCTGGACGGATTTTTCCAAGCGCATGGGCGCGTTCCAGAGCCGAGTCCTCCTGTCCCTGTTCTTTTTCCTGTTCGTCTCGCCCTTGGCGCTGGCCGTGCGCGTGTTTTCCGATCCCCTGGGGATAAAGCCCCGGGCGGCCGGCACCTTTTGGCAGCCCAGGAAGGAAGACGTCGCGGAGCTCGAGTCTTACCGGAGGCAGTTCTGATGTACATCCTGGGCATTTCCTGCTTCTACCACGATGCTGCGGCCGTGCTGCTTGAGGACGGGAACCTGGTGGCGGCCGCCGAGGAGGAGCGCTTTTCCCGCATCAAACACGACTCAGACTATCCTGAGAACGCCATCCGCTTCTGCCTGGAGCGGGCGGGGATCGCCAGCCGGGAGCTCGATTATGTGGTCTTCTATGAGAAGCCGTTCCATAAATTCGAGCGCATCCTGATGACCTCCCTCCAGGGTTTTCCCAGTTCCTGGAAGGTGTTTCGCGAAGCCATGGTCACCTGGCTGGGGGACAAGCTCTGGGTAAAGAGCATGCTCAAGGACCGGTTGGGTGTCGAGGAGAAGCGGATCCTGTTCACGGATCACCACCTGTCGCACGCCGCCAGCGCCTTCTATCCCTCGCCTTTCGAAGAGGCCGCCATCCTGACCGTGGACGGTGTCGGGGAATGGGCCACGGCCTCCATGGGAACGGGCCGGGGCAGTCAGATCAAGGTGAGCAACGAGATCCGCTTCCCCCACTCGCTGGGCCTGCTCTACAGCGCCTTTACGGCATTCCTGGGTTTCAGGGTCAACAACGGCGAGTACAAGGTGATGGGCATGGCGCCCTACGGCAGGCCCCGGTATGTGGACAAGATCTACGACCACCTCATCAAGGTGTCGGATGACGGGTCGTTCTGGCTCAACATGGATTATTTCTCCTATCACCGTTCGGATGAGAGGACCTTCAACGCCAAGTTCGAGGGCCTGTTCGGGGAGCCGCGGCCCCAGGAGATGAACTTTTTCACCGCCGGCACGCGCTACCCCACCTACTTCGGCGAGAAGCCGGACGACTATGCGGAGCTGTGCCGTCTCAACGAACACCATGCCGATATCGCTGCCAGCATCCAGCGGGTGACCGAAGAGATCCTTTTGAAGATGGCCGTGTCTCTGCACAAGCAGACCGGGCTCACCAGGCTGTGCATGGCCGGGGGCGTGGCCCTGAACTCGGTGGCCAACGGCCGGATCCTGCGTGAGACCCCCTTCGAGGAGCTGTTCATACAGCCGGCAGCCGGCGACAGCGGGGGGGCGCTGGGGGCGGCCCTGCAGGCTTACCACGGGCTGCTGGGCAAGGAGCGG
>SDBS01005938.1_pt1 | contig 11898 bp, 9 predicted proteins | sample 2277091 | NCBI WGS metagenome assembly SDBS01 (sample SAMN10404972, study PRJNA504765) | marine sediment metagenome | isolation source: marine sediment core GS10_PC15, 163 cmbsf | place: Arctic Ocean: Southern Knipovich Ridge | collected 2010 | reverse complement strand
AAAGAGCCGTTCTCTTCTGGAAAATATTGTTAATATCAGGATTATCCGCTGCAACTTAGAAAAACCAAAGGGCTCAACCCTGACTGGTTCTTCTTTAGATTTAGTTTTAATTCCCAATGTTCTGTTTCAAACGGAAAATAAAGATGCTATAATATCTGAAGCAAAAAGAGTTTTAAAAAAAGAAGGAAAATTGGTGGTGATTGATTGGCTGCCAAAAGCGACTCAAGGACCCGCAGAAGGAAGAGTTTCTCCAGAGGAAGTGAAAAAAATAGTTAAAGAGCATAACTTTAACCTGAAAAAAGAATTTGAGGCGGGAAAATATCATTTTGGCTTGGTTTTTATTAAATCATAGAATTGTGTATAATAGAAGAACCTTAATTTTATGAAAAATCGTTTATCCAAATTTATAATTTTTCTATTGCTAATTTCCTTTTTTATCCCCTTGTCAGTAAAAGGCGCTGTTGTGCAAATTGATAATCCCTTAGAAGCCGACACTTTTTGGGAATTAATGGAAGATATTGTTAGATTTCTCTTTCAGCTTTCTCTTTTTGTCGGGGCCTTGATGATAGTTGTTTCTGCCTATTATTTTCTTACTTCAGGCGGCGATCCAGAAAAGATAAAAACAGCAAAAAATATCATTATATGGACATTGGTTGGGATAATCGTTTTATTTCTCTCGGTAGCTTTGACTCGAGCCATAACAGATATGTTAGGAGTTACAACACCTTGACTTCAAATTAAGAAAGAGCCATAATTTATTAAAAAGTGGAAAACATCATTAAAGGTCGGATTTTAACGAATTTAACTTGATATAATATGAAAAAAATTATACTAAGCTTACTTCTATTGTGTTTTTTGGCTGTGCCGATAATAGGATTGGCTCAAGAACCGCCGCGTGTGGCAACGACGTCCGAGGAGGTATTTTTAACCATCAACAGTATAATCAGTTGGCTTTTTTGGATTTTGATTTTTGGAGCAGCCTTAGTAGTTGCTTTTTCTGCCTATCTCTTTTTGACAGCAGCTGGAGATCCGGATAAAACCTCCAAGGCAAGAAATTATATTATGTATGCACTGGTTGCAGTAGTAATAGGTTTTTTGGCGAAAGGAATCATCGCTTTGGTATCAACCATGCTTGGCATTACAGTGTCATTTTGGTAGCAAAAACGTTCTTGGAATTATTTAAAAAAAGTTAGCCCCGCCCAAGGCGGGGTTGATTTTTTATCCTAAAAAGATAGAATAATAGAGTCTCTGTCGGAGTGGCGGAATTGGCAGACGCGTTGGGTTTAGGACCCAATGGGGAGACCCGTGAGAGTTCAAATCTCTCCTCCGACACAAATGAGGGTTCGCCCGGTGATGAACACTGGGCGGGGAGGGTTAATCCCTCCCCGAGTCCTACCGCCGGAGCTAATTTCCCGAGGTATTCCCTTGGGTTTTTATTGACAAAATTGCAATTAGTATTAGTATGAAGATAAAAGTTCTTTAATAAAGTTTTTGACAAGAAAGGAGCACACAATGAAACAGAAAGTAGATTTCTACGTATTGTTGATTCTAATTATAATCTTGATGGGTGGGGCCAAAGTTTTTGCGTATATTGACCTTAAAGATGGTGGATATCACTTGGTAACTGATGCCACATATTACAACGATTATGTTAGAATTGATTATTTTGAAGCACACTATCCAGGCACAGAGATTGAAATAGCAAACGGCGGATCGGTTAGATATCTTGAGGCGTACAACAACTCGGTTGTAACTATGAGCGGTGGATTAGTTAGGTCGGACCTTGATGCTTATGATAACGTATCTGTGATTCTGGCCGAAGGTTCGGTTGGAGGGCTTATGGCAAATGGCGATTCTACTGTAGCAATAAGCAACGCATCAATTGGGATTAGTTATTTGAATGGCAACTCCTCACTGACTATGACTGGCGGATCGTTTAGATCAAATCTTTATGTGAGAGATACTGCTTCTGTGATTATGACCGGCGGAACGATCGCAGACAATTTTTATGTAGGCGACAACTCCAGTGTGACCTTAACCGTTGGATCGGTCGGCTGGCGACTTAATGGAATGGAAAATGGGACTGTGACAATGAATGGTGGCACAGTTGGAAGTCTCAATGCCTTTGATAACGCCACTATCACGATGACTGGCGGATCGGTTGGGGGTGGATTTGATGCATATGGATTAATGGTGTATGAAAACGGCACGATTTATCTGGATGGCAATGAATTTAGCGTTGGAGGTCATGCATTAAGCAATGGCGATAAGCTCAGTGACTTCGGCACATTTGTTGACGCTTATAATGACCATTACACCGGGACAATAACCGGGATTATGGCCGATGGATCGCCGCTGGAGACTGTTTTCTTTATACACAACACAGGCTCCTTGGTTGGTATCGGCGATATTATTGTCATACCTGAGCCTTCGATGCTTTTGTTATTGGGGATGGGCGGGCTTATGCTACGGCATAAAAAGTAATCACATTCACAATTTATCTTAGGGAGAAGAGCTTTATGTGCAAGGACTGCGAGTATGCACTACTACCCTGTAAGGCTCGGAGAGGAGATTAGTTCTTTAACAAAACAAAGGAAGTAGAAAACTGCTTCCTTTTTGATTGTGTGTGATAACGTAAGATATTCTTCGCACATTTTCATAGGACATTAAAGAAGCCCTCAATCTGGTCGATGGGTAATTAACCAAACCACCTGTGCTACTCAAAAATTAATATGAATGCAAAATGGTTGTTTTTTTAAGTTCCGTCCCCGAATTGCGACGAGCAAAGTGAGGAGACAATGTCCTCTCGCCTTGCCGGCGAGGCAGGTCGGGCAGCTCTTCCGACTCCTGCCGAGGGCACAAACAAAAACCGTCTTGCTAAGCGAGACGGTTTTTAACATGTGTGAAACCTGACATTACGCACCTACTTTTTATTCTCTCACGTTTATTTTTCTTTTCTTTTTGCTTTCAATTTTAGGTATTCTTATTGTCAAAATTCCCTTTTTTATTGTGGCTTGAGCTCTTGAGTTATCAACTTCTTCAGGTAAAATAATTTCTCTTGAAAATTGGCCCCAATAGCACTCTTGATAAAAGTAGTTTCTTTTCTTTTCTTCAAAGAGCTTTTTTCTGTTTCCTCTGATTGCAACCATATCATTTTCAATAATGATATCCAAATCATCTGGTTCTATTCCGGCGATAGCAGACTGAATAACAATTTCTTTATCTGTTTGATAAACATCAACCGTTAATTGTCCTTCTGATTCAAACCATTTTTTTTCTTTACCAGTTAGCAGATTTTCTTTTTCATCTGTTATAACTTTAACACCGATAGGTTCTTTCTCCACTTTAATTTTTTTCTTTTTTTCTGTAACTTCTCCTTCTTTTTTATCTTTCTTTTTTCTCTTTCCATCACTTTTTTTATCAGGGATAATTTTAGTAGTGGCAAGAACAATAGAAGGTTCTTCAACAGAGGGTGATTTCTCAATATCCATTCCCTTTTTAAGTTTTTCAAAAAATGATTTTCCCATAATATATTAATTGTATAAACATTAAAGAAATTGTGCAAGTTTTAAGTTTTAAGTTTTAAGACCAGGCCACTCTTCAATTATTAAAGATTTCTTTTTAGCTGGTAGTTTTTGGTAAATTTCTTCGGTAATAAAAGGAATAAAAGGATGAAGAAGTTTTAGGGACGATAATAATACATAAAATAGAATCTTTTTAGTTTTTTCATCGTTTTGTTTTTTTGATGCTTCAATATAACGGTCGCAGAAATCATGCCAGAAGAAATTATATATAGTGTGAGCTGCTTTTCCGAACTTGAAGTTTTCTAAATCTTTATCTACAGATTTAATTGTTTTGTTTAAAGCTTTTAAGATTTTTTTGTCAGCAGAAGTAAGTTTAGAATTTGTAATTTGTAATTTATTTGTAATTTGTAATTTGTTATTTGTAATTTGCGACAAAACATATCTTGTCGCGTTCCATATTTTATTGCAGAACTTTTTCCCCATTACAATGTTATCCGTAACGAATTTCATGTCCTGGCCGCCCATAATCTGATAAGCAATTCCAAAACGAGTAGCATCTGCTCCGTATTCTTCAATAAGCTTTATCGGGTCTACTCCAGTGCCAAGAGATTTCGACATTCTTTCTCCTTCCCGAGTAAGGATAGTAGAGTGGATATAGACATCTTTAAATGGAATCTTTCCCGTAAATTCCATTCCGGAAAAAATCATTCTTGCAACCCATAAGTTTATAATATCTCGAGCAGTGCTTAAAACATCAGTTGGATAAAATGTTTTCAGATCTTTTGTTTTGTTAGGATAACCAAGTGTTGCAAAAGGCCAAAGAGCAGAACTAAACCAAGTGTCTAAAACATCTGTTTCTCCTTTGAGAGGGATTTTGTGTCCCCACCAGATTTGGCGGGAAATGCACCAATCCCTTATATTTTTTAGCCAGTCAAAATATGGTTTTTCAAAATTTTTGGGATGAAATTTTATTTTTCCTTGTTTAACCGGCTTTTTAGCCATTTTAGCCAACTCATCCATTTTTAAAAACCATTGTTTGGAAAGAATCGGCTCTATTACGGTATCACATCTGTAGCAAAGAGCGCTATTATGAGTATATGGTTCAATCTTTTCCAAAATTCCAATTTTTTCCATATCTTCTACAATTTGTTTTCTTGTTTCTGCTACTGTCATTCCAGCATATTTGCCAGCCAATTTTGTCATTCGTCCGTCAGGGCCTATAACTTGTTTTCTTTCTAAACCGTGTCTTTCTCCTATTTCAAAATCAAGGATATCATGTGCTGGTGTTATTTTCATAGCGCCAGTTCCAAATTCCATATCAACCATATTGTCTCCAATAACTTTCATTTTTGCTTGTCCTAACACAGTTTTAATAGTAATTATTTTGCCAATATATTTTTTGTATCTTTTATCTTTTGGGTTTACTGCGACAGCAGTGTCTCCTAATTTTGTTTCCGGCCTTGTTGTAGCAATAGTAATTGGTCCATATTTAATGTAATACATTTCTGCTGGTTTTTCCTTATATACAATTTCAAGATCTGATAAGCTTGTTGAACAGCGAGGACACCAATTAACTGTTCGTTCACCCCGATAAATCCATCCTTTTTTATAGTAATGCAGAAAAGCTTGTTTTACTGTTTCGGTATATTCTTTGTCCATAGTGAATCTTGTTCTAGACCAGTCGCAGGAAGCTCCTATTTTTTTAAACTGGTTTAAAATAATATCTCCATATTTCTCTTTCCATTTCCAAACTTCTTTAATGAATTCTTCTCTTCCTAAATCAAACCTAGTTAACCCCTCCTTTTTTAATTTCTTTTCAACTGCATTCTGAGTAGCTATTCCAGCATGGTCTGTCCCCGGAAGCCAGAGGGTTTTGAAGCCCTGCATTCTTTTCCAGCGAATTAAAATATCTTGAATTACCACATTAAGGGCATGGCCCATATGAAGCTCGCCTGTCACGTTCGGAGGTGGAATAACAATTGTATAAGATTTTTTATGGCGCTTGGGAAGTTTATCAGGATTAAAAAAACCACTCTTTAGCCAGAGTTTGTAGATTCTGTCTTCAACGTCTTTAGGATTGTAGGTCTTAGGCAAACTCATATAACAAATTTATTTTAACATATTTTTATGTGATTCTTAAATTCGCCACTGCTTTTATGTCTTGCCATTTTTCAGCTTTTTTTATTTTTTTCCATCTAAAATATCCAGTTACAGCTATCATCGCTGCATTATCAGTACATAGATTTTTTGGTGGAACTAAAAAATTTAGTTTGTAGTTTATAGTAGATAGTTTGTAGTTGAATTGCCTGCGTAATTCATTGTTAGCTGAAACTCCTCCTCCCAAAATTATTGTTTTTGCTTTGTATGTTTTGGCAGCTTTTATAGTTTTCTTAATTAGAACGTCAATAATGGCCTGCTGGATTTCATAACACATTTCTTTAATATACTGTTTGTTTTTTCTTGTTTTTAAGGTTTGGCTTTTGAAATTATACAAAACAGCAGTTTTCAAGCCGGAGAAGCTAAAGTCGTAATTTTTCTGATTTATCATTGGCCTTGGCAAAATTACAGAGGCCCGACCTCTGGAGCTTTTTTGTTTCCATTGCGAAGTAAGTTTCTCGATGGCGGGTCCTCCGGGGTAGCTGAGCCCTAAAATTTTAGCTGTCTTATCAAAACATTCTCCAGCCGCATCATCTCTTGTTTCTCCAAGTATTTTATATTTCTTAAAATCTTCCATTAGAAAAAGTTGAGTATTGCCGCCAGAAACGATTAAGCAAACAGCCGGGAAATCTTTTTGGGTTAATGGTTTTTTGTTGATTGCGTTTACAAAAATATGAGCTTTTGTATGATTAACCGATATTATTGGTATATCCCAAAAGAAAGCGATCGCCTTGGCAAAATTCACCCCTACCCATAAGCAAGGGTCCAATCCAGGACCTATTGTAACCGCAATCAAATCAACTCTCGGCTTTTGATATTTTTTTAGGAATTTTTCTGATTCTTTTAACAGATATTCTTCTCGCGATAAAATTTCTTTTAAAGTTTGAAAATTAAAATTTGAAAATTTATTGAAAATTTCAAGCATTTTTGCTTTCTTTAAAGCTTTCTTTAGCGTGGGGACAAGATTCTTCTGATGCTCTCTCTTTGCGAAAGTAGGGTACACTCCTCCCCATTTTCTATGAACTTCCACTTGAGAAGAGACAATATTAGATAATATCTTAAAACGAGGACTTTTTTGTCCTTTAGCTTCTATAACTGCAACACAAGTATCGTCGCAGGACGTTTCGATTGCTAAAATTGTTGCTTTATTTTTTGTCATTGTAATCGTTATTGTCATATGTTATCTTAAATATTGATTTTTTTCAATTTTTAAGGTAAAATATATAGCACGATGACCCCATCGTCTAGTGGTTAGGACATCAGGTTTTCATCCTGGAAACCGGGGTTCGACTCCCCGTGGGGTCGCAGGGCTTGACAAATCTGAACAATAGGTGTATAATGTAGGTAGAACATTGGAAATTAGGTAATGGGAAAAAAATTGTTAACCTCTTATTAAAGGAGCAAGAAATGAAACGGTTAATGACATTAGTGATGGTAGTGGTAGTAATGGTAGTAAGTGTTGGTGTGGTTGAAGCGCAACATCCCACTTTGCGAAATTCTCAAGGTTACGGTGGTTATTACGGCGGCTACGGCGGCTACGGTGGCTATGGTAGCTACGGCGGATACTACGGTGATTCGGATGCTGGGAAAATGCTGGCTGTTGGCCATTTAGTTCGCGACCTTGCCGGCGCAGCTACTTCTCTAAAGAGTACCTGGGGAGCTTGGGAGTTAGCGCGAAGAGATCAGGAGTACAGAAATCAAAGACGCACTCAGCCTGTTCAAGCGGTCTATCCAACGCCTTCAGTAAACCAGAGAACGATTGCAGAGAACACGAACCTCTTGCGTGAAAATCAGATGCTCAGGGAGAAAATAGAGCAAGAGAAGGCAAGAGAGGTTCAGGAGCTCAAGCGAAAAAATGAAGCCCTTGAGCAGAAGCTTAAAGACGCTGGAAAAAACTCTCAAGAGAAAATTCAGCAGACCTCTCCTCAGCAGACCTCTTCCGAGAATCAGGAACTTCAGAAGAAAATTGAAGAGCTTGAAAAGAAGAAGAAGGAACTTCAGGAGAAGCAAATGCTTCAAAAGATGTTGGATGCCTTAAAGAAAGACATTCAAGACCTGGAAGATTTGGCTGATCCAAAGCCAAAAAGTTCGACTGATCCAAGTTGAACTAATCCATTACCCAAAAGGCGATTCGCGAGAATTGCCTTTTTTTTGTTATTAAAAATGTTAAGATGGTTAAAACAATGACAGAAGATTATTATCTTAAAATTGGCAGAGCCCCTGATTTAAAGAATCCAAGAGAGCGAATTCTTTATAGGTTTTTTGAAATTTTTCCAGGCGTTTTATCTTGGAGTGTTTTGTTTTTAGCTGTTTTCCTTTCCTGGAAGTCGCCTCTTTGGGTATCTATCTTTATTATAATTTTTGTAATTTTTTGGTTCTTTCGAACAATTTATTTTTCTTTATATCTTTGGATAGGTTATAGAAAAATGGCAGAACATGAAGAAATTGACTGGATAGAAAAACTAAACAAACTTCCTATTAGCCAATACCCAATACCTACTGTTAAAAACTGGAAAGATATTTATCATCTGATTATTATTCCGATGTATAAAGAATCTTTGGAGGTTATCCAGGGTAATTTAAAAAGTTTAGAAAAGACGGATTATCCAAAAGATAAAATGATTATAGTTTTAGCTTGCGAGGAAAGGGTTAGAGATTTTGTTGAAACAACAGCCGAAGAAATTAAGAAAGAATTTAGTTCCAAATTTTTTAAATTCCTGATTACCTGGCATCCCGCTAATCTACCGGGTGAAATTTCGGGCAAGGGCTCTAATGAAACTTGGGCAGCTAAAGAAGTAAAAGAAAAAATTATTGACCAGCTTAAAATTCCTTATGATAATATAATTTTTTCTTCTTTTGATGTTGATACATGTGTTTTCCCAAAATATTTCAGCTGTCTAACTTATCATTATTTAACTTCAAAGAAACCTACCAGAACCAGTTTTCAGCCAATTCCGCTTTTTCTTAATAACATATGGCAAGTTCCAGTAATTTCCAGGGTTTTTTCTTTTTCATCAACTTTCTGGCATACAATGAATCAAGAAAGACCCGAAAAATTAGTTACTTTTTCTTCTCATTCAATGAGTTTTCGGGCTTTGTTAGACGTTGGGTTTAAACAAACTAATGTTGTTTCAGATGATTCAAGAATTTTCTGGCAGTGTTTTTTAAGATATGATGGAGATTACCGGGTTCAGCCCCTGTATTATCCAATTTCTATGGACGCCAATGTATCAAAAAACTTTTTTAGAACTTTGATTAATATTTATAAACAGCAAAGAAGGTGGGCTTATGGAGTGGGCGATATCTCCTATTTTCTTTTTGGTTTTTTAAAAAACAAAAAAATCCCTCTTCTGAAGAAACTTTCTTTGAGCCTTGAATTAATTGAAGGGCATTTTTCTTGGGCTACATCCAGTATTATAATTTTTTTCTTAGGCTGGCTTCCCTTAATCTTGGGAGGGGTTGAATTTTCTCAAACTTTAATTTCTTATAATCTGCCAAAGATAATTAGCAGAATGATGACTTTTGCTATGATTGGCTTAGTAAGTTCCGTTTATTTGAGTTTTCTTTTGCTCCCGCCCAGGCCCCCAAAATATGGGCGTTCAAAATATTTAGTGTTTGCTTTCGGCTGGCTTTTATTCCCAATAATGATGGTATTTTTCACTGCTATTCCTGCTCTGGATGCTCAAACTCGCTGGATATTCGGAAAATACATGGGCTTTTGGGTGACTGAGAAATATAGGAAGTAAAGTAGACAAAATTTATTCAAGATGTATTCTCTCTCTAAATCTTCCTAATTTATCCCGCAAAACGGGATATTTTTTTAATTGAGGATCTTCTAATAAAATTTTCTTTGCTGATTCTCTGGTTTTTTCAACCAAAGAAAGATCTGTTAAAGAGCTCATCATTAAATCAGGAATTCCCCATTGCCTGGTTCCGCTAAAATCACCCGGTCCTCGGATTTCCAAATCTTTTTCAGCTAAAGCAAACCCATCTTCGCAGCTAATAATGGCTTTTAACCTTTGCCGGGTTTTTTTAGAAGGTGAATCAGTAAATAATAAACAATAAGATTGATAACTTGCCCTGCCTACTCTTCCCCGAAATTGATGAAGCTGGGCCAAGCCAAATCTTTCAGATCCCTCAATCATCATTACCGTGGCATTAGGAACATCAATTCCTACTTCAATAACAGAAGTTGAGACCAAAATATCTATTTTTTTATTTTTAAAATCTTTCATTATATTTTCTTTTTCTTTTCCTGCCAATTTTCCGTGAAGCATTCCTACTTTTAAATCAGGAAAAATTTCTTTTGATAATTTCTCATATTCTTCCTCTACTGCTTTTACTTTGGCCCAGCTAAGCTTGGCCTCTGACTGTTGATTTTCTTCATTATCGTTGTTTCCTTCAATTCTCGGACAAATTACGAAAACCTGCCTTCCCTTTTTTATCTCTTTTTTAATAAAACTATAGGTTTTTTTTCTTTCTTCGGGTTTAATTATTTTGGTAATTATCTTTTTTCTTCCCTTGGGCAGTTCATCAATTAAAGAAAGATCCAGATCGCCATAAACAGTTAAAGCGAGAGTGCGGGGGATAGGGGTAGCGGTCATCGAAAGTAAATGAGGAATTAATTTATTTTCTTTTGATGATTTGCAAAGCTTGGCTCTTTGCTCTACGCCAAAACGGTGCTGTTCGTCTAAAATTACTAATCCCAGCTTTCCGAACTTTACTTTATCCTGAATTAAAGCGTGAGTGCCTATTAAAATATCCAGATCGCCGTTTAATGTTTTTTCGAGAAGTTTTCTCCGGGAAATTTCAATTATCTCGTTTTTTAGTTTTTTTGAACGGAACTGATCCTGCTTCCCGGTTAGCAGGCCAATGTTTAAATTGAAATCTTGAACTAATCTGGCAATTTCCTGAAAGTGCTGCTTGACTAAAATCTCGGTAGGAGCCATAAAAGCTACTTGATAACCTGCCTTAGTTATATTCAAAGCGGCCATGGCTGCAACGACCGTTTTTCCTGAGCCGACATCTCCTTCCAAAAGTCGGTTCATAGGCCGCGGCCTTTCCAAATCTTTTAAAATCTGCCAGGCAGATTTTCTTTGAGCGTCGGTAAGCTTAAAGGGCAAAGAGGCAACAAATCTTTTAATTAGATTTAAGTTAAAAGAAAAAGCAGCCGCTTTTTCTTTAGCCAGCTTTGCTCTTTCTCTTAAGACAAAAAGCTCAATAAAAAAGAGCTCTTCAAAAGAAAATCTTTTTCTAGCGGCTTCAGCTAAATTTTTTGAATCTGGAAAATGAATTTGCCAGAGAGCTTTATTTATCGGTAAAAATTTATTTTCTTTTATTATATCTTCTGGCAGGGTTTCAGGAATTTTATTTTCAAAATAAGTCAATAATGGTTTTAAAATATATCTAAGCCATCTTGAGGATAATCCTTCAGTTCCCGGATAAACAGGCACTAATCTTCCCGTATGGATTAGGTCTTTGTTTTGATAGAATTTTTCATAAATAGGATTAGCTAAATATATTTCATTTCCTCTTAAAACTATTTTTCCCGAAAGAAAAAGATTATCTTCTTTTTTTAAAGTTTTTGTTAAATACGGCTGATTAAACCAGATCACTTTTATTGCTCCGGTTTTATCTTCTATAATCGCCTGGGTTAAAAACATTTTCTTCTTCCATGTTCTGCTGGTTTTAATTTCAAGAATTCTGCCCTGAATGGTGCAGGTTTCATTAATTTTTACTTTTAAAATAGGAATTAAATTTGAAAAATCCTCATAGCGATGAGGAAAATGAAAAAGGAGATCGTTTACTGTTTTAATCCTTAATCTCTTTAATTTTTTCTGAAAAACAAGTCCAATTCCAGGTATTTTTTCAATAGGAGTGGAAAGATTCATAAAAATATATTACACTAATATATTAAGAGAAAAATTTCTTAAAATCAACCCTAATATGAACCCTCACACCATAACAAGGAAAAGTTTTGTCAAAAACAAAACTCGCCGAAGACGGGATTCTTTATTTGGTGTGAGGGTAAAACTTTGCAGTGCTTGTTTATTAGGAATAAAATGCAGATATGACGGCAATGGCAAGAAAGATAAAAAAGTGATAGAGCTTTCAAGAAAAGAAGCTCTGATTTCTGTTTGTCCAGAGCAAATGGGAGGATTAGCGACTCCGCGCGAATCATCAGAAATAAAAAACGGCAAAGTGTTTACTCAATCAG
>SDBS01005937.1_pt1 | contig 11900 bp, 14 predicted proteins | sample 2277091 | NCBI WGS metagenome assembly SDBS01 (sample SAMN10404972, study PRJNA504765) | marine sediment metagenome | isolation source: marine sediment core GS10_PC15, 163 cmbsf | place: Arctic Ocean: Southern Knipovich Ridge | collected 2010 | reverse complement strand
GTGCAAAACACCAAGGACGTGGCCTTCGACGAGATCGTTTACATTGAGAGACCAAACGGCGAGATCGTCCAGGGAAGCGTGCTGGCCGTTAGCACGGCCTGGGCAATGATCCAGTGCTTCGGAGAGACAGCTGGACTGAACCTGAACACAAAGGTAACCTTCAGCGGTGACGTGCTCAGGATCCCAGTATCCGAGGACCTCATCGGAAGGGTTTTCAGCGGGAGCTTCGAGCCCATCGACGGCATGCCCCCGATCATCGGCAAGGACCTGAGGGACGTAAACGGAGGCGTCATCAACCCGGCCGCCCGTGAGGTTCCAAAGGACTTCATCCAAACCGGCATGAGCGGAATAGACGGCATGACCAGCCTCGTCAGGGGCCAGAAACTGCCAATCTTCAGCGAGTCCGGCCTATCACACAACGAGCTTGCCGCGCAGATCGCAAGGCAGGCCACAATCCCAGGATCAGAAAGCGACTTCGCCATCGTCTTCGGTGCCATGGGCATCAAGAACGAGGAGGCAGCTTATTTCAGGAGAGAGTTCGAGAAGACGGGCGCACTGAACAAGAGCGTCATGATCCTCAACCTTGCGGACGACCCGCCAATCGAGAGGATCGTAACCCCACGTATCGCGCTCACCGTAGCCGAGTACCTGGCCTTCGACCTTGGCATGCACGTACTGGTCATCCTAACGGACATGACCAACTACGCGGAGGCCCTCAGGGCTATCAGCATCGCCAGGGAGGAGATCCCCACAAGGAAGGGCTACCCAGGCTACCTCTACAGCGACCTCGCCACAATCTACGAGCGGGCAGGACGTATCAAGGGGGTTGAAGGCTCAGTAACGCTGATGCCTATCCTCACAATGCCAGCGGGAGACATCACCCACCCAATCCCGGACCTAACCGGGTACATCACGGAGGGCCAGATACTTCTCCAGCGTGAGCTTGCGCTGCGTGGGCTATTCCCGCCGATGAACGTGCTCCCGAGCCTCAGCAGGCTCATGAAGGACGGCATCGGGGCGGAGACCACCCGTGAGGACCACCAGGACGTGTCCAACCAGCTCTACATGGCGTACGCGGAAGGCCAGAGGGCAAGGGGGCTAGTCAGGATCGTAGGAGCCGTCGGCCTCTCAGAGAGGGAGCGCCAGTGGCTCAGGTTTGCTGACAGGTTCGAGCAGGAGTTCATCAACCAGGGGACATACGAGAACAGGACCATCGAGCAGACACTGAGCATCGCATGGGACTTGCTTTCAGACCTCCCTGAAGAGGAAATCATCAGGATACGCGAAGAGTACATCGAAAAGTACCACCCAGCGCACAAGAGTGAAGCATAACCATGTCTGCTACATCCGGAATCAGGCCCACAAAGGGCTACCTAATGGAGACCAAGAGGCGAATACAGACCGTTGAGAGGGGAACTGAGTTCCTCAAGCTCAAGCGGGATCAGCTCGCAAAGGAGCTGACTGAGTCCCTCGATGTCCTAAAGGGTAGAAGGGGGCTTCTCCTGGGAAACCTGGAGGAAGCCTACAGCGCCCTGACTGCGGCCTACCTGAGTTTAGGACCCACGGAGGTACAGAGCCAGACCAGGAGCATCAAGAACGCGCTGGACCTAGAGGTCTTGCCGCGGAGCGTCATGGGCGTGGTATACCCCACGGTCAGGATCAAGTCGGTCCCTGAGATATCCGCGGAGCTGGATATCACGCTGGCCAACGCCGCCGAGAAGGTCTACGAGATCATCGAGGAGATCATCAAGCTGGCGGAGTTCGAGGAGAGGGTAGAGCGTATCGCCGACGAGCTGGGAACAACCAGCAGGAAGGTAAACGCCCTTGAGAACATGGTCCTGCCAGACATGAGATACATAATCAAGTTCATCGAGGACAAGCTCGACGAGGAAGCAATGGAGGAGCTAGTCAGGATGAAGCTAATTGGAGGTGCCAAGAAATCGTAAGAATGAATCTAGGGACCAAGTACGTGGTCCTAAGGACACATGCAAGGATAAACGACCTTCTAAGCGTTGAGCAGATGAAGAATCTCGCCGACGCGCCGAACGTCCAGGAGTTCCTGCTGAGGCTCAAGGATACCTCGTACGGAGATATCCAGGTGGAGGAGGACGACAAGATCGCCCTCAACCTTGAGAAGAACTTTATCAAAAAGTTCACCGAGAGAATCGAGGAGATAGTCAAGATCACCCCCAGCAAGATGGGGGAGTTCCTGCACGCCTACTTTGATTTCCGCTTCGAGGTGCTGAACCTGAAGAGAATCCTCAGGGGAAAGTTCACCGACAGCAGCAGCGAGGAGATCGTGGAGTCACTGATCCCCATCGACCCTTACATCATCAAGGACTACGGGGAGCTGATATCATCGAATGACCTTGAGAGCCTTGTTCGTAAGCTGAGCGGTACCTCGTACGAGTCCCTCATCGGTAAACTGGACCTGTACAAGGAGTATGATGCGTTGTGGCCCCTTGAGCTGGAGCTGAACTATATCTACGCCAGGAACATCCTGAGGCTCACGGAGAAGCTGTCCGCCAAGGACAGGCATATCGTCAACAGCCTCGTAAAGTACGAGACCGATGTCGAGAACGTCCTCATCGCCATAAAGCGGAGGGGAAAGGAAGGCATCAACCTCGACGAGATATTCCCAGTGACCTACGGCATCGACAAGGCCGACCTCAAGAAGATCATTGAGGCCAAAGACCTATCCAAGGCCATTGATGAGCTGAAGGAGCCATACAACGAGGTTCTTGCGCCCATCAAGACAGGGGATATCGCCCTTGTCAGGGCAATGCTGAGGAAGGGCAAGTACGAGACAGCGACGGCTGCCCGAGCTGGCGACCAGTTCGGGTTCAACGTCATACTGGCTTTCCTGGTCTACAGCGAGATCGAGAAGGACAACCTTGTCGGCCTCTCCTGGGGTAAAGCACAGGGCCTCGACAGCGAGGACTTGATGAAGTACATCGTCATCCCCTGGGACTAACCTTTTTACCCTATTTTTACATCTTATTTCTCATGGACCACTCAATCGAGTCCGTCTATTTTGATGGAAAAGGCAAGGATTACACAGAGGAGACCCTAAAGCTGGCGAAGAAGAGAGCCGACGAGCTGGGTATCAAGGACATTATTATCGCATCATACACGGGCTACGCCGGAGTGCTGGCCTCCGAGGTATTCAAGGGGTACAACTTGGTTGTGTCAGCGGGCATGATGGGGTTCACCGAGCCCAACGTCCACAGGATGGTTGACGGGAACAGGGACAAGATGGAGGCAAACGGGGCCAAGGTCTTCTACCACCTCCACGCCTTCGGTGGCCTGGGCAGGGCAGTGAAGCAGAGGTTCGGGCCAATCCAGGTTGACGAGATAATCGCAAGCGTCCTCAGGGTGTTCAGCCAGGGCGTCAAGGTGTGTCTTGAGATCAGTTGCATGGCGTGCGACGCGGGCCTGATCAAGGCAGGGGAGCCGGTGGTGGCCATAGGCGGCAGCGGCGGTGGGGCTGACTCATCAATCGTCCTGTTGCCCAGCAACACACACAGGTTCTTTGATATCAAGGTGCTGGAAGTCATCTGCAAGCCCAGGGTGGGCTAAAAAACCCGCTTATTTCTGCAGGATCGCTGTCTTTACCCACCACTTCAGCAGTGGTGCCATGAGGATTATCCAGTTCGCCATGAATGACATAGTCTTTGGGTCCATCTGTTCCGCTCCTGAACTATTGTTATAGACCTGTGATATAATTCTTCGGTGGATACCTGTAATATCGATCTGTAGTACACATCAGTAACTCTTGTGTTATCGGATGGTTAACAACATAAAATTCAGGCACTGTTTATGTTAAAACTCTTCAATAAGACTGTTCTAACTTTACATAGAACTATCAATTTATGACCATCAATATGATTCTAAAACCCGTCACTTTTATAGCATACCAGTGAAAACCTTGTCCCCATGAGCGAGTTGGAGCTAGTTACCGAGATACTGGGGGCCCGCCTCAGGGATATCTACGGCGATACTATGACGCACCTTGAGGTCGTTGACACGATGCCGTACCCCATGAGGGACCACCTGGTGCTAGTCAGGTACAATATTACGGTGAAGGGCCAGGTGCCGACGCTGCGTGCCCAGATAGTCATCGACAAGGAGACGAGGGAGCTCAAAAAATTCGAGCCCAGCCTCCTGTAAACGGTTAAATCCGGCGCCCATGCCTAGTGACGAGATGATCAGGATCGATAGAGAGGTCTTCATGGGGATGAAAGCCCTGGCAGAGGACAACCACCCAAACGAGGTCGTCGTCCTGCTCAGGGGCAGCCGTTCTGGGGGAGACTTTCACATAACCGAGTACCTGATCCCGCCGTTTGGGTTCGGCTCAAGGAGGTCAGCCAGCTTCCCCGCCCACATGCTGCCCATGGATTTCAGCATAATGGGGACGGCGCACAGCCACCCCAGCGGTAACGTGAATCCATCGACGGGGGATATGCACAACTTCTATGGCAGGCTGATGATTATACTGGGCCCGCCTTACTCCATGGACAACGTGGCTGCTTACACGAAGCAGGGGAAGGTCATCCCAATCGAGGTCGTATCAGGTTAGCCGCCCACTATTATGGGGAAGATAACAACAGTGTCTCCCGGCTTCAGCCTCGCCGAGTCCCAGAGCTTTTTGCCGTTTACCGCGACCCCCACCACCCTCCTGTCAAATGCGTAAAGGGTGTTCTCGCCGAGGCCTGATATGAACTCGCGTAAGGTGGAGCCTGTTTCCACCTTGAGGGTCTGGGGTTTCGGGTACACGTTTTCTCAGGAGGAATGGCTTTTCTTATAGTTTGTCAAGGCCCAGCTCCTTGCACCGCTGCATGTAGCGTTTGTGCCACGTATCCACGTTCGCTGAAGTGACATAGTTCTTGTGGTGCCTGAAGCCTCCCTTTGCCGTGTGAGGGATGTGCATTATCTCATGGATGAGGGTCCTGTCCTGTGCATCAGGCGGGTAGTAATCAAAAATCTCGTGGATGACCTCAATGACGTATGTTGGCTTCATGCCCAGTGACTGCTGCCATATCCTACCAAGGCCGTGGACCCTTGCTATAGTCCTCTTTGCCTTGCTCCCCCTGCTCCTGATGAAGCGGATGTTTTCCAGATCCAGGTGGTCGAACTTTAGCACCTCTACTATGGTCTCGATCCTCTCCCTGATGTCGGGGGCGTCATAGTACTGGATCATATCCCAATAATCGGGCCGCGTGTCTATTGATGATTTGGATCGAAGGCTTTAATGGGTTGGATAATCCATCCAATGATATCTTGAAACCCTCAAGAACAGACTCCAGGAAGATTGCCATGGTTGCCCTCCTATCAGCGGCGGCCATCGCTTCCAACTATCTGCTCATCGGGGTCCCCAACGTAAAATTCATGGACCTGATTGTCTTCACCGCGGGCTTCATCATGGGGCCTACAATGGGCGCATCAACGGGCGTAATGGTTTGGCTCGTTTATGGCACTATCAATCCGTACGGGTTCAGTCTGCCCATTTTGGGTGCGACCATGCTGGGTGAGTCGATCTACGGCGTGGTCGGTGGCTTGTATGGGAAGGGTCCCGGGCCATCGGGGTATGGGGTTGACCCGTGGGCCGCGGTGATGGGATTCGTGTTGACCTTTGTCTATGATATATTTACGAATATAATCTCAGCATACACTGTCGGAATCCCCATCTCTGTGGGTCTGATGACCGGCATCCCGTTCATGCTGGCCCACGTCCTGAGCAATACCGTGTTCTTCGGGTTTGGGTTCAAGCCGTTATCGAGTTCAATAAAAAAGGTGTTAGGTGAATGAGTGAACAGACTTTCAAACTTGCGGCAGCGGCGCTGCTCTGCACGACGATTCTAGCCGGCGTGATGGCGTTCCAGTACAACGGCCAGCTCAAGGCGGTTCAGCACGAGTACGAGCTCCTCCTGGTGGAGCTTGAGGAGAACACGGCCTTGATCAGCATCAGGCTGGACTATGGGGACGATGCAGTCACGTGGTTCAACGATACCCGCGTCCCATTGGGCACGGACTTCCTCAACGCGACCGGGATGATATCTGACCTGGAGGTCCAGAGCTCCGATTGGGGCGTCTTCGTCTCATCCATAGACGGCGTTGGCGGTGATGCTGACCGTTTCTGGCTCTGGGACTATTATGAAGATGGTTGGCAGATGGGGCCCGTCGGGGCTGACCAGTGGATAGTCCACGACGGCGATATCCTCAGTTGGACTTATACCTCGTTCGAGTGAGTGTAGGATATGGAACAGGTTCAGGCTCTTCGGCGGATGGCTGGCAAGACGGCACCGGGGCGCACCCCTGATTTCACCGCCGCCCACCTCCTTTACGCCTTGAACCTGCTGAGGGAGAAGCGGATCGGGCGCAAACAGCTCGCCGAGGCACTTAGGGTCGGGGAGGGCACGGTACGCACAATTCTTTCCCGTCTATCAGGCGAGGGTCTGATTGAGATATCCCGGCCAGGTGTGTCCCTGAGTCCAGATGGGGTTGATTTCCTTGAGTCCATCGAGAAAAAGTTGGCTTGGGGCGAGTTCCCACCCACCGACCTCACAGTCTCAGAGTACAACCTGTTCGTTCTAGTAAAGGACGCGTCAGGCAGGGTCCGTTACGGCGTGGAGCAGCGGGATCAGGCATTGATTCATGGCGCGGTGGGCGCGACCACGCTTGTGCGAAGCAACGGTTTATGGACTCTCCCTGGGACCGGGGAAGATGTCGCCATTGAGTTTCCGGAAAAAGGACTCAAACCGGGTGATGGCGATGTTATTGTCATAGGAACCGGGGTCGATGCGTTCACAGCTGCCCTTGGCGCTTTCTCTGCGGCCCTTCATCTAGTATCCTAGTTCTCGGTCTGTTCAGGGTCCTTGATCATCACGATCATTAGGACCCCGAGGGCGGCCAACGCGAATGAAAGGATGACCCACGGGAACGAGTTGTTGAACCTGTAGATGTAGCCGCTCAGCAGTGTGCCCAATGTTATGCTCACCATGGCCACCATCCCTGTGGCCCATGCCCCTCCCGTGACCCAGATGCCCGCCCCCCCGAGGGCCGCGAACATCCTTCCTCTCTTCTCCCGCGGTATCATCTCGGTGAAGATTGACTGGAACGCGGGGTTGATGAACGTGTTCGGTATCGTGGCGGCCACCAGCAGGATCAGTACATGTATGGGCTCGGTGGCGTACAGGAACAGGTAGCTGGGGATGGCGCACATTATCAGGCTGATTCCCGCTATCCATCTCTTGTTATACGTGTCCACCAGCCTGCCAGCCGGGAAGCTCAGCAGGACGTTGACTGCGCCGTTGATGAGCGCGAATACGCCCCACTGTTTTGTGTCCACCATAAGGACCTCGGTGGCCCTTATGATCCAGAAGGGGCTCGCGATGCTGACGAAGAACGCGACGGTTGACACTAGTACGCTGAAATTGATGATACTCCTCGGTGCCTCCCTGACTATTCTGATGGTGTCCTTGTATGACTCGACGATGAGGCCGGGGATTTTCCTGATGGTTATCTCGATGCCCCCTTCCGCGTCTGCCTCCCTTGTCTCCTTTAGGTACTTGAGCCTCAGCGTGGCGACGATGAGGGCCACCACGAAGCCCAACGCGTACAGGCTTTTCACTGCCCGCGTGATCCCGTAGACATCTATGAGCCAGCCCCCTATCAGCGGCGACGCAATTCCGAAGGCCCCTGGTATGGCCATGGTGGCCGCGAACCCCAGCCCCCTCTTGTCCGCCGGGATGCTGTCGGCCATGAGTGCCTGCATGGCCGGGAAGTAGAACGTGACGAAGCTCTGGAGGAATATGCCCACGGCCACCCCTTGCCAAGTGTCAGTGAAGACGTAGATGAGGAACGTGAAAGCGTAGACGTAGGTCATGTACGCCATGACCTTGATCCTGCCCTGGTAATCAGCGAGATACCCGCCGAGGGGGTAGAGAAGCATGGACGCTACGTTGCCCACAGCCATGACTAGGCCGATGGTCTCGTACTCGCCGCCAAGGGCGATGATGTACAGGGAGAGGTAGCTCCACACGATATCGACGCTCATGCGCCACATAGTGCTGCATACCGTGAGTACCAGCACGTTTCCCCTCATTATCTCCCTTATCTCGGACAGCATCTTGGACACGGTATCTTCCCGCGTCGTCCTGATAAACCCGGTGGGGGGATTAACCTAAATCAACGTGGCGCTACCCCCTAGGTATGTATCACTTCGGGTATGGCTCGAACCTAAACATCGAGTTCCTGAGAAAGTACCTCCCCAGCGCCGAGTTCGTCCAGAAGGCTTACCTGCCCAACTTTGAGATCCAGTTCCGTTTCTGGAGCAAGAAACGCCAGGGCGGACTGAGCACCATCATGCCAAAGCCGGGGAACCTCATTCACGGCGTCATCTACGAGTGCGACGAGGCGGAGATGGTGGAGCTGGATATCATCGAGAGCGTTCCCCAGGGTCTGTACAAACGCGAGACCATGCTGGTGTTAGGCGAGGACGGTGCATGGCACGAGGCCGACCTGTACAGGGTGGCCAACCCAAAGGGGCCGTTCACCCCCGCCAAGGGCTATGTGGAGCTGATGCTGAGCGGTGCAAGGGATCACAACCTGGCACCCGAGCACATCAGGGTGATAGAGGCGATCTACGAAAGGTCCGAGTAGACTACCTCTCCTCCGATTATAGTCATTCGTACCTTGGCTTCTAGTATATCCTCGTGGGGGCCCATCGTTATGTCCCTGTCAAGCACAACAAAGTCAGCCATTTTACCCGCTTCTATTGATCCCTTGATGTCTTCCGACCCCTCAAGGTACGCCGCGTTCCACGTGTATGCCCTGATGGCGTCCATGATTGGTACTGCTTCGTCCTTGCACAGGTACTGGCCCGTCCTCGATTTCCTGGCGACGCAGCCATAGATGCCTGTCAATGGCCAGCTGGTGCCGAAGCCGTCGCTGTTCCCAGCCGCGACGATGCCGTGGTCCCTGAAGCTCCTCATGGGGTAGTAACCGCAGAGGCGGTCGGGGCCCAGTGCCGCTATGTGGCTGTCCCCTATGGGGTGGCAGAACCCGATGCTGGCTGATATGTTGATGTTAAGCTCCTTCATCCTCACAAGCTGGCGGGGGAGGACGTAGCCGGCGTGCTCGATCCTGTGGAGGTGGTCGGGCCAGTCCTTTGATTTGATGGCGGCCTCCAGGGCGTCAAGGGTCATGTCCAGTGCCCTGTCCCCGATGGCGTGGATGCACGTGCTGAGGTGTGCCTGGTGGCAACGCGTCACCTCGTCAGTGAGCTCCTCTGCGGTGCACCTTATGATGCCCTTGTTGCCTGGGTCGTTGCTGTAGTCCTCGTGGAGCGCGGCCGTCAGGCTACCCATTGCCCCGTCGGTCCCCACCTTGACCCCCACGACCTGGAGCCTGTCGCTCCACTTGAACGGGGTCGTGATTCCCTGGCGCGCGAGGTCGTCGGTGGCGTATCCCTTGTACGGGGTCATGCCGTCCAGCATGAGGCCTATGCGTATCCTGAGCTTTCCCTCCCTGTCCAGCCTCTGGAATGCCAGCGCCTCGGGTGCCTTGATGTGGGCCTCGTGGAGGCTTGTGATGCCCCAGCTCAGGTATGTCTCCTCAAGGACGGGCCAGCTCTCCACGAGTAGGCCAATCTCCTCCTCCCCTGTCGGGACAGGGATGATGCCCCTCACAATGTCCATGGCGGCCTTCTCGTCCAGTCTGCCAGTGGGTATCCCGCTCTCGTCCTTCTCTATGTGGCCGCCCGCCGGCTGCTCTGTGTCCTTTGATATTCCCGCCAGCTCCAGCGCGAGGCTGTTGGCAACGGAGTTGTGCCCTCCTGCCCTGCCGAGGTAGACGGGGTGCCTCGTTGATGCCCTGTCCAGGTCGTACCTGTTTGGGAACCGTTTGTCCTCCCACTGGGTCTCGTCGAACCACGAGCCTATGACCCACTCGCCGTCCGGCTTTGAGTCGGCCTTCTCCTTGAGGGTTGCCACTATCTGTTCCAGGCTCCTCATGGGGGGCGTCCTGCAGTTCACGTAGTCCAGCTGCAGCCCCCTCCTGATGCAGTGCTCGTGGGTGTCGATGAAGCCGGGGTATATCGTCTTGCCTTGCAGATCGATTTCCTCTGTCTCCCTTGACGCCAGGGCATTGACATCCTGGTTTGATCCTACCTTGATTATGAGGCCGTTCTTGACGGCGATGGCTTCCGCCATTGAATCGTTCTTGTCCACCGTCACTACTTTTCCGTTGATTATGACGAGGTCTGGGGCTAGCTCACGCTGTGGGGGCACAGTAAAACACCGTGAAATTCTTGGTAGGTAATCTATTTAACATCGACGAGTGTCAGGCTGTATTATGCCAGGCTCATGGGTTGTATTCGTTTTCATTGGGGATAGCATCACCGCGGGTTACCAGCAGGGGCCGGGTAGCCTTCCCCCAAGGTACTATCCTTTCACCAACATGCTGGAGTCAACCATCAGGATGAGGCTGAAATCGATGGGAGCTGAGAAGGATGTGGCCATCGAGAACAGGGGGATGGACGGCGACAGCACGGCGGGGATGGTGGGCAGGTTCACCATGAGCGTATCCCATGAGGAACCTGAGTACGGGGTCATAATGGGGGGCTTGAACGACCTGTTCACGCGGGTTCCAGGCGAGGATGTCTTCAGGAACCTGGTGCAGCTGACCCAGCTGGCCAGGGAGATAGGGGCGGAGCCCATCGTGCTGAGTACCACCCCCGTGGCGGGGGCCGTTGACTTCAACGATGGGGTTAAGACACTGAACGCCAGGCTCATGGAGTACTGCGCGGGTAACGATGTGCGTTTCATCGACCTCTTCTCTGAGCTTTCGGACGGCGGGGTGCTCGCGGAGGAGTATAGCAACGACGGGGTCCACATCAGCGACAAGGGGTACAAGAAGATCATATCAATACTGACTCCCCTCATCCTGGAGCTTGTCCAGGGCTGACCTTCACATTCATCGAAACCAGATGCATTTATTACTAACCTGCGTATATCGGTGGTGAGGCTTGGGAAATGACCAAGAAAAGACGTAGCGGTGGACGAAGCAAGGGAGGGAAAGGACGCTCCGGTTCAGTTCAGTGTAGCTACTGCGGCGCCCAAGTACCCCGAGATAAGGCAAAAAGGCAGACTAAATTTACTAGTCTTGTCGATTCAAGGATACTCAAAGAACTTAGGGATCAGGGGGCGACCATTAACCGCTCCAAAGTCACAAAGTACCTGTGCATCAGCTGTGCTGTAAAGCGCGGTGCGGTGAAGATCAGGGCCAAGGTTGACAGACACATCGTCCCTAGGCGTCGTAGGCCAAAGAGAAGGAATTAATTCCTTTCTATCTCTTTTTTAAAGTGTAAACTTCTCTGCAACACTGTCACGTGAGCCAGTGCTGCCAGTATTATTATACCGTAATTGAGGACCGTCGGGTACCAGTAGGCGGCCGCCGTGCATAACGCAAGGAATATCATCCTCTCCGCCCTCTCTGCGAGGCCGATGCCCGCCATGTTGACGCCCTCCATCTCCGCCCTTGCCCTTGCGTAGCTCACCAGCATGGAGCCGAAAAGGGCCAGGAGCCCCGCCCATACGTTGCAAAGGCCCGCCGCTATGATTCCGCTGAGGACTATGGCGTCGCTGTAGCGGTCTGCGACGGAGTCCAGGAACCCGCCGAACCGTGTCACCTTCCCGGTGGCCCTTGCGAGGACGCCGTCGATGGCGTCTATGAACCCTGATACGATGAACATGGCCGCCGCGTAGAGGAGGTAGACCCTGTTCCCCGGTACCATGGTGTACATGTACGCGGTTACCCCCGCAAGCATCATGCCCAGGATTGTCAGGTGGTTTGGGGTTATGCCTAGGCCCCCCAGTGGCTTGACGAAGCCGGTTACCGTG
>SDBS01005936.1_pt1 | contig 11900 bp, 7 predicted proteins | sample 2277091 | NCBI WGS metagenome assembly SDBS01 (sample SAMN10404972, study PRJNA504765) | marine sediment metagenome | isolation source: marine sediment core GS10_PC15, 163 cmbsf | place: Arctic Ocean: Southern Knipovich Ridge | collected 2010 | reverse complement strand
TATTAATTTTAGTAATCCGAGGCATATAAAAAAAATCGTAAATAAATATCTAATTTTATGTCGTATAAAAAGGGATTTTAAGAATAAATATACAAGTTTAATTCCTGCTGTTATAAAAGGTGATGGGAATGGATATGTTTTTGATACTATTATGGTTCTATATTTTATTATATTGCACGAGTTTTATATTAATAAATATTACGAATTACAAAATTATGAAGCCAAATTTAGTAATTATTTTGATCATTTTAAGAAAGAAGATGGTTCAAGGTTGAGAAGTAGTGATATGGAAAGTAGAATTCGTCAATCTTTAAGAGCAAAAAAAGATTTCTTTGTATTTAAGAATTTAAATAATCTGTTGTTTCTTGCCGCTGAAGATGCCTCTTTTAATAATTTTCAAAAGTTTTTAAGTTTTTTTACTCCCAAAATAATGGACCCAAATAAAATTCTATTAATATCATCGATTCAAGGTGATACAAAATATTTTGAACAATTTGAATATGAAGGAAATGAAATTTTATTAGATTTCTGTAGATTTATTTATGATAGAAAGAGAGAAATCTTATTAGAGGGGTCAGAGGTAACAGAAAATCAATATCCCAGTGCAAAGTATAATTTATTTGATCTATTTAAGATGATAGAAATTATTCTTTAAATAAAAGGTCTTTTAATAATTGCTCTATAAATAAATGGAAATAGATATTTAGAATAATGTAACTTTAAAGTAATAAGGCTTAAATAAATAGAACACATCCCATTTTCTTAGACAATTAATATTTTACTTTTAAATTAGATAAATAGGGAAGGGGTGTCAGCCCAATAATTCGGTATTTTTTAGCGGAAAACCTATGGGATTTGATATGATCTAAGGAGTTTCCTAACCAGATGTTTGAGGCTTTAGGTATTGTCATAGATAGACGTCCTAAAAGATAATCTCGTAAAATGAAAAGCTAAACCATAGAAAAATAGGTGTGTTGTCCTATTTTTATTCAAAATATTGAAGGAGAAGAGGAAAGTGATATTGCAAGATCTGAACTCATAAGACTCCCCCCTCGCCCGGAAGATAATCGCCTTAAGAGACGAACTGGGAGAATTCAAAGAACCGCAAAACCTCACCCAACTACCCGAAATAACCAACCTTGAATGGGAGGAATGGAAAGAAGAGGGAGTAATAATAGCAGTTGAATAAAAATAAACAATTTTCAGAAAAAAGAAGGGTTTTATAATAATTTTGTCGTATTAATATTTAGTTATAGAAAAATATAAAAGATTATTTTTTTGACGCTGGTGGTAACTATGGTCGCCTAAATTTCAGCTTCGATGAAACTTCGTATATACTGGGAACATTATATGAAATATGCTTTTCTTTTTAGGGATAACACTTTACACTTTTCTATAACGAAAAAATTTTGTTTTTGTTTTTTATGGTGGAGGCATATAGTGTTTTTCCCATCTCGTTACAAAAGCGATTTATTTATAAGGGAAAATGAAATACAATATTACTTTAAAAAGGAAATAAACTATGGCATTAAAAAAATCACAACTATATGGTTCAGTATGGCAAGCTTGCGATGAGCTTCGAGGAGGCATGGATGCTTCACAATATAAAGATTATGTTCTAGTTCTTCTCTTTGTTCGTTATGTGACAGATAAATATAAAGATAAACCCGATTCGCTCGTTCATATTCCACCTGGTGGTAGTTTTTCAGATTTGGTAGCCCTGAAAGGGAAAACATACATTGGTGAAGGTATTAATGGTGTTTTGGATGTTCTAGCTGAAGCTAATGGATTAAGCGGGGTAATTAATTCGGTTGATTTTGATGACGAAGAGAAGCTTGGAAAAGGTAAAGAAAAACAGGATCGACTCTCAAAGCTGGTAGCAATTTTTGAGAACCCTGACCTTGACTTTAGTAAAAATAAAGCTGATGGTGATGATCTCTTGGGTGATGCGTATGAATATCTAATGAAACATTTTGCAGTTGAGTCAGGAAAAAGTAAGGGTCAGTTTTATACTCCGGCAGAAGTATCTCGGATAATTGCCAAAGTGATTGGCGCAAAAAACGCTAAAAATAGAAACCAAACGGTATATGACCCCACTTGCGGTTCGGGTTCGTTATTATTAAAAGTAGCAGCTGAAGCCAAACCTGTTGATATCTCAATCTATGGTCAGGAAAAGGAAAATGCAACTGCTGTACTGGCGATTTTGAATATGTGGCTTCATGGTGAGCCTACCGCGGTCATTAAAAAAGGCCAAAGTACGCTATCCAATCCACTGTTTACGGATAACGGAGTGCTTAAAACATTTGATTATGTAGTTGCCAATCCTCCCTTTTCATATAAAGCATGGCGTAACGGGTTTACTCCAGAGGAAGATTCGTATGACCGCTTTGACGGATTTGGTATTCCTCCTAATAAAAACGGTGACTATGCCTTTCTGCTCCATATCATAAAATCACTTAAAAGTACTGGCAAAGGTGCCTGCGTCTTACCTCACGGTGTATTATTTCGCGGCAACATAGAAGCGGCTATCCGCACAAACTTAGTTAAACGAGGCTATATTAAGGCCATCATTGGCTTGCCGGCCAACCTTTTTTTCGGTGTCGGTATATCCGCTTGCATTGTGGTCGTTGACAAAGAAGGCGCCAGTGAACGCAAAGGAATTTTCATGATTGATGCCTCCAAGGGATTTGTTAAAGATGGCAATAAAAATAGATTACGCGAGCAGGATATCCGCAAGATTATTGATGTTTGGAGTGAGAAAAAAGAACTACCAAAATTCAGCCATTTTACCACCAATGAAGAAATTGAAAAAAACGAATACAATCTCAACCTGCCTCGCTATATTGACACTAGCGAAGCGGAAGATATCCAGGATATCGATGCGCACCTTAAAGGCGGCATTCCGGAGTATGACATTGATCTATTGGATAACTACTGGGCTATCTGTCCCACACTTAAAGCTTCAATGTTTAAAAACGAACTACGGCCAGAATATTTTGATGTAGCGATTCCGGTTGAAGAAATTCGCCCTACTATTTTGGAGCATAACGAGTTTTTGGAATTTAAAAAAAATGTCCAAGCCACATTTGATAGCTGGCGAAAAACACAAACCCCTGTACTTAAGAGTCTGGGAAAAAATAATAACCCCAAGGCTGTAATTGCAGAATTATCTACCAGCCTACTTGAAGCATTCAAAGAAACCAGGTTGATTGATAAATATGATATCTACCAGCACCTGATGACCTATTGGGAAGAAATCATGCAAGATGACACCTATATAGTTACAGCCGATGAGTGGTCAGCGGGCAATGAATTAATTCGGCTGCAAAAGAAAAATAGCAAAGGCACCAAAAAAGAGATAGCTGGACTCGCGGGTTTGGAGGGACGGCTGATCCCTGTATCACTGACTATTAAAACCTATTTATACCAAGAAAAAGAAAAATTTGACCAGCTTCAGTCAGAGCTTGAACAGATTAGTAGCCAGATGGAAGAGATTAAGCAAGACCACAGTGGGGATAAAGGTTTACTAAGTGGGGTCATCAACGACAAAGGAAATATCACCAAAGGAGAGCTTATTAAAGGCATCAAGGAGATTAAGTCAATAAATAATAAGCAGTTTGTAATGGATAATGAAGAAAAGCAGGAGCTTGGGTTACTGGAAAAATATAATCAATTCTTAGAAAAAGAGGCAGATTGTAAGGCAAAGATCAAAGAAGCAGAAAAAGAACTAGAGAAAAAAGTTATCGACAAATATCCAACGTTTACGATTGAAGAAATTAAGAAGTTGGTAGTTGATCATAAATGGATGACGGAGCTGGAGAATCGGATCATGGGTGAAGTTGACCGCCTGTCGCAGACTTTGGCCGGCAGAGTTAAAGAGCTGGCAGAGCGATATGATGAGATTTTGCCACAGATGGAAAAAGAAACGGAAGAATTAACCAAAAAAGTGAAAGATCATTTAAATAAAATGGGATTTGAGGTATAAAACATTGAAAAACTATTACCGTATCATGCTTGGACAAAAAAGTAAGTATGCTGAGGAATCATACAAGGGAAACTTTATTGGTGCCGGTTGGTTACCGGATATTAATCTAACAAATAAGTTACCGGATAACTGGCGTGAATTTAATAAAAAATATATTCCGGTCTATTTAGAGCAAAATCCGGGTAAAACAAAAGTATCGGCCTGACTTGCCTGTGGCATGCTTCACACAATTACAAAAGGAATTCTAAACGGAGATATCGTTCTTTGTCCCGATGGTAAAGGCAGTTATTTTATCGGTGAGGTTGTTGGAGATTATGAATATCAAAAAGGTGCAGCCCAACCGCATCGTCGAGCTGTCCGTTGGTTTCCCTCAACCGTTGCCAGAGATGCGATGAGTGAATTACTAAGAAATTCAGCCGGTTCAATTGGAACAGTCAGCAATATTTCAAAGTATGCAGATGAAATTGAAAGTTTTATTTCCGGAAGCCGGCCTCCTTCAATTGTGGCAACAGATGAGACCATCGAGGACCCCAGTATTTTCGCCTCGGAAAGGCACTTGGAAGATTTTCTGGTGCAAAATTGGCATCATACTGAACTGGGAAAACACTACGATATTTATGAAGAGGAGGGCGAAAAAGTAGGACAGCAATACCCAAGCGATACTGGTCTAATAGATATTTTGGCAATCAGTAAAGATAAAAAAGAACTATTAGTGGTAGAACTCAAAAAAGATCGTGTGAGTGACGTGGTAGTTGGGCAAGTTCAACGTTATATGGGGTATGTGCAAGATGAATTAGCCGAAAATAATCAAAAAGTCAGATGCGTAATCATCTGCCTTTGAGGAAGACATTAAAATACAACGTGCTCTGTCGGTTGCACCGAATATTGATTTTTTTACATATAAAATCCACTTTAAACTGGAGAAGAAAAAATAAATATGACACAAATAACACGAACAATACCTGCAGGCTATAAGCAGACCGAACTGGAAGTAATATCGGAAGAAGGGGATGAAGTAAAATTAATAAAATACATTGATATTATTAAAGTCTGTTTAGATGAATTATATAGCAAAGAGAAATTTCTTTTTGATAATAATTTGTGTGAAAGGTGTTTGGTTTTTAGATTAGCTCATCACTTGCAAATAATATTTAACAAAGAGTATTCTGCTGAGGGGTATTTTGTTGACTGTGATTATAATAGTTCCTGCAATTATGATGAAGGCAGAGAGGAACTGAAAAGAAGCAGCGGAAAACCAATCCCCAACCAAATAAGTAAAAAGAGTAAAAAACGTTTTATCGATATTATTGTTCATAAAAGGGAAAGTGTAAGTGAATCTAATTTAATTTGTTTTGAAATTAAAAAGTGGAATAATTGCACAGTAGAAGGAATGAAAAAGGATAAGAATAATCTTGCGGTTTTAACCTCGCAATATGGTTATTCGTTTGGTTTTTATTTAATTTTTGGGAAAGCCGAAAAAGATCTTAAATTATATGTTTTCAAAGGAAGCAAAAAATCAGTGGTGAAAATTTATGAATAAAGTAGAAAAAATACCAGCAGGATATAAAGTGACCGAAATCGGTGTGATCCCGGAAGATTGGGAGGTGCATGAGATTGAAGATATTGCTGATGTGTTAAGTGGTAAAAGAATTCCAAAAGGCAGAACTCTCACAGAAAATATTACACCATATCCTTATATTACTGTTTCAGACATGGGAGCTGGGTCAGTAAACCTAGAAAATATTAGATTTGTACCAGAAGATGTTTATCCATTAATAAAAAAATATAGGATATTTGTCGATGATATTTATATATCAGTTGCTGGTACATTAGGATTGACCGGTACTATACCTAAGCAATTGAACGGGGCAAATTTAACCGAGAATGCAGATCGCTTGGTAAATATAAAATGTGACAAAAATTACTTACTATATATTCTTTCGTCACCTTTAATCCAAAAAAGAATCGATGAAGTAAAAACTCTTGGTGCCCAACCTAAGCTTGCACTAACGAGAATTCGCAAGTTTTGTGTTGCAATTCCTAAAACTAAATCCGAACAAACTGCCATTGCCACTGTTCTCTCTGATACTGATGCGCTGATTGAAAGCTTGGAAAAACTGATCGCCAAAAAGAAAGCCATTAAACAAGGTGCGATGCAACAGCTCCTCACCGGAAAAAAAAGATTGCCGGGGTTTAGTGGGAATAAAATGGTTTCAGATAAAATAATCAAAAAAGATTATAAACAAACCGAAATCGGTGTGATCCCAAGTGATTGGGTGGTGAAGAAATTAGCCAATGTAGCATCCTTAAAAGCACGAATTGGTTGGCAAGGTCTTACTACTGCAGAATATAAAGATTCTGGTGAATATTATTTAATAACAGGCACAGATTTTAAAAATGGCTTTATTGATTGGGAGAGTTGTCATTATATTGAAAAAGTCAGATATAACCAAGATAAAAATATTCAGATTAAAGAGCATGATGTTCTTGTTACTAAAGATGGAACAATCGGGAAAGTAGCATTGATTAATAGGATTTCAAAACCTGCGACACTAAACAGTGGAGTCTTTGTAATCAGACCTTTTAAAAATGAATTTTTCCCAGAGTATTTTTATTATCTTTTATTATCTGAAGTTTTTTATAAGTTTCTAGTGCAATTAAGCGCTGGTTCAACCATTAACCATTTATATCAAAAAGATTTTGTTAATTTTTCATTTCAAGCACCATCAAATATCACCGAACAAACTGCCATTGCCACCGTTCTTTCCGACATGGACGCGGAAATTGAAAAGCTGGAACAAAAATTAGATAAATATCGGCAAATTAAAACCGGTATGATGCAGAAACTATTGATCGGCAAAATTCGGTTAGGAAAAAATTAATTATGAATAATCAATCACCGAAAATAGGCCAAATAGAACGCAAAACACAAAAAAGAATTGTAGTGTTATTTCACGACCGCCTGGGTTATGAGTATCTAGGCAATTGGGAGGAGCGGGAGCAAAACAGCAATATTGAGGAAGACTTGCTTCGAACATATTTGAAAAGTACTCACAAATACAGCGATAAGATGATTGATAAAGCTATAACTGAGTTGCAAAAAACTGCCAGTAACCAGATACTCAGCTTGTTTGAAATAAATAAAGAGATTTATGGCCGTCTTCGTTACGGCATATCACTGCGTGAAGAGCTGGGAGAGCAGAGCCAGACAGTGCATTTTATTGATTGGGAGCATCCGGAAAACAACCGCTTTGCTATTGCTGAAGAAGTAACCATAAAGGGCAAAAGAACCAAACGACCGGACATTCTGTTGTATGTCAATGGTATTGCTCTGGGGGTCATTGAGCTCAAGCGAAGTACTGTGTCTGTGTCCGAGGGTATTCGCCAAAATATCGGTAACCAAAACGATGCGTTTATCCAGCCTTTTTTTGCCACTATGCAACTAATGATAGCCGGTAATGATACCGAAGGTTTGCGCTATGGTACGACCGAAACGACAGAAGATTATTATTTATCTTGGAATACCAAGGATCCTGATTTTACCAATGAACCCAACCGGCTGGATCGTCATCTTATGCAGGTATGTCAAAAGAATAGGTTTTTGGAGATCATCCACGACTTTATTCTTTTTGATAACGGCATAAAAAAGATTTGCCGCCACAACCAATATTTCGGGGTAAAAGCAGCACAAGAGCGAGTCAAAAACCATGAGGGTGGGATTATCTGGCACACCCAAGGATCAGGCAAAAGCCTGACCATGGTCTGGTTGGCCAAATGGATCAGGGAAAACATTACCGATGCCAGAGTAGTTTTACTGACTGATAGAGTTGAGCTGGATGAGCAGATTGAGAGCGTGTTTAAAGGTGTGGATGAGGATATTCATCGCGCCAAAAATGGCAGTGATTTGTTGGACCAGCTGAATAAAAAGGATAACTGGTTAATCGGATCAATCATCAATAAGTTTGTCCGATTTGGAACAAGCGTGGATCAATATGTTGAGGAATATGTACAGGAGCTGAGAACCAGCTTATCTAAAAATTTTAAAGCTAAGGGGGATATATTTGTTTTTGTTGATGAGTGTCATCGCGCACACTCCGGCAAGATGCACGAGGCCATGAAGGAAATCTTGCCTGAAGCTTGCTTTATCGGTTTTACCGGCACCCCTCTTTTAAAAATAGATAAAACCAACAGCATTGCGGTGTGGGGCGGATATATACATGAATATAAATACAATGAGGCCGTTATAGACAAGGTAGTTTTGGACCTGCGTTATGAAGCTAGACAGGTGCCTCAGCAAATAACCGATCAGGAAAAAATCGATGAGTTTTTTGACCGAAAAACCCGAGGGCTCACCGAGTATGCCAAAGCCCAGCTGAAAAAGAAATGGGGCACTATGCAGGCACTTTTAAGCTCTGCTGATCGGATGAAGCGGATTGTGTTTGACATCATTGATGATTTTGAAGAAAAACCCAGACTGGCAAGCGGGCGGGGTAATGCCATGCTAGTGGCCAGCAGTATTTACGAAGCTTGCCAGTATTACGACATTTTTCAGGCGTGTGGATTTAGCAAGTGTGTGGTGATCACTTCATATGAACCCAACGCACTGGATACAGAATCGCGAGAATATGCAATTTATCAAAAAATGCTCGATAAATACCGTCCCTTGGAGAAAAAATCAAACGAAAGCGAAACAGATGCCTTTGAAAGAATAATGAAAAAGAGGTTTGTCAACCAACCGGGTCAATTGCATCTTTTGATTGTGGTGGATAAATTACTGACCGGATTTGATGCCCCGCCGGCAACATATCTGTATGTTGATAAAAATATGCAGGATCATGGATTATTTCAGGCCATTTGCCGGGTCAACCGGCTACATGGTGAGGATAAGGATTACGGTTACATCATTGATTATCGAGATTTGTTTAAAAAACTGGAAAAAGCGGTTATCGATTATACATCTGAGGCATTTTCCGGCTTTGAGCAAAGCGATGTGTTGGGACTTTTAAAAGACAGATTTGAGGAAGGCAGAAAAGATCTTGATGAAGCCTTGGAAACAGTCAGGGCTCTTTGTGAACCGGTGCAGCCACCCAAAAAACAGGCAGATTACATCAGATATTTCTGTGGTGATACCGAAAACCCCTATTCGCTTAAAGAAAATGAGGTAAAACGGGTTGACTTGTACAAATCTGCAGGAAGACTTTTGAGGGTCTATGCTGATATTGCCGGTAGCATGAGTGAGGCCGGGTATAGCCGGGATCAGGCTGAGGTAATTTCTAAGGAAGTAACTCACTTCGAACAAGTCAGGACTGAGGTGCGTTTGGCAAGCGGTGACTATATTGATCTTAAGAAATACGAACCGGCCATGCGGGCGCTAATGGATAGGTATATCTCTGCCAGTGAGAGCAAAATATTAACCTCATTTGATGATAAGTCTCTAATTGAACTGTTGGTAGATAAAGGTGCCGGTGCACTCAATCATCTACCTGAGGTGATTAAAAATAATCAGGAAGCAATTGCGGAAACAATAGAAAACAATGTTCGCAAATTGATTACCGACGAAATGCCAACTAACCCCCGCTATTTCCAGCAAATGTCTGAGTTACTGAAAGAACTAATTCGACAAAGAAAACAAGCTGTTCTTGAATATCAAAAATATCTTGAAGAAATTATTGCTTTAGCTAAAAAAGTCAGGGATCCAAGCAAATCAGAGCAATACCCAAGTACCATAGACAGCCGAGGCAAACAAGCTTTATATGATAATTTAGGCAACGATGAGGAAAAAGCATTTAGAGTACACGAGGCAGTCATGAGTTCAAGAAGCGATGATTTTCGAGGCCATCTCTTGAAAGAAAGAAGAATAAAACTAGCTATTAAAAAGGCTTTATCTACTATTTCTGAAGAGGAGCTAAAAGAATTATTTGAAATTATCAAAAACCAACATGAATACTAACCGAAGTTTAATGAAAATCCGCGGAGTTGAGGTGTTGGTCCTGCGGAAAAAGATTAAGAATTTACATCTTAATGTATTGCCCCCCAACGGAACGGTGCGTGTTTCCGCGCCTTTAAATATGAGTGATGATGCTATCCACACTTTTTTGGCAACACGACTCTCTTGGATAAAAAAACAACAAGCAAAATTTAAAAGCCAGGAACGGCAAACGCCTAGAAAATACGCGAGTGGTGAATCACATTATTTTTTAGGTAAAAGGTATAGACTTGAAGTTATCTATATTGATAATAAACCCAAGGTTGAAGTTGTAAATAAGAAAAAATTAGTGCTTAGTGTTAGACTTGGGAGTGATACCAAAAAACGCGAACAGGTATTACAAAATTGGTATAGAACCAAACTAAGAGAAATGCTTGATCCTTTGATTATAAAATGGCAGGAAAAGAGCGGAGTTCGAGTAAATTTCTGGGGAATAAAGCGAATGAAAACCAGGTGGGGTAGCTGCAATGAGGAAACCAAAAGGATTTGGCTCAACTTGGAACTGATAAAAAAACTGGAGAGTTGTATCGAATATGTGGTTGTACACGAACTAGTTCATATTTTAGAGAGAACACACAGCGATAAGTTTGTGCGATTAATGGACATGTATCTCCCGAAATGGAGAGATGAAAGGGATGAACTTAACAGGTTAATTTTGGCTCATGAAGAATGGAAAAAATGGAAATGGGGTCTTGAAATGTAACAAAAGCTATATTATTTTTGCAACATGACCAGGCTATTACGGATATAATTTTTAGGAGCAGTTTATTACATCACTTCCAGAAGAAATACTATACAAACGATCTTTCTTGATATTAAGAAAATTGGGAGGGAGATATGAAAAGTGATATCGCAAGACCCGACCCCATAATTCCACAAGTTCTCAGTATGTTAGAAGTTCTATGTTATTTCAAAAATTAAACAGGAGGAAGCATTATGGATATACATCCCATCAAGCGAAAAATTGAGGAAATATTTTCTGTAAATCAACCATATTACATTGATTTTTATCAAAGGGATTATAAATGGACAAAAGAGCATATAGATAAATTGTTAGAAGATTTATTCTATAGGTTTGAATTAGAATATAATGAAAATATTGATCCAACACTCGAGAATATAAGTAAATACGATTGGTATTATTTGAGTACCTATTTAACCAATAGTTATAAAGGGAAAACATTTATTGTTGATGGGCAACAAAGATTAACTTCAATAACTCTTATATTAATTAAATTATATCACCTTGCTATAATATATGAATTGAAGGATCCTGCAGAATTATTATTAAAACATATTCGAGGAATTGGAATAGAAGGAAAAAAATTCTGGATGGGGTGGGGCAATAGGGAAGCGGTTCTACAAGATCTTCTTAAAAATGATACGGGAACAAAAGAGTTAAAAGATGATGATATTAGCCTCATAAATTTAAATAAAAACTATAGAATTATCGACAAAATGTTAGAATCAAATTTAAATACTTTACACAAATTTAAATCATTTTTCTTATATTTTTTGACGAAAGTACTACTAGTAGAAATTCAAACAGATAAAGCAAAAGATGTTCCAATGGTTTTTGAAGTGATAAATGATAGAGGAGAGAGACTAAAACCTTATGAAGTTTTAAAAGGTAAGTTATTAGGGCAATTAGATAAAGGTGAAGTAGATGAATACAACAAAATTTGGGATTATAATATTCATAGCTTACAAAAAATAAATGAAAAAGAAGTAGATAATTTCTTTCGCTTCTACTTCAGATCAAAATTCGTTGATACTTCTGCTGAATATCGAGAATTTGATGGTGACTACCACAAGACTCTTTATTTAGAAAAATGGAACAAGAAAATCCAGTTAAAACAAAATATTAAAGAGGTTAAATCCTTTGTAAAAGAGGATTTAGATTATTATGCAAAATTGTATCTCAAATTA
>SDBS01005935.1_pt1 | contig 11901 bp, 8 predicted proteins | sample 2277091 | NCBI WGS metagenome assembly SDBS01 (sample SAMN10404972, study PRJNA504765) | marine sediment metagenome | isolation source: marine sediment core GS10_PC15, 163 cmbsf | place: Arctic Ocean: Southern Knipovich Ridge | collected 2010 | reverse complement strand
GCTCTACAAGATCCCCTGCGGCTACACCCGCAGTTTCCTACCGACGTACGAGGAAGTTCTCGGATTCGAACCTGCCGGGAGAGCGATCAACGGCAGCTACGTCTTCATAGGCACCGAGGAGTCAATCGGCCTGGTGTCGGACCTGATCGACTGGAAAGCCCAGAAGGGCTACGAAGTACACGTTGCTTACCTTTCGGTCATCGGCAGCACCGTGAGTACTATCGACGCCTGGCTCGAGAACGCCTTCAACACCTGGCCCAATCCTCCGGAGTACATAATGCTGGTCGGCGGGCACGATGTCGTGCCGACACCGCAGTACGGTGGCCATGCCGCCGACAACATATACTCCGTAATCGGCAGCGGCAGTGTACCGTCCATGCACATCGGGAGAATATGCGGTAATGACATCAACGATCTCTTTTATATTGCATGGAAGATACGCCTGGCGGAATTGGACCCGTATCAGCCTGCGGGGGAGAGCTGGTTCAACAAGGCGGTCAGCATGGCCTGCACCGACTTCGAGGCACCTGAAGAAGGTTTCTACCTGCACCAGCTCTTCATGGCGAATGCCCTCCAGTCCGACTGGTTCTGCGACGAGTATGGCGGCTTACATCCGACCCTCGCTCTGATCACCAATGCAATCAATGAAGGCCGCACAACCATTTCGTACATAGGTCATGGTAATATAACCAGCTGGATCACAACTGGATTCAACATCACCAACATCGCGGCCCTCACCAACGACAGAAGGATGCCCTGGGTATACACCATTGGCTGCCAGAACGGCTGGTTCGACGGTCCCTACTGCTTCTGCGAGGCTTTCCTTTCTGAGGGAACCACTTCCGATCCAAAGGGTGCAGTGACGATCATGGGTTCGTCCGATAACACACCCGTCGGTCCTGGAGATTCGCTGCAGATACACACCTTCAACGGTTACTTCATCCAGGAACTCCATCACCTGGGAGCGGCCTACTCCTACGCCAAGATGAAGGTCTTCGCTAACTACGGGGCTGGTGGAAATAACATGAACCACATGGGGCACATCTTCGGCTGCCCCGAGATAGACATCTATACCGATACTTCACCCATCAATTACCTCTCAAACGTACACCCACCGACGATTGTCCCCGGACCGTTCCAGGTGACCGTCACCGACAATACCGATGCCCCGGTCGACGGCGCTCTGGTCGGAGCGTACTACGAGGACACCAGCGAATTGCTGGATGCGGCGTATACAAACTCCTCCGGAATAGCTGACCTCACGATCACCAGTCTTCCTGGAGCGAATGCCGTAACGATCACCTCCACCTGCCACAACCGCGTTACCGACGTCACTTACGCCAACACGGTCGGAGTGGCGGAGGGTACCATTGCTACCGTTTCGGGATTCTACCTCGGCTCGATGGTCCCGAACCCGGTAACATCGGCTTCCAGCGCGACATTCTGCGTACCCCTGACCGGTGAAGCAGAGCTGGAGGTATACGACCTGACCGGAAGGATTGTCTCCACGCTCCATTCAGGCGACACCGAAGCCGGATTGCATACAGTAACCTGGGATGCTGCAACCATGCCCAACGGCCTCTACTTCATGCGTCTGACATCGGAGTCCGGAGCACTGACCAGACCGTTCATGGTTCTCAGGTAGAGAATTCGAAAAAGGAGAGGGGGCAGGCGCAAGTCTGCCCCCTTTGTCCATTCTTCAGGTCGAGTTCGAATCCCGTATGGGGTACCAGATTTCAGTTCTCGATCTCAATTCCCGTCTGTGAGAAAAGTTCTATAAGTATCCAGTAGGGGGTGCCAGGTTTGGCGATCTTCGAATGGTTCTGTCTGAAGGATCCGCCTGAAGATCTGTCAGAGTTGATCGTGGATATTCAGTCCAACTTCAAGCTTCTTCAACCGCCTTAGTTCCGTTACTCCCATCCCACCATACTTCTTCATCCATTTGTAGAAGTTGCTGCCGCTGAAACCGTATTAGCGGCTCAGGAAGTCTCATCCTGACAGGTGTCTCTCAAACAGGCAGGTTTACTGCAGTGAATAGAATGGCAACGAACGTTTAGAATCTGTAACCAAGTTTACAGGGTTATAATCAGCCCTGCTACAGGTTTTACGGGAAAGGATCAGCGCCCTGGTTCAGCATTGACAATATTTTACGCACACATAGATTGGGTGAGTGTAGCTATTTGAAAGGAGAGAGCTATGAAGCTTGTACTTTCTGTACTTGTTCTAACTGTATCGCTGAGTATTGCTGGAGATCCTACAGCAGTAGGGCCTTTCTTTGGTGGAAGCGGCTGGCAGGGTTCTGATGCTGAAACCGTTTACTGGTCTCAGCTTCCTACAGGATTTGCCCAGGGATCGCAGTACTTCACTGACCAGCCAGGCACGTACGATGCAGGTGTTGGCGACGACTTCGAATTTGCCACAGAAACCACGATCAACAGGATTCGCTGGTGGGGTGGTTACTGGAATGGGACCGGCGGAGTGGCATTTCCGGTTGAGATCTATCTCTACCTCGATGACGGTACCGGAAATTCCCCCACGCTTCCCGAGCACACTTCTGCTATCGACAGCTGGATGGTTCCTTTCGGCGACTTCACTGAGGTGCCTGACGGGGCAGATTACCTGATCGAGTATGATTTCCCGACATGGGTAGTATTCGATGCCGGGCAGAAGTACTGGTTTGAGGTCCGTAAGGCCATGCCGTTTGCTCCTAATGGGCAGTACGGCTGGATCCAGGCGACTCCCGTTACCATGTCCCCCTGCGTGCAGGGCTTCGTAGGACTGGGCATACCATACTGGACACCTCAGGTCGGCTTCGATGCAGCATTCGAGCTTGTCTTCGATGATGCCCTTCCTCTTGAGAGATCAACCTGGGCTAATATCAAGACTCTCTTCTAATCAGGCATAGACCTGACAGATTACCGGGAAGAGCAACTGCTCTTCCCGGTTTTCATTGGCTGGCTGAGTTAGCTGTCTGATCAATCCAGAAAGAGGATGCCGCTGACTCCTCTCATGGCCTCCCGTCTCAAGTCGTACCAGAAAGGCTCCAGGAACAAGACCTGAAGTATTGAACCCAAGCCGACTGCTCTCCCTATCTTGCCAGAGTATCAGGCGTTTTACAGATCTGCCTTCCGATTCGAATGGGATTCCTACCAGTGAGAAGTTCAATAAGCATCCAATTCGGGTGCGCCAAATGTCATCAGGCTGTCAGGCTCCATTCCTCTCAGTAGTGGTCGAAATGTGGAGCTACCCTCAGAACTGACGCTGAAGTTGTGGAAACAGGCCGCTGTAAGACTGAGCGGTATTCTCCATCGAGCACACCCTTGATGGAACACAAACCTGTTCGGCAGCTAGATTATATTGTTCTGCAAGTAGCTGATATGATCATGGCCGAATGTCGTTATCCTGTTCCGCTGGTTACTGGTCGGCCTTTCTCGATCCTGGGAGGATACGGATGAACAGAAAGAATGTCTTTGTCTCAGTTCTGACAGTCTCTCTCGCTGTCACCGCAGCATGCGGTGCTGGGCAGCAGCTTCACATCGAATCCGTTCCGAGTGGAGCCGAGGTCTACCTCATGCGAAGGGGAGAGTACGAGATCAATGCAAACGTCGATGGTTTTGGCGGGAGCTTTGATGGTGATTCCTTCGAGGAGGACTTCTATCTCCTGGGGACTACTCCTCTCGATTACGAGTTCGACCTCTCTGATACCGAGTCGTCCTTCTACCTCCCCGGGCTGCCTGCAAGAGCCAGTGTCAGCAAGCACTACCAGGAGGGTATCCTCAGGGTAGAGATGGACGGATACGAGACCGAGGAGCGCACCATACACTTCTCGGGCAATCTGTTCAACCTGGTGATAAGCCTCGTGCGCGTGCCGGAAGATAGAGTATGTGTTTACGAAGGCAGGTCAGTCACGAGAGAAGACTCGGCAAGAATCGAACGCAACTGAGGGGATGTTCTACGTCCCCTGGATCATCTTCATCCCGGTGATTCAGCTGTCGAGACCCAGGATATGGGCAGTTTCCGCGAACACGGCATCGGGTCTGTCCACCACGGTGATGCAGGCTTCTTCAAGGGCTTTCCGCTTGGCCGAGTAGGTCTCCTCCTCGTTGCGGATCATCGCTCCTGCATGGCTCTGTGCGACACCGGTCTGCGTGAACCTGCCCCCGAGAAAGACAATCACCGGTTTCGTTATCATTCCTCTACTCACGGCTCTGGCAAGGTCGTTCTCCTGGGTCGTACCGGTCTCACCATAGACGACTATCACCTTCGTTCGCGGGTCCCGTTCGAAGGCTTCCGCGGCATCGAGCATCGTAATGCCAGGTACGGGGTCGCCCCCGATGCATACAACGGCGGAGACTCCGGGATAGTCTTCTCCCCATAGGGGGCCGAATGTGCCGTCCCGGCGCGGTCCTGGGAGATTCGGCCTGCAGTGGAAGGATCCAAGGAGCTGGCTGAGGCCGCCCGAGCGTGAGATTACACCGACACACCCGGGCTGGTAGTGCCTCTTCGCCCAGGTTGCGCTTCCGCCGATCAGACCGAACAGGTAGCCCGTGGTGTCGAGCAGGCCTACGGTGTTCGGCCCCAGGAACAGGCTGCCCGTCTCGATCGACTTTTCCTTCATGCGGATAGCATCGTGGGTGGGAACTCCGTCTGCCGAGATCACCAGGAACCTGATGCCCCTGTCCATGGCGTCCAGCGCGGATTCTGCAACTGCGTGTGCCGGGACGTAGAAGACGGCGGTGTCGATCGCAGGGAAGGCCTCCAGTGCTTCGGCTGCATTGTCGAAGACCGGTGTGCCGTCTGCTTCCTGACCGCCCTTGCCCGGTGTGCAGCCTGCTACGATGCCGGTACCGTACTTTCGCATGAGCCTCGTCCTGCTCTTGCCCTGCTTGCCGGTGATTCCTAGAACGAGCACCTGCGGGACGCCTATTCCCGCGAACTGCTGGAGAATACCGCTCATCCCGATACCTCAGCTGGGACGTTCAGGTGGATTCTGAACTCACCGTTGCCATCGAGGAGGGAGACCGCTTCACACAGGAGGCAGCCGATGCACCTGGTGTCAGGCTGTACCTCCGGCAGCCTCTTCTTGCCGTTCCAGCCAAGGAATCCTGTCGGACATGCCTCGACGAACGCCGGCACTCCATCCCCGCCGAGGAGCTCCGGGTAGAAGTAGAAGTCTCCGGGCGGGACATCGACCGAGAAGAGGGGGGTGCCCTGCGGCTCATCCCGCGGATCAGCTGATACAGGCTCTTCGAGGGCAATTGCCGGCAGGTCGTCGAGCATTACGTTCGGGAATACCTCTGCGGGATAGACGCGCACCTCTACGGGCAGGTCAGACGATATCCTGCCGATCAGTTCTCTGGCCCTGTCTTCGTCCGTTCCCCCGAACCTGAGCAGACAGGGGAGGGGAGTGGCCGATTCACGGAGAGCCTTCCAAACGGCTGCAGCTATGTGGTGCTGGTTCTGGAATGCCATTCCTGAACCCGTGAGGATCAGAGCCTGTGCCCCTTTCTGGGCAAGGATGGTCCTGAGTATCCTGTAGCTCTTGAAGGCGGAGAGACCTCCTGATGTGTCCGATTCGTTCATCGTAAAGATGTCTTCCCCGCCACCCGTAGCCATCTCCCAGAGCATCTTGCCGCCGCCACCACAGAGGTTCGTGGCGATCGAAAGAGCGTTCTCGGGAGGTGTTTCCCTGTTTTGCCTGAAGAACCCGGTACCTGACGGGTCTTCGGAGTTGATGTTCTCGACAGCCCGTTCCAGAGGGGTCCGGTCGCTCACCGCGGATCCCGGTTGCGAGAAGAGATCGGTGTCCTGTTTTGAGACGGCTCTCTTCTCGAACTCCGCCCTGCAGTCGAGGATGGTGGCGGTTCCATCGGTCAGTACGGCGACCGGATTTGCCTCGAGGACAGTGAGGCGGAACCTGCAGAACGTTCTGATGAGGCCATGGAGCACCGATGCAAGCTCAGCCGAGCGGGTATGTCCCAGGATCAGTGATTCATCGGGAGGGTGCAGCAGCGAGAAGGGGATGCTGACGAGGGAGTCAGCCCTCTGTTCAACTCCAGAACCGCCTTTCGCGCTCCATAGCAGGATGCCCGAGGGGGGGGAGTCAGCCGATCCGAGGTCGAGCATACATGCTGCGTAGTGCTCCTCGACTACCTCAACTGCGTCCGTAATGAGCACACCCTCTGTCGAATCCTCTCCGAGCAGCTCTTCGAGCCCGTCAACGATAGATTCGGGGGTGTCTGCTCTCCTGACCAGTCCCTTCTTTGCTCTGCTCGTTGCGCCGGGTATCTGCGCCTTCAGATAGACAGCCGGTACGGGCAGGGGTGAGGGGAGCCGAGAGCCCGACTCGACGAATATCCCGGTGACAACTGGAACGTCCTGGCTCTGCAGGAGCTCCCTTGTCCTGTATTCTGGAAGGGCAGGCATTACGTATTGGCCTCTTTCCGGCGTTTCCGGGCGGCTTCTCTCATGCGGTCGGTTCTGGCTACCGAGGCATGCCAGTCCAGCGCTACGCCTGGCCTGAGACCGTAGAGGTAGTTGTATTCGGTGTAGCAGCCGGCGGTGCACGCCTGGCAGGGCAGCTCCAGAGCCTTCTCGAAGGCTTTCCTGAAACCCGCTTCAATGGCATTCAGCGCATCCGGATAGAGCCCTATGAGGAGGGAGCAGGGGTAGACCTTCCCGTCCACATCAATGTTGCAGTACATCCGCCCGGCTCTGCATGAGACTCCGTGGAATCTGCCCGGGACCCTGGTCTCTCCGAAATCGGGCCAGCCGGCGATACTGCGGAGGTACCGGGTCGAGTTGGCAATGGGTGCCCCCTTCTCCTTCAGCTCCAGGAGCTTCCTGAAGACCTCGATGTACTCTTCCCTCGAGGGCATCATGCCGGTGGTGTCACCGCCCAGCTTCTCGTTGTGGTGGAGGGTCTGGAACGTGGTCATGAAGCCGTAGCGTTCCGCTGTGTCCATTATGAAGTCCAGTTCCCCCATGTTGTTCCTGGTCAGTACGGTTATCGTCCACATTCGTATCCTGCCGCTGGCGACCTCCATTGCCCGAGTGACCTTCTCGAAGCTTCCCTCTTCGCGGTTCCCATCATGCGCGAATTCCGGGCCGTCGAAGGCGAGTACGAGGTGGTCGATGTTCTCGAGTATCTCTCGCCTGGCCGGGATGAGGTATCCGTTGGAGTCGAGACTGACGTAGATGCCGAGTTCACGGGCATAGGAGCAGAGCTCGACTATGTCCTTCCTGGTGAGGGGCTCACCGCCCCATATACCTATCCTCTGCGTACCGGCCTCTCTCATTTGCCTGAGGAGGTCTCTCCACTGCCCGGTCGACAGATCGGGTCTTCCCTGCGATGGTATCTGACAGTACGCGCATCTGCTGGGACAGCAGTCTGTTACCGAAACCATTACGTTTACGGGCGTACGCCTGCCGAGTACACCCAGCAGGGCGTTGATCCCCATCTTCAGCTGTCCTGTGAACTTCATTCGAGTGACTCTTCCGGCACCCCTGCCCACTGCGGGCCGTACCTGCTGTTCGCGATCCAGTGCCTGGCTTCCCTTCCCTGGCCGAGCAGATGGTATGCCAGACGGTACCACCTCTTTGCCCCCATCTTTAATAGACCCATCAGGGGACCGTCCGATGAGGGTTCGTCACTCTTCCTCCCGCCTCTGAGCCTCTTTTCGACACGTGCTACGAAATTCGGGAATGCAGGCATGAAGTCGAAGGCTGGTATTCCCTCCATGGGGGGCAGGATGACCTCTTCGAGACCTCCGGAACTGCCGGCCTTCCCCTCGGTCCTTCTCGTAGTTTCTACCGAGAGCGGATCGAGTCCCATCACACCTGTAATCGAATAGTCCAGTGCCACTCTGTCCAGAGAACCGGCGATGAAATCCGTCTGTCTGGGGATACCGGGTTTCGGTCCGTTCCCCTCGAGGGAGATGGTTCCATCGGCGATCGTGAAGGCAACGGGGATCGTCCGGTTCACGGCAGCGACGTAGTCCGCCAGTCTGCCGTGGTAGTTGTGCCTGTTGTCGTCCAGGCAGCCGTAGAGGTTCTTGAGAGCGACCGAGATCTCCGACCTGTAATGGGTCTTCACAACCGGGATGGATATCACCGGCATGCGTTTGCATATGGCGGGAATGCCGAAATCGAGGCCATCGAGGCGGATCCGTTCCCATTTGTTGTCGCTGAAGTTGTGCCAGACGAGACCGTTACGTTCTGCAACGTCCTTCATGCGGGTAACGGCGAATGCCCGGGTGGCGTTCACGAGCACCTGGCTGGACTCTCCGATATAGATGGTACCCGAACGCTTTCCGAGACGACGGGCAACGGCTTCTACCACCCAGGGTGAGGTATTCACCCCGGGTCGGATGAAGTCCCATGTCAGGTTGACCTTGAGCAGCAGATCCTCCCCGGCGGGAAGGATGTCCTCCCATCCAAGGGCGTCCAGCATGCTGTCTACAGCCTGTGCAACACCTTGCCTCGTAGAGGCGTAGAAGACCTTCATACAGACAGGCTTCCCTTCAGTCAGCTAATATAACATCCGCTGTCGACTCAGGAACCGCATCATGAAAGCCCGGGTTGAATCAGCAGCAAGTGTGAGACTCCTCGAGAAACTGCATATTACCGTTAGCATGTCATTGGAGGTGTACGGTGATAAGGGCTCCTGCCGCAGCATTGACTGTTCTCGTTCTGGTCTCTTCCTCTCCCGCCCAGCCGGTTCTTTTCGGCGAACAGGTCTACATCGAGTGCAATGGCCACCGGCTCAAAGCAGGGACGTATTCCGCACCGATGGTCACGGACTGGAATGGCGACGGGAAGCAGGACCTCCTCGTGGGGCAGTTCGAATTCGGAAGGATCAGGTTCTACCCCAACGAGGGCGAGAACGACAATCCGGTCTTCAACACCTTCTACTACCTCCTCAACGGTTCCGTCCCGCTCTCGGTGCCCTACGGTTGATGCACCGGGGCAACCAATCCACAGGCTGTGGACTGGAACGATGACGGGATGGACGATATCATCGTTGGGACCCGTGAAGGGGGTGTGCACTACTTCAGGAGAACGATTGAAAATGACATCTACCTCGTACAGGAGGATTCGCTGAAGCTTGCATGGAGGCCCCTTGATGTGGGGCTCAATTCTTCACCGACGGTGACTGACTGGAATGGTGACGGGCTTCCGGATCTCGTTGTCGGACGACTCGAGGGCACAGATGGAGGTCTGTTCCTGTTCGAGAACGCCGGATCACTAGGGGATCCGATCTTCCTGACCGAGGACACCGTTCTCTGTGCCGGGGAGCCCATCGGGCTCTATTATGCCTACCCCGACTTCCATGATATGGACCTCGATTGTCTCGATGATCTCATCGTCGGTGCGGGAGATGGCCTGGTATCGTGTTTCCTGAATTCGGGCAGCCCCGGGGCTCCGCTCTTCGAGGAACAGACCTGCTTTGTTCAGGAAAACGGTGACACCATCTGGATTATGGGTTACGTGAGACCGACCATCGCAGACTGGAACCAGGACGGTATACCCGATCTCCTGATCGGTGACTCGGGAGGGTTCGTTTCGTGGTTCCCGGGTATCGCGCCTCAGTCAGCGGGCGGGGAACCGGGTGCACAGGGAGAAGTGACACTTTCCGTGAGCTGCAATCCGGTGTCGGGAGCGGCAGAACTGACGATAGGCATGGGTCAGACTGACGAGCCTTCCCTGTACGTCTACAGCGTTTCAGGCAGGCTGATCATGGAATCACACCCCGGAATACTGCCTGAAGGGACGCACACACTGATGCTGAATCTCGACGGTTGCCCGAAGGGGCTCTACTATGCCGTCTGTACCGTTACCGGCGGAGGGAGAGCATCCCTCCTGATGACAGTTCTCTGACCGTTACCTTACTACAACAAGCCTCCTGGTCATCCCGGCAGTTCCCGTAAGCTTAAGGAAGTAGATACCCGTTGCCAGGTTTCCGGTATCGATCTCCAGGGTCTCTGCAACGGGACTCGTACCCTCTATCAGGTCGACCAGTCTTCCCGTGAGGTCGTAGATGCCGATCTGCCAGGGCCCGGGCTCCTCGAGGAGTATCGGGATGCTGAAGGCAGAGGCCGCCGGGTTGGGATAGGGGAGACCGAGGGGAAGCGCCGGTGTGTCAGGGCCCTGGCTCCCCATGGAACCGAGGTAGCCGCCTTCGACGAGGATGTCGTCGATGTAGAATCCCTGACCGACATCCGGGTCCGAGTTGGATATGAATCTGAACTCGACCTGTACTCCCTCACCGGTCTCGATGTAGGAGAGGTCGTAGCTGTAGGATACCCATCCGGTGCCGATCCCCCTCCCGCTGCCTTGGAGCGCTCCGCCTGAGCCGATGAAGGCAAGGGTGTCCGTTGTGGAGGAGGAGAGGTGATGTACGAGCGGGTAGAGCCCGTCGGTACCGTAGATGGCGACGTCGAAGGTGGTCCAGAAGGTAAGAGAGGCATCCGGCGCGAGGATCATGGGCGGACTCATCAAGCCGCAGTCCATATCCGGCTGGTACCCTCCGGAGTCTCCACAGAACCATGAGTGGGTTGGCGAGTGGCTCTCCGTGGAGGTTATGTGCCACATGTCTCCCGTACCCTGATGAGTCCATCCGGCTTCGCCGCTCTCGATATCGTTGCTTATGCCGGTTGCACCTACCGTCAGTCTGAGCGTGTCTGTCGTCTGGTATGATGCCGTCAGTGAAGTGATGTCGAAATAGAACCACGGGAACGAGGGAGAGGGAGCGGAGGGGGAGAGCTGGCAGATCAGGTCGAAAGGCGTTGTTGATCCTGTAGGGATTGATGCGACCCATGCGCTGTCCTGAACCCATGATACCCAATCTGGGTACTCAGTCATCACCAGTGAGACTTCGTCTGCGCCCATCAGACCCAGGTTGGCGATGTTCATCGTCAGGGTGAACGTCTCTCCGGGGTCTGGTATACCGTCGTCTCCATCGTCAATCGAGTAGGTTGCGAAGAAGAGGCCCGGCGCGCACACGATTATGGGGAGGTCGAGATCCCAGGTCCCCTGGTCTGTCGTCAGGTGAAGATCAAGGTCAACAACGTCACCGCTCGAAGAGGTTGAGAGTACCGAGATGTCGAGCGGTACGGAACCCGATGCTGAGGATCCCGCCGGGAGGTCGGTAAAGGTCATCGAGTTAGACGTGAGATACGCCGGCCCCGACTCGACGACGGCCTCGAGGCTTATCCCGCTGAGGTCCTCTGTGCCCTGGTTGAGCAGCGTTATGTCGATATATGCCTGGTCACCGGGGGAGAGAAGCCCGTCTCCGCCGGAATCGTCGATAAGAATACCCGAAACGACCGGATCCGGACCCGTGTTCTGATCGATCGTGATGCTGGTTCTCCTTACACCGCCGCCTGTAACGGTTACGGTTACAGAGCCAGAGGGGGCGGCAGCGAAGTCGAAGACTGTATGACCGGTGACGTCGAGTTCCTCTACAAAGTAACTGGCAGCATTGTCATGAACGCATACGACCAGACCTTCGACGGAGCATCCGGATACCGTTACGGGGAAGATATCCGTGTTCGGGGAGACGAAGTCAGGGCAGTCGATCACCGGTGTGACCGGGTTCATCCTGTAGGGTCTGAAGCTCGGATCACCGAGGAGATTGACGTCGTACTCGTGCCATCTGTAGACGTTTTCCCAGTGGCTGTAGGGTATGTAGTACTCCTTGGTGTCGGATAACACCTCACCCGATCTGGAATGGAGATCCTCGTAGAGCTCGCAGAAGTAGAGCCGGTCGAGGACATCGGAGTATCCCCAGGTCGGATTGCCTGGTGAGCCCCAGCCGTAGCTGGAGTTGCCGATGTAGGAGACACCGCAGCCGACGGGATTCGTCAGGAAGTGCTCAGCCACGGCATCGAAATCGAAGGG
>SDBS01005934.1_pt1 | contig 11902 bp, 14 predicted proteins | sample 2277091 | NCBI WGS metagenome assembly SDBS01 (sample SAMN10404972, study PRJNA504765) | marine sediment metagenome | isolation source: marine sediment core GS10_PC15, 163 cmbsf | place: Arctic Ocean: Southern Knipovich Ridge | collected 2010 | reverse complement strand
GAGTGATTGTTCTGACTATTGTGGAAAGTGGAATAAACTGTATCGCTTATAGGATAAAAGAAATAAATGCTATAGCATGTGACATTTTATCTGCACATGTTGACAGTGCAAAAAATAAGCTTACTTACTGGAAGAATCCACCAAAGTAAATACCAAAGAGGAAAATATCTGTAGCAGCTCCTGGACAAACAATCTTAGAGTCGTTCTTTGGTGATAACTGATGTTTGAAAAAATTTAGGCTCCTTTGGATACTTCTCTAAGAAGCGTTCTCTTGTCTTCTCGATTCCTTGAACATTCTCACTACAGAGTTGTTCTCTATGTTGAAGCATGAAGTCTAGTGGTTCTAATGCTCGTTTTCGAGTCATATCATAGCTGGCTTTTGCTTTAGAAAGACCAGGTTCACTTCCGTTATGGTCTTGTTCAAAGCATTGAATCAGTATCTTGTCTAACTCCAGCTCAGCAACATAATGTTTGAATATCTCAATCTGATCTCCAACAGTTGTCTTGCTCACTGTTCCTCATTCCTTTCTTTCTCTTGTACTTCTAAGTTTTCTACTGAAAATGTAAATTCTGATTCCAAACTACTTTCAATATCAGACTTAATTCTTTCTTCGGTTGCTATGAATTTAAAAACATCTTTATGAGAGTCTTTTGAATCTAAGATAATTTCAAAAGAAACCAGAAATCTCTTAACGGTCACGTTTTCTCACTCCTTCGGGGGATCATATCTCTTGATCTTCACTCGATCCAGAACTTTTCTTATTCTAGAAATTCTGATTCTATTGATATCAATAATACACCTGATCTCATACAAAGCACTATAGTATTCTCTACTCTTTGCCTTCTCAGCTTCAAGTTCTTTCTCTAATTTTGCTACTTCTTTCTCTAATTGTTTTTCGTTGTAAGTAGCAAAATAATTTTCGTACTTTTTGTGAAATTCATCTATGATTCCGTGATCCATAATGGTTCACTGGTTCTAATTTCACCCAATTTGCTTAAGTATTTTTCCAGTGTAGTCGGGGGATCATTTCTTTCTTTGTTTATCGTGAAACTAAATCAGCATGACATGAATATTTGAGTCACCTACAGTCATAATATGTGAAACCCAAACAGAATCTCTATAATTATCATTAGAAAAATCACTGGCATCCAAATCTACTATACGACTGAAATCTCCAGAGAATTTTATAGCAATATCATTGAACTGATTAACTGTATATCTTTCTGTTGATATTGCTGTAATGTTATATGTACCTGCTAATTCGTTATAAGATACTATTGTATCTAATATTTCAATTATCAGAGTTTCATTATCATCAGATATAATAGATACTACTACATTAGAAACTGGTGATAAGACATATGCTTCAATTTTCAACTTGTACTCTGTAATTTGTTTATCTTGTTCCATTGAAAAAAATGAATATGCAACTACTGAAAAACTGGACACAATCAAAACAAACAATAGAATAATAGCATATTTCTTTTTTGGTTTTCTTGCCGAACTCATATATGATTTCACATCTATCTTTGTTAATACGTATTACTATTTCTAATATCACCCAATTTGCTTAAGTAATTTTCCAGTGTAGTCGGGGGATCATTTTTTCCTTCGTTTGATCTCTGCAGAAGCTTTTGTCTTTACAGTCTTTGGAACGTCACTTCTTTTCATTGAATGACGATATGCTTCTGGAGCACCACCTTTACTAATGCTTCTCAATTCACTTGCCGAATAATCTTCGGGATAAAATGAAGTAACTGGTTTCTTTGACTGTTTACGTTTCTTGCTTTCTTTGGTTCTGATAGGATCAGTTTTTCCACCAGTACCACTTGCTATTAGTTTTCTTTTTCCCATTTATGAACACCTACTTTTTATTCTATCAAACGAATTGAAAAAGATTTGTATTTCATTTTCTTCTCTTGAGTTTTAGGATCAGCACACCAATAATGATCGGGATTGATATTGCAGAAATTATGAGCACATAGTAGGTCATTGATAGATATGGTGTCCAGTGTACTCTGTATTCAAATGTAAAGAAAATGACAATTTGAGTTGTATTTGTTGGATCAAAAGTATTGACAAATTCATAAGCAAATGTATTAGCAAAAGTTTCTGTTGTTACTTCATATTCACCTAATAGGTAACTTCGTGTATCTGAAACTATCTGCGGAGCTTCTGTACGTCGAAGAACATCTAAGTCTTGAAGAAGTATGTCGTTGAATGAAGTAATGACAGTTAATTCTTCGTACAACTCACTGATATCAATCTTCAAATTTATTCTTTGTAATGAAGATTCGGAGAATGTACTTGTGTAAGCAGTAAAATAGAATTGTCGTAGCTCAACATTGCTAACATTGAAATCATAGATCAATGAATCATCAATTTCAGCAGAAGCAATTCCGTAGCTAGGATCAGGAATTGTGAATACATCCGTTTTCAGTTCACCATATTGATCCACATAAGCATCAACATATCTATCTGTATAGACGTATTGTTCTCGTGTTCCATCCTCATATGTGTAATATGCACTTGCACTCATTGGAATCTGCAACATCAACAAAATTACAAAGGAGATTAGTAGTAGATTTCTCGGCTTAATTTTTATCACCTTCAATAATTATTTTCTCGTCTTCATAAGAAATATTACAACAACAATGACTGGAATACTAAAAATCCCTACAACCAAATGAAGAGGATTCATATTTTCAACAACAATCAAATTCCATTCAAATGACAACATAGCTCCAATTGTAATATTGTTAGTATAGAGAATATATGCATCCGATCTTACAGACAGTACCGCTTCTTCTACATCAGTACGATCCATTATTTTATTAAATTCTATAGTTTCAACTTGACCGACTAGCAGATCATTATACACAAATGAATCCTCAAAGCTATCAAGCTCAATCTCTATATCAATCGTTAGTCCTGGGTAGTCAAATGGATTATATGCAGAAACAGATAGACTTTGAAGACTAGCAATAACTACGATTTTATTTGGATCATCATATCTATCAAATGGAGCTGTAAAATCAACTCTCAAATCAGTCATACTTCGTATTATGTTACCATCAGAATGAAGCCCAGCTATAAATGTATAGGTTTCGTGTTCATTGAATATTACTTGTTCTTCAGCTCTTGTTTGTAATGGCAACATTAGCAAAAACACTATGAAGATTAATAATAGATTTCTCGGCTTAATTTTTATCACCTGATTCTAAAAGCGTAGCTTCATTCTTTGGTACTTGCATAATGAAAGGTTCTTGTTCTGGATATGCTTCCTTTACCTTATCGAAGACGTCTTTAGCAGAATTGCCAGAAAACTTTACTTTGCCATCTATTATTGCAACCCACTTTCCAATATGCTTCGTAAGATTTAAGCAGTCTTCTGATTTATACATGATTTCTATTGTGTTTCACTTGCTGAAAAGTATTCGTATTTTCAATTCCGAACTTTTTTGATAGTGATTGATTGCCAACACCTATTGCAAATTCCTTGTTGCTTTGCATGATTTGGATTATACCAACGTTTGCATTTTAGTGCAATTCCAGAAGAACAGCGTTCTAATTTTGCTGGATAAGTTCTACCATTTCTTAATCGGGAAGCTTTAGTTCTTCCACTTCTAGACTTCTTATGTGCCAAGAGGATCGTAACTCCTTCTCCTTAGCATTGTCACTCAATACGGTGACAAGCTCAGGATAGAAGAAGTACCTTTGAATTAATCATGTGAAAGGATTCATGTTGATCTCTTGAAAAGTGTTCGTATTTCATTTTCGTCTTCGTCTTATGGTCATAATCAAAATTGCAATTATTAATGGCAATGTAATAGCTGAAATTATGATTAGATAAAATGTGGGGGATAAATACGGTTTCCATTGTACTTGATATCTGAAATTTATGATCAGTAAAATTGTAGTAAGTGAGGGGGGAATGAAATTGTTGGTTATTTCAAGTTCAATTATGTTCTCAAATGAATCATCTGTCAATTCTTCATCTATGTAAAATGATCTTATATCAATATCAGTCGTCATATTAAATTCACCGTAAGCAGTTCCAAGTTCTTCTAGAACTATGTTATTAAATGATAATACTTCATCATAGTAACTCCATAGTTCTCTCAGATCGATATCGACTGAAATTAATAGTTGCCTGGTGTAATAAGCTGATAAAATATCAACGAAAGCTACCAAAGTGATTTCTTTAAGAATTATAGAATCAACATAATAATCATAGATCAATGAATCATCAATATTTACAAATGATATTTCTTGTTCAGGGTTTGGAATTGAAAATGAATCAGGTATCGTATGTCCAAATTGATAAACATCTCCAAAAACCCAATGTTCCCTATAGACATTAGATTCTCGTGTTCCATCGTCATATGTGTAATATGCACTTGCACTCATTGGAAATTGTAACATCATTAATATTACAAATGAGATCAGTAGCAAATTTCTCGGCTTAACTTTTATCACCGATTTCTATTGTGTTGCTCTTACTAAAAAGGATTCGTATTCTAAAATTCTAACTTAATAGTTCCATTGAACCCTTTAATGAATTTGGATAGTGCCTTCGTAAGACTGCAATAAAAGTTAGATAATTGTTTAATCAAAGTCCATGGATTTCTTTATTCGTAGCCGTCAACTTCGATCTTGATTAGTTGATAGATTATTTTGCACTTCCTACAGAATTGTGCAACCTCAACATCTTTTTGTCTGATCCCATTGATTGAACCAACGTCGATAGATGCTTTGACTGTTGGGTCTTTGCATTTACCACATCTGGGTTTCTTACCTTCTTCTTGAATCAGTTTGTAGATTGTGGGTTTTAATTGTCTATACTTGAGTTTTGTCATGGTTTTAGAATACTGTATTCTTGTTTAAGTGTTGTGTTTTAATGCCTTCTGTGGTGTTCTCTATGAATGAAAATATTAGTTGATTTAGTAGGAATGAACTCTAAAGGCTTAAGACTCGTTTTTAGTTAGAAAAACTAAATAAATGGATACTGTATTCGTTTCTGTACCTATTGATTCTTCAAGAGCAGACGATTCTAACGTACGTTTTAGGTTTTGACCCATAAGATCGTCTGTATGCCCTTCTGCATATACAGGACATACGGTTTTTGTAAAAAGGGTGTTTAATGCGATGAATGGTTTCCTTATGGTGTAAGACTGCATTTTTATTACTCACGATTGTTTGAATTAGCCTATTTGCCAATTTAAGCCAATTTACAAAATATGTGAAGAAGCCTTCATAACCCTTCTTTCAAAGTTGCCAAAAATTCTTCAACTTTACGTTTTTTGTTCAACTTTCTCTTCTAATACAATGTTGGAAGTTCCAACTCCAAGTGCAATAATGTCCTTGGGACTAGGGGGAAAATTCTTGTAAAGTTCTTCTGTGATCTTGAGAGAAGATACTGCAATGTTACCAGGTATCGGAGTCGTGAACCAAAATCCTTTGAATAGTCCAGCTAAGTGACAAGCAACATTTGTCCTTCCTTCTTCCAGGTAGTGTTTGTAAAGTTTTAATTCTGGACCGTCAATTCCAATATCGGGATTTCTGTTGTGACATTTGATAGAGATGATCACCAGTGAATCATCAGCTAGCTTCAACACGAAATCAGGTTGTCCTTTCTTTGCTGGTTTACCATCTTGCGGTTCGAGCACAGTGATTCCAGCTTCGTGAAATTCTTCACTGGCAAATACATATTCAAGAAGAGTTCTCTCAAGCTCAAGTCCCATTTCTCTCTTCAATACTCCTTCGATTGCACCGAACCATTTACGAATAGTTCTTCTTGACTTTGGTGATCGTAACTTCTTGAGTTCTGCAACAACTCCTTCTTGTCCTGTCCATCCAAACTTCTCAATGATTGCATAGTTTTCATATGCAGTCCAGAATATTTCTTCTGGAACGATCTCTGGAAATCTTTCTTTACAGTGATCGAACCAGTATCTAGGTTCTGTTGGAAAAATTGCAGGTTCCATTGGGGGCGGTCTAAGTGCTTCTTCTTTTGCACGATCTAGAGCTGTCCAATCTGATTGCAATTCGTACCAAATCAATGTAGCATTTTCGTAAACTGCAGTCTTGCTTGTCTTGATCTTGAGCTGATCCAATCGACTAAGCCAACCATTGCAAACAGATTTTTTTGGAAATGATTTCTTATCTGGATCGGGTTGCGTTCTCTTCACCCATTCCACAAGCTGATATGCAAGAATCTTTACTAGCTCATCTTCTTCTTCTTGAAGCTCTCTCATTTTTTGTTCCATGTCTTCTTTCTCTGCTTTTGCGATTTTTTTCTTTTCAAATTTCAATTCAGAGTATGTTGAACCAATGATCTTTTCCATATAGAAGATTGCAGGTAGCTCAGCTTGCATATAGCGTAATTCCAGTTCGGACTGTGACATTTCGTATATTGTATCAGAGTGCGTTGTTTCTAAATATTTTCTGAATTCACGTTTTACATACTCAAGTACATCAGGATCATATTCAGGTGGAGTTCCACCGAACCTTTTCACGAGATCGTTGTACTCCATTTTTGCGTGGAAATATGTTTCTAGAATATATGGATCAAGCATGAACATTCCTTTTGCTTTTGGATGTTTTTTAAAATCGGGATATCGAATGAACTTTTGTCCTTCGTAGGTTTCTTCAACAGTATTACCGTCTTTATCGATCCACCAAAAGAAGCCACTGTCCAGATATACAACTCCCATTGGATAATTCCATTGTGGACCATATACTATTGCTTCATTCACATTGAACAAAGTACCTCTTGTCGGGTGATTGAATTCCTTATGCCAACCTAAAGCTCTGAGAGAAAAGTGTGGAGTAAGGCTAGGGTTATGAACACTTGCAACCCAAAATGAATTCTGATTTGCTCGAAGAGTTTCTGTCAGAGTTCGGAATCCAGCATCCGAAGTAGCTGATCCTTTTCCAACGTTCCTTGATCTATATTCGTCTTGTGTCATATCAGTCCAATTTTGTAAAAGTCCAAGCTGTGCTTTTGCAGTAGATTGTACTGGCGACCAAGTAACCATATGATCAGCAGCTATTCCGTGTAAATTCCACTTCAATCTCCTGGAGAGAGAAGCTAACATGTGTTGTATCCTGCTTTTTCCTGTTCCTGTTGGACCGGATACACAGACAACACTATGTTGCCATTCTTTAACACCGAAGAATACATCTGCCCAGGTTGCAACCGTTAGATCGGTTTGCATTGCCAGCTTGAATAGTTCTGTATCATTCGGATTATCAAATCTACCCATTTGTGCTAGTTTCTGTTCAATAGATGTAAGTGGCCGCATATGTGGTCACAACTTATTTTTTATCTCTTGGACTATCTTCGGTTTCTGCATCTATCACTTCTTCACCTTCTGTTTCTCCAGGAGAAGTTTCAGTTGTTGATCCTTTGGGAGCTGGGAGAGCTGGCTTTGGTGGTGGTGGAACTCCAGTTGAATCAGATTGTGTTATTGCATCTGCGATAGCTCCGTATGTTATCGAATCCATAAGCTGAACATTTCCAGTTGTTGTTGCAACACCTAAAGCAGTTCGGATTAGATCAGGCCAAGGTAGCTCCATTGCGAGAATTCTCTTTATTGAAATCTTTTCTATTTTCAACTTTTCAATCCGTCTTGCGTGAACTTTGGTGTTGCCTAACCAAATATCACGTTCTTCTGGAACAATTGCAGATAGAGCATAGAAGTGACAACTCTCGATATTCTCTTCTGCTTGTTTTGTTTTGAGATCAATAGATCGTTCCCGTTGTACTGCAAAGAGTCCAACAGTCCTTCTCATTTCTGCAGTATCATCTCCAGCAATACTAACGTAAGTTTGTATTTCTGGATCAAACTTAATCAACTTTTTAAGAAGACCAAGTATAACTCCAAAAACATCTGTTGTGATCTCTTGTCGTTCTTGAGAACGTTCTGATCTTGTTGACGGCATCTAAATATCACATCCGATTTTGTGTGATACGTGTTACCCATTCTGCAGGATTAGGTAATCCTAAGAACCAAGCACCAGTATCAGGATTGATAATTGAATAACCGAATACTTTGATCAATATGGCCAATAATATAATCCCAAGTAGCATACCTAATATTAGGATCACACTCATTTTCCAGATAGGATAAGGAGATTCTACATATTCAATCTGTTTTGGTAATCTATCTGTGTCAATGAGTGGAGTCATATCAATTTCTTTTTCGGCTTTATCTGTAGCATCCTTCACCTTTTCTTCTTGCTCTTCTCTCTTGAGCCGTGTGATTTCTCGTAATGCTTTCTGATATTTGCTAAGTACACTCTTTAGATCAGTAAGTGACTTTACCACTCGAACAAACATTGCTATCTCTGCAGGTGGTCTTGTATCTCTCATTCCCTTTCTAGCAAGTTCGTCAGTGTAATCAAATGCAGTAGCAATGAATAGAGGAACATCTGTATCAACAGCAAACATATGTTCGGGGAGTTCTACTTTTACTCCTTGAACATCAGCACCTTCAAGAAGAACTTCATTTACGGTTCCTACTCGTACAGCTTCGATCACTCCACCAATACCTGTAAATCCAGTATAGTCAAAATTCACATGAATCTTAGAGTCTTTCTTGATAGCTTCACCATATGGTACTGAGAAAACAATTACACATCTTCTTCTCAAGTCTTGATTAGGATAGATTGTGTAAATATGTGGGCGATACTTTTTGATTGTATCCTCTTGACCACTCCAATATGGAATAGAAATGCCAAAGTACCTCTTGATAATGTCAGTGTTCTTCAATAACTCCATTATCTTCTCATCTTTGAATTTTGCTTCTTCATAAAGTTTCTTTAGAACTTTCTTCATTGAATGAGTGACAAACCCTTCTTTGAATAAAGTCATATCACTAACATCAGCTTCGATTCCATCAGCATTAAGCCAATACCAAATTACATCTGCAGGATCAAGACGTGTGTTTTCATCTACAACTTTATCAATATCTTTTTCAACTTCTACAGATTTATCTCCGTCTTTTTCCTTAATGGTTACGGTTTCAGTGATCTTAAGTTTCTCTCCAGGAAAGAGTTTCAATAATGGAAGTCGGTCTTTGATTTTTTCGTCAGTGTCTTTTGGAATCTCTATTGAAAGGATCATCTCTTTTAATCGGTCTAGAGTTTTGCGAATGTCTTCTGGAATATCATCAGTTGGATCACCTTCTTCGAGATCGAAATATCTTCTTAGAAAGTCCATAGTTGAAACAGCATCAAGAACTGTTTGATCCCTATTTTTAGCTAACTTTTCAAGTTCATTCAATTTCTCAATAGTAGTTTCAGAAAGGTATTCTCTAGTTGTTTCTGCAGTCAATCTCCTTTCATCTATTCCTGATCTTATTACATGCTCGGAAGCATTAGATTGTGTTATTAAATCGAGAGGTTTGATTGTAAGTCGATCTGAAACAAATGAATTATCCAGAAAGAGTTCTCCTTCTTGTCCATCGAGGTCTTGATAAAAGAGTTTCAAATGTATTGCAGGACCGTATTTCTTGACTTCATAGTAAGCCATTAGTCTTCTCCAAATCTCCATTATTATAATTGTTGCCAAAACTACAATAATGCAAGCAATCCCGTACCAAAAAGCAAATATCAGTAGAGCAAGTGCTATTGGATATGAAATGAGTACAAGTCCCGTTTCATAATTGATAAATCGATCATTTTTCCTCTGATTTTTTGGAGCATTGTTGTGATCATACTCATCTCCTTGATATACCAAGTATCGTTCTTCAACAGCATGTCCTCTAGCCAAGTGGTAGAAGTCAATGATATTTTCTCGTTTTCGATAAATAATGATCGAAATGAGTATTATTATAGCTCCTGTAATCACATAGATAATCCACATTGGAATTATGAATGTATCAAAGTCTTGTAGTGGGTTAAACCTTCCATTTTGTATTTTTGTCACTCTCCTATGTTAGCCAAACTGTATCTCCTTCGTCTTCACTGTCAGTATCACTTCTTTCAACTTTCTTAGATTCATCATTTTTGATTCCTCTCCAGATAAATGCTCCAATTACTGCTAGAATTGCTATGACTGTAAATCCAACAAGTAATGTTAATGCAAATGTGATCATGTTTGCCTGAGTATCTGTAACTGCATCGGCAGTTGTTTCAGAAGTATCAGGTATTATAGGTGTTTCAGGTAGATTTGCATAAACCTGCATTATCTGATCGTAGTTATCACCTATAGCACCTTCAACTCCTATGAGATTCTGTTGTAAATCCCAAAATCCAATCCCCGTATATTGTAATCCACCATTACCAGTGATATTCATTACATAAGCAACGTAATACGGAGTTTGTGCAAAGTAATTGATCAATTGTCCTGATCCAGTGTGATTACTATAGTATGTGAAGACAATTCTGTAAACTGCAGGATCAAGTAATATGATTCTTCCATTCCTGGGAACTATAAACGTGATATTGTCATACGTTTGCTGATAACTGAATTTCACGGTTACTAAGTGTTCTGAATCATTATCAATGTAGAACTCATATAATGGTAGAATAATCCATTTATGACTTGAAAAATTGAAATTCGTTTCTGAGTAGATCACAACTCCCCACAAGTTCTTTATCGTAATATTGAATGTTTGAGTAATTGGAACTAGGATTACACGATCTGCAAGAATGATAGTTGTTGATCCATAACTAATTGATACATTTACTGTATAGAAACCAATATCCAATCCAGAAGTTGTTCTAAATGCAAAAATCATTTCACCTGTTGTTGTTGTCGGTATTGCATTTGTATAAGTGATATTATACCAAATCCAACTTCCAGTAGCATTGATCAATACACTCAGGTTATGTTGTCCTAGTGTGGTTAGTAATGCATATCGAAGAGTTGAACCTTCTGCAACTGGTATTGTCTGTTGTACGTTATTATCAAACACTGTCAAAGTAGCATTATTCCAGGTACTTCTTAATGTGAAGTCACAGAAGATATCTCCTAGATTATGTCCAGCAATCCATAGGTGAAGCTCTGTAGGATCGTGGATCAATTGCAATGTTGCGTTTAAGTCTGCTAGGTTTGATATTATAGTAAGTGTCTGTGTGATTATAGATGAATTAGTAGCAACCAATTTCGATACAATTAAAGTGAAGTTTGCCGCCAAACTTGAATCAATTAGTGCTAACTCAGCCGTAATTGATAGATAGTTTGCAGTCACATTCGATCCAATTGCTGAAAGGGTAGCTGTCACTGATAGGTAATTAGAAGTGATATTTGTTCCAATTGCTGATAATGTAGCTGTCACTTCTGTGAAGTTGCTCAACAAATTACTGTCGATCAATACCAATGCTGCAGACACGGATGTGAAATTACTAAGCAAATTACTATCCAAAGCTGAAAGTGTAGCAGCTACCGATAGATAGTTAGAAGTGATATTTGTTCCAATTGCTGAAAGAGTAGCTGTCACTTCTGTGAAATTACTCAACAGATTACTGTCGATCAATACCAATGCTGCAGATACAGATGTGAAGTTGCTCAATAAATTACTGTCCAAAGCTGAAAGTGTAGCAGCTACCGATAGATAGTTAGAAGTGATATTTGTTCCAATTGCTGAAAGGGTAGCTGTCACTGATATGAAGTTTGCAGTCACATTCGATCCAATTGCTGAAAGGGTAGCTGTCACTGATAGGTAATTAGAAGTGATATTTGTTCCAATTGCTGAAAGTGTAGCTGTCACTTCCGTGAAGTTACTCAATAGATTACTATCGATCAATACCAAAGCTGCTGAAACAGAAGTGAAATTACTCAGCAAATTACTATCTAATGCTGAAAGCGATGCTGCTACCGATAGAAAGTTTGCAGTCACATTACTACCAATTTCTTAAAGTGTAGCTGTCACATATAGAGATTTTTCATAC
>SDBS01005933.1_pt1 | contig 11903 bp, 10 predicted proteins | sample 2277091 | NCBI WGS metagenome assembly SDBS01 (sample SAMN10404972, study PRJNA504765) | marine sediment metagenome | isolation source: marine sediment core GS10_PC15, 163 cmbsf | place: Arctic Ocean: Southern Knipovich Ridge | collected 2010 | reverse complement strand
CCTCGGTTATGCCTGGTACGGCAGTGATACCGTTTTCGGCCTCGAGCTCGAGACCACTCAGGCGACGGTCCTCGCCGCCGCCGAGTGGCGCTTCAAGCCGCGGATGTCGTTCGTTCTCCAGTACCTCGGCACCCAAGGTGTGGCCAAGGACCTCGGAGTGTTCTCCGACACCTCCAACGAGATCGCCCTCGGCTGGAAGTGGGAGGTTCGTGAGGCCGGGGTCCTGGAGATCGGGCTGTTGGAGAACGTCGTGTCCTTTGACAACAGCCCGGACTTTGGAGTGCACGCGGCGTTCACGCAGAGGTTCTAGCCCGCCCGCCCGATACTCGATACTCGATGCTCGATACTCGACTCGTCACGGCGTAGCCCGTAGGGCGAAGCCGGATCCGCTCGCCCCTTGACAAGGCCGTCCAGGAATTCACGATTTTGTCGCATCGAGCATCGACTATTCTGATCGCTTGCCGATCGGAAGCTCCAACGCGGCGTCTGATAGACCTCCCAGAGGCCTACGCCGAGGCCCGGTGCAAGAAGGGCAACGCCTTTTTGGACGGATAGTCGCGGGTGCCCTATTCGTAACCACCTGACCCTCAACGGCATACAAGCTGATGAACGACTGAATACCCATTCAGTCCATATCAACAGGGAGGTTCAAGATGGCACTCGAACAGTCCGCGGCAGAACGCAAAGCACTGGAACTGGCCGAATCCTCACGCGAAAGAAACTGGCGCAAACCGAGCTTCCTGCGCGACCTCTTTCTGGGCCGATTCCGCCCCGAGCTCGTGGATCTGGAACAACAACCGCCCGAGCGGCCCGAGTTCCGTCGCTTCATGGAGCGATTCGAGCTCTTCCTCCGTACCGAGGTCGACTCTGCCCTCATCGACGTCACCGGCGAGTACCCGGCCACGGTCATCCACGGTCTGACCGAGCTCGGCGCCTTCGGCATGAAGATTCCCACCGAGTACGGCGGCCTCGGCCTCAACCAGTGGGAGTACGGCCGCGTGATGGCGTTGCTCGGCTCGGTCGATGGCAACCTCACCGCCCTGCTGTCGGCCCACCAGTCGATCGGTGTACCGCAGCCGGTCAAGATCTTCGGCACCGAGGACCAGAAGCGGCGCTTCCTGCCGCGCTGTGCAGCCGGCGCCATCTCTGGATTCGCTCTCACCGAGCCCGATGTGGGATCCGATCCGGCATCGCTCTCCACCACCGCCACCCCTTCCGCCGACGGCAGCCACTTCGTGCTCGACGGCGAGAAGCTGTGGTGCACCAACGGCACCATCGCCGAGCTGGTGGTGGTGATGGCGCGCAACCCCGAAACCGACAAAATCTCGGCCTTCGTGGTCGAGACCTCGTGGCCGGGCGTCGAGGTTGCCCATCGCTGCCACTTCATGGGGCTCAGGGCCCTCGCGAACGGCGTCATCATTTTCGACAACGTGCGCGTTCCTCGCGAAAACCTCATCGGCGAAGAAGGCAAAGGCCTCAAGATCGCCCTCGTCACCCTCAACACCGGCCGCCTGACCTTGCCCGCCGGCACCGCCGGCGCCGCCGCCACCTGCCTCGAGACCTGCCGCAAGTGGGCATCGGTGCGCGAGCAGTGGGGCTATGCCATCGGCAAGCACGAGGCCGTCGCCCACATCCTCGCCGACATGGCCGCCACGACCTTCGCCATGGAGGCGGTGGCCGACGCCACCGCGGTCGCCGCCGACAGCGGCAACATGGACATCCGCCTCGAGTCCGCCGCCGCCAAGGAGTGGAACACCGTGCGCGGTTGGGACCTGGTCGACCGGGCACTCCAGATCCGAGGCGGCCGCGGCTACGAAACCGAGTCCTCGCTGGCCGCTCGTGGCGAGGCCGCCATCCCCATTGAACGCCTCCTGCGCGACTCGCGGATCAACCGCATCTTCGAGGGCTCGTCGGAGATCATGCACCTATTCATGGCGCGCGAGGCGGTGGACAAGCACCTCGAGGTCGCGGGCGCGCTCATCGACCCGGAGGCGAGCCTGACCGACAAGGCGCGCGCCCTACCCGGCATCGCCGCCTTCTACGCCGCCTGGTACCCCAAGCTGTGGCTCGGTTGGGGCCGCTGGCCGCGGTATCGGAGCTTCGGATCCCTGGCCACCCACATGCGTTTTGTCGAGCGCTCGAGCCGCAAGCTGGCGCGCGAAATCTTCCACGGCATGAACCGCTACCAGGCGGGAATGCAGCGCAAGCAGGCCTTCCTCTTTCGCACCGTCGACATCGCCACCGAGCTCTTCGTCATGACCGTCACCGCCGTTCGTGCGGCGCGCATGTCCGCGCAGGGCGACGCCGGCGCTGACGAGGCCCTCCGCCTCGCCGATTTCTTCTGCCGCGCCGCTCGGCGTCGGGTCCGCGACCTGTTCCGCGGCCTCTGGTCCAACGACGATGTGCTCGCCTACAAGATCGGCCAGCGCACCCTCGAAGGCCGCTTCGAGTTCCTCGAGGATTGGGGCCTTGGCCTCGGTCTCAGCGCCGACGATCTGCGGCCGGTGTGTCTGTCGGATCATCGGCGCGACCAGGCCACCGCGGCGTGAACACCCGGGCGGAAACGGTGCGCTCTTCCCCGCAGAACCTCTGGCGGGTCGCCCCACGGGCTGTCCGCCTTCTGAAGGTCGCTTCGATCGAGGGTTTGGGGCGCAGCCCGTAACCTGGACAATCCGACCCGCGACATTTCATCGGCACCCCGAAAAAGAAAAGAAATGCCATCGTCCCTGCAGCCCCTCAGATGAGCGTGGCGACCTGGATCTGTAGCATTCAGACCGTTGGAGTGCTCCGGCCGGACAAAGCCACGTCCTTGTCCCCAGTATCTGTTCGTCTCTTTATCCCCATCCGCTTCATTCGAGACGCCAGTGTCGTGGGTTTGAGGCCAAGCTTTGCGGCGGCTCCTGCCGGGCCGTAGATCCTACCCCCCGCCGATTCCAGAGCGCGTACGATGACCGCGCGCTCGAGCCGTGCGACATCTTCGAGAGTGGGTGCGTCCGGATCGACCCCGGCCGGGTCTCGCGAGCCGGTGACCACCGTGGTGTTTTGTCCGCTTTCCCCGATGTCGAGTGTCAGCCTGCCGTCCCGCCCCAGGATCACGCCACGCTCGATGACATTCTCGAGCTCTCGGACATTGCCCGGCCAGGAGTAGCTCTCGAGCAGCTCCACGTCTGACGACCGCAGCCGAAGCGGCGAAACCTTGAGTCGATCACAGCACTGCTTCAGGAAGTGCTCCGCGAGCAGGACGACGTCCGCGGACCGCTCTCGCAGGGGAGGAACGTGGATCGGCACAACGCTCAGCCGGTGGTAAAGGTCACTGCGGAACGTACGATCTGCCACCGCGGCCCGCAGGTCGCGGTTGCTGGCCGCGATGACTCGCACGTCCACTGTCCGCGAGTGACTCTCACCGATCCTCTCGAGCTGGCCCTCCTGCAGGACCCGAAGCAGTTTGGCCTGCAGCCGGATGGGAATCTCACCCACCTCGTCCAGGAACAGCGTGCCCTCGTCGGCCACCTCGAACCTGCCCACGCGGTCGGTGTGAGCGCCGGTGAAGGAACCCCTGACGTGCCCGAAGAACTCGCTCTCGAACAGCTCGGACGGGATCGAGGCGCAGTTCACCCGCACCAGCGGCTTCGAGCTGCGGTTGCTGAGCTCGTGGATCGCCCGTGCCACGAGCTCTTTACCGCTCCCCGACTCGCCGGTTATCAGCACAGTGGCGTGGGTTGGAGCCACCTTCTCGGTCTGCTCCAGCATTTGGCGCAACGCCTCGCTGCGACCGATGATGGGTCCGAACCCGAGCTCGGTGCGAATCTCGCCTTTGAGGTACTGGAGCTCCCGGGTGAGCCGGTCGCGGTCGGAGACATCGTGGACCAGCGCCATCATGTGGATGCGTCCATCCAGCTCCACCAGCGAGGCCGACATCTCAACCGCCAGCACCCGACCGGCCTTGGTCATGCACGAGAGCTCGTCTGTCCAGCCTTTGCCTTCCTCGTACACCGACCGCGAGAAGGCCCGCATTCGAGCCATGTCGTGGGGATGGACCATCGACATCGGCAACGAAAGCAGCTCTTCGCGGGTGTACCCGAGCATCCGACTCGCCCTGGTGTTGACGTCGATGATCTCGTCGCCCTCCGGATCCACCAGGAAGATGCCGTCGTTGCTGTGGTCGAAGATCTTGCGGAACCTCACGTTGCTGGTCCGCAGTTCCTCTGACACACGTTCAATTTCCGACGCCCGCAAATCCGCCTCGACCAACTTCTCTTGTAGTTGGCGGATCTCGGCCAGCATCTCCGCAGGCGTGAGGTCGTGATCGGGCGTTTCCGACTTGATAGGCATACTCCGCTGTTGCCCTTTGTACCACGAAAATTCGTGACCGGAGAACGAAATTCCGTGATTGACGAGATCTCGTTGCCATCCTGTCCTGAAGGACAGCTCACAAGTACTTGAAACAAAAACTGTTACCCTCGATGACCTCTGGTCACTCGAGGTGGCACGCGAATTGCTCCTATGGGTCGCGAGGTCCAACAGAATGAACCAGACAACGACACCCCTCCCGGATTCCAATACCGGGGACTCGCGACCAGAGATAGAGGCGGCTTTCAAGCGCCAGCTGGGCTCACAGCTCGACCTCACGGTCGCCGATGCCATGGTCCGCACCCTGTCTGACGCCAACGCCCGGGGACGGCTGTCGTCCCGGCACCTCATCGCCGTTGGACTTCGGGTCGCGCAGCTGTTCCAGTGCGACGACTGGTGCACGGCCTTGGAGTCGGAGGGTCATCAGATCGGCGTCGCCCCGTCAGACCTGCAGGCGATGCGTTCCGGCGTTTCCGACGATCCGCGCGAACAGGGGTTGTTGGCACTGGTATCGAAGCTGGTGACGGATCGCGGCCACAACTCGGGCCTCGCGTTGGAAGTGGCGCAGCGCTTCGGCGTTTCGCACGACGACGTCGTCGAGGTGGCGGCCCTGCTCGCTGTGCACAGTTTCGTCTGCTGTCTGTCCAACCTCCACCTGGGAAACGGGGTGGCGGCCGGCTCGGCGGAAGATACTCCAGGAACCGATCACGGATCTCTGCAGACATCTGGCTCTGACAACACAGTCCATCTACAGACAGGAGAGTTACCATGACGAGCACGGCTCGCCCGCCCGGAAAGTACAACGCTCGGCCCGATGCCCCGCCGCCACGCAGGTACGGTGAGGCCCCTGACGCGTTGACGGCACTCATGATCGAGTACCAGCGCGGTTCGATGGACGCCTTCACGACGCTGTACGGTGAGATGGCACCAAAGCTCAGACCGTTCGTCGCCGCGTTCGTGCGGGATTACTCGGTCGCGGAAGACCTCGTTCAGGAGACCTTTCTGCAGATCCACCGCGCGCGACACACCTACACGCCGCCGCGTCCGGTGCGGCCGTGGGCCTACGCCATCGCCCGTCACGTGGCCCTGATGCACCTGCGGTCGAAGAAGAAGCGTCAGGCCCGCGAGTTTCTATGGGAAGTCGACCCCGACCGCATCGCCACGCAACCGGAGGGCGATGCCGTTCCGGACCGTCTCACCCTCCATCGGGCATTGAGCGTGCTCAATCGCGACCATGGAATAACCGTGTACCTCCATCACGTGCTCGGTTTCCGGTTCAATGAGATCGGCGAGATCATGGGTATCTCTGAAAGCGCGGCCAAGGTGCGGTTCCACCGCGCCCTCAAGCAGCTCCGCAGAGCCCTCCAGGCACAGCCCGCTGTTTGACTCGCATCATCCATCGACAGAGTGCCAGGCGCCGCACTGCAGGACAATTTCTCCTGGCTCCGATTGTCAGCTGACTAGCAAGCGCAGCCCGATCGCGGTGATTCCAGCAACGAGGGCGGCGATCGGAAGGGTGCCGACCCACGCCGACACGATCCCGCCCACCCAGCGCCAGCTGCATCGCCCGCTCCACGCCCCGACGCCGAAGATCGCACCCGTCGAGACGTGGGTGGTCGAGACCGGAGACCCGAGCAGAGATGCTCCGATCACCAGCATGCTTGCCACGAGGTTGGCCGTGAGCCCGGGGCCGTGCTCGAGTTGAGTGATTCTGCGCCCTAGCGTGTCGGCCAGGCGCGCAGAGTGGAGCAAGCCTCCAACCGCCATCGCTACCGAGATCAGCACGAGCGACACTCGAGGTGTCATGCCGAGAGAGCCCGCCGCGACGAGCAGCCCCATCACCTTTGGCGTATCGTTCAGCCCGCGTGCGAATCCCAGCGCCGCGCCGGAGATGGTGTGTGCGCCTTCGACCAGCCGCTGCGCGGAAACGCCGGCGATCGACCCCGGATAGAAGGCCTGACATCGAGCATCGTCTCCCAGCTGAGCCGCCGCTCCGGTGCTGTGAAGCACGATGGAGCCGTCGGCGCCGACCGCCACCGGAGCGACGCTCGTGCCGACACATAAACAGGTGTCGGCTTCGATCCCCAGCCACTTTCTGGTCCCGTGCGCGGTCGGATACAGCACCGCTGCCGCGCCGAATGCCAGCAGGGGGCTGACGAGCAGAGGCAGGAAGAAGACCGCACCGAGGGTGCCCCAGGCGACGGTTCCTTCGAGTACGACACCGGCACCGACGAGGGCGCCGATGAGGGCGTGAGTAGTGGAGACCGGCAGGCCCAGCCGCGTCGCCAGCAAGACGGTGGCCGCGGCGCCCAACGCGACCGAGGTAAGGAAAACCGGATCCGACAGCACCTCGGCAGGAACCAGCCCCTTCCCGCTAAAGGCCGTCAGCAGAGTTCCGGCAAGCGCGATCGACGCCAGCGAACCTGCGATTTGCGCACCTGTCGCGACGCCGAGCGCGGTCCGGTAGTCCATCGTACCCGAGCCGTTTGCGCTGGCGCTCGAGGACCGCGGCCAAACGTTCCCGTGTGAGCTTGAGATCGAACGGCAGGGAGTACCTATCCTCGACCACTACTTCTCTCAACGGAGCCCGCCGGAAATGCGAGCGGCGTGTAACAAACCGCGCCGAAATGCGAATTAACAGTCGGCTCGCGAGGACCGGAGGACGGAGAGAGAGCTGGGAGTTTGATGTCAGAGAATACCCACGACTACGGATTCGATCTGCTTTTCCATCCGTCCACCAACAAGTCGACGGCGTTCACGCTCGAGGAGCGTCGACGACTCGATCTGCGCGAGCACATCTTGACTCAGATGTACGAGCCTTCGTATGAAGGCGGAGCGTGCGCCCCATGAATTCCACGTTCGCAATCGACCTCGAGAAGATGTCGCGCACCGCCAATATCGGCATCGTGCTGCTTTGCGGCCTCTTCGCCGTGGCGGGCTACTTCGTCTCGTTCTACTTCCATTTCCTGACCGTCGCCTTCTTCCTGCTCGTCCTGGTCTCGCGTCGCAAAGAGATACCGTTCGTGGGCGAGACATTTTGATGATCCTCCCACTCGATACCAATCGCCCCCCTGGGTCCGGACTTCCAGGGGCGCCCAGAGGCCATCAAGGAACTGCATGAAAACCTCCGATCTTCTCGTCCAGTGTCTCGAAAACGAGGGCGTTCAATACATCTTTGGGATCCCGGGTGAAGAGAACCTGGATTTCCTCGAGTCACTGCGCAACTCCAACATCAAGCTGGTTCTGACCCGCCACGAGCAAGCCGCAGGTTTCATGGCCGCGACGGTTGGGCGACTCACCGGCCGTGTCGGGGTCTGCCTCTCGACCCTGGGTCCCGGCGCCACCAACTTCGTGACCAGCGCCGCCTACGCTCTGCTCGGCGGGATGCCGGCGTTGTTCCTCACTGGACAAAAGCCCATCCGAGCCAGCAAGCAGGGGCGATTTCAAATCGTCGATGTCGTTCGCATGATGGAACCAGTCACCCAGTTCACTCGACAGATCGTGGACGGCAACAACGTGCCCAACCTGGTGCGTGAGTGTTTTCGCGTCGCTCTCGCCGAGAAACCTGGGCCGGCCCATCTCGAGCTCCCCGAGGATATCGCCGCCGAGGAGGTCGAGCGAGAGCCCTTCGCCGTCACGACGGTGTTGCCGCCCTGCGCCAGCCAGCGTGCCATCCGCGAGGCCGCCGAGATGATCCAGGCCGCCAAGCGGCCGCTCTTGCTCATCGCCTCGGCCTGCAACCGCAATAACAGCGCGCCGGCGCTGCGGGACTTCGTCGACCGCACCGGCATCTACTTCTTCTCGACACAAATGGGCAAGGGTGCGATCGACGAGCGGCACGCCCATTGTCTGGGCACGGCGGCCCTGTCCGATCAGGACTACCTCCACTGCGCCATCGAACGGGCCGATTTGATCATCAACGTCGGGCACGATGTCAGCGAGAAGCCGCCCTTCATCATGCGCGAGAACGGACAGAAGGTCATCCATATCTCATTCTTCCCCGCCGAGATGGACGATGTGTACTTCCCGCAGCATGAGGTCATCGGCTGCACGGCCACCAACATGCGCTTGCTCGCCGAAGCGATCAAGCCGTCCGCGAGCTGGGACTTCGACTACTTCGAGCGCGTCCGAGCCGAGATAGAGACCCATGTCTTCGCCGAAAAGGCGGACGCCGAGGGTTTCCCAAACGTGCCTCAGCGCATTGTGGCGGACCTGCGGCGCGCCATGCCCAGTGACGGAATCCTGTCTCTCGACAACGGCATGTACAAGATCTGGTTTGCGCGCAACTATCAGGCCCACGAACCGAACACCGTCCTGCTGGACAACGCGCTCGCCACAATGGGCGCCGGCCTGCCGGCGGCAATTGCCGCCAAGCTCGTGCAGCCCGGCCGTAAAGTGGTCGCCATCTGTGGCGATGGCGGATTCATGATGAACTCTCAGGAGATGGAGACCGCGGTCCGGCTGGGGCTCGATCTCGTGGTTGTCGTGCTGCGCGACGACGGCTACGGCATGATCAAGTGGAAGCAAGCGGGGGCCGGTTTCCCCATATTCGGGCTGGACTTCGGGAACCCGGATTTCATCAATTACGCCAGGAGCTATGGCGCCGAAGCGATGCGGATCGAGCGTACGGGCCAACTCGTCGAAGAGATTTCCGGCGCCTTTGCGCGCGGGGGCGTGCACCTGATCGAGGTGCCCGTCGATTACTCGGAGAATGAGGCCGTCTTCCTCGAGGCGCTCCAACAGAAAACCTGCATCTTGTAAGGGGGACCCATGACCGCCGAATCCAAACAGACATTCGACGTGAAGAGCCCGTTCGACGAGGTGCTCATTCAGACCTTTTCCTTCACCGACGAGCAGGCGGCCTTTGCCGCGTTGGAGAAGGCGCACGAACGATACCGCGACCGCGATGGTTGGTTGGACGCCTCGAGGCGTATCGAGATCCTGGAACGCCTCGCATCGCTGGTTGACGCGCAGGCCGATGCGTTGGCCCGCCAGGCGGCGCTGGAGGGTGGAAAGCCACTGAAGGATTCCATCGTCGAGATCGAGCGCGCCATCGACGGAGTCAAGGTCGCGATCGCGGAAATCAGTCGCCTCCACGGGACCGAGATCACGATGGGCGTAACGGCCTCATCGGCCCAACGCTTCGCCCACACCTACCGCGAGCCGCGCGGAGTGGTGCTCGCCATCAGCGCCTTCAACCACCCCTTTAACCTCATCATCCACCAGGTCGTTACCGCGGTCGCCGCCAGCTGTCCGGTGCTGGTCAAGCCCGCGCTCACGACGCCCATGTCCTGCAAGAGCGTGGTCGAGCTGCTTGGCGAGGCAGGCCTGCCGGGGGGCTGGTGTCAGCTCCTGCTGTGTGAGGACGCCGTCACCGAGAAGCTCGTCGCCGATCGGCGTGTGTCGTTCCTGACCTTCATCGGATCCGCTCCTGTGGGGTGGTACCTGCGCTCCCGGCTGGCTCCCGGCGCCGCCTGCTCACTCGAGCACGGAGGCGTGGCCCCGGTCATCGTCGATGCCACCGCCGACATCGACGCCAGCATCCCGCTCCTCACGCGCGGCAGCTTTTACCATGCCGGCCAGGTCTGTGTTTCGGTGCAGAGAATCTACCTGCAGCGGACCATCACGAAGCAGTTCACCCGCAAATTCCTCGACGCCGTGGGCGAGTTGAAGACCGGCGACCCGCTCGACGCGAGCACCGACGTCGGCCCGCTCATCGGGAGACGAGAGCTGGATAAAGTGGACTCCTGGGTCAGAGAGGCCGTCGATGGCGGCGCCGAGTTACTCTGCGGAGGGCACCAGCTGTCCGATACGACCTACGCGCCCACCGTCTTACTTAACCCGCCGGACGACGCGCGCGTGTCGCAGGAGGAGATCTTCGGCCCGGTCGTCGCCCTGTACACCTACGACGACCTTGACGAGGCGGTTGCTCGAGCGAACGCGCCCGACCTGTTCTTCCAAGCGTCGATCTTCACGCGTGATCTCGACACAGCGCTCTCCGTCTCGCGGCGATTGAACGGAATGGCGGTCATGGTGAACGACCACACCGCTTTCCGCGTCGACTGGATGCCCTTCGGTGGGCACCGCCAGTCGGGTCTCGGGCTCGGGGGGATTAGTTACACTTTGCGCGAGATGACCGTGGAGCGCATGGTCGTGTTCCGCTCGAAGGTGCTCTGAATGGGTCTTGCGCCGCAATGCTGTCGATCCACGAGGCGGTGCACCGCTCAGGGTTTCGGGAAAGGCAACACGGCGGTTCACGCGAACCGGTTCAGCGTCGCCATCATCCGCGCCGGACCCGGACTGAAGCGATCCGCCTTCCTGCCGGCGCCCGAGACGAACGCCACGAGGCCGATGAAGGTGCTTTTCGGCTGACGGCGGCAGGAGGGATCCATGGAAATCCGGTTCGAGAAGCATCTGGCGGCGGTCCACCTTCCGGCCAACTTGCGAATCAACGATCAGATCCGGCGTTTCCGGGAGATATGTCGGCGCCACGGATGCCTCCGTCCGTACCACCACTTCGCCTTCGGTCAATCGCCCTTTCCCCCGCCTCCAGCGGTCGTGGAGGCACTCCGCCGCCACGCCAATGAGCACGACTACCTGCCGACGGCAGGTCTGCCGGCGCTGCGCGAGGCAGTCGCCGAGTTCTACCGCACCACGTTCGGTATCGAGTGCTCGCCGGGGGATGTGGTCGTCGGCCCCGGCAGCAAGGAGCTCCTGGCGATCCTCCTCGCGATCCTCGACGGGCCGGTCATCATCCCCACCCCAGCCTGGGTGAGCTACATGCCGCAAGCACGGATCCTCCAGAAGGAGGTCGTCCCCCTCCGCCTGCGATCGCGGCAGGGGTATCGGCTCACGCCAGACTCTCTCGAGGATGCGCTCAGCCGACTTTCGGCAGCTCAAAAGATCCTCATCTTCAACCACCCCAACAACCCGACCGGCGTCACCTACGCCCGCTCCGAGCTCGACGCCCTCGCCGAGGTGTGCCGTCGTCACGGCGTGATCGTTATCTCGGACGAGATCTACGCCTTGACCGCGTTCGACGGCGGCGGGTTTGCGAGCATGGGTGCGGCCTATCCGGAGGGAACGGTCGTCACAGGGGGGCTGTCCAAAGATCGTTCCTGCGGAGGCTGGCGGCTTGGGGTGGGAATCCTCCCGCAGGGTTCGGACGCTCTCATGGACAACCTCCTGAAGGTGGCCGGGGAGTTCGCCGCCCGCTGTAGCTTTGTCGACTACGACGGGGCGGCGGCTCTTGAACGGTGGCGCGAGGCGCCTCCTGACTCGCCCGAGGAGGAGGCCGCGTTCGTGCGCGCCAACTGCCCGCTCGTCGCCGACGGTGTGGCGGTGATCGACCGTTATCTGGGACAGCTTCGTCGTGGCGAGCGGCCTCGCCACTATGACGGGGTGCACTAGCCCGCATTTCTCACCGGGTGTCTACTGCGGACGGCGAATCGCGGCGTCCCGCCGTGCTTGTCGCAAATCGTGCTCCTCGACGTAGCGCTACTACGACTGCGTCGCCCGATTCGCGACAATCCCAGCGGATACTTGCGCTTCGC
>SDBS01005932.1_pt1 | contig 11904 bp, 10 predicted proteins | sample 2277091 | NCBI WGS metagenome assembly SDBS01 (sample SAMN10404972, study PRJNA504765) | marine sediment metagenome | isolation source: marine sediment core GS10_PC15, 163 cmbsf | place: Arctic Ocean: Southern Knipovich Ridge | collected 2010 | reverse complement strand
CCTGTGCCGGGCACCTGGCCGACCTCAATGAACTCGCCACCCGCAAGGCGGTGGATTACGCCCGCGCCGTTGAAGATGTAGACGATCCAGTCGTCGAGATCGGAGTCGTAGAAGGCCGAGAGGTCGTAGGGGCCTGTGCCGGGCACCTGGCCGACCTCAATGAACTCGCCACCCGCCAGGCGGTAGAGCCCGCCGGAATCGTTCAGGGCGTAGACGATCCAGTCGTCGGCCTCGGGATCGTAAAAGGCGGAAAGCTGGGGCGCGGCCAGGATGGCGACGGCCAGGACGCCCAGGATGAGGACGGTCTTCTTCACTTGGACCTCCTTGATTTCGGAGAATGCTTTTGAGAGAAAACTCAGCGTTTAAGTGTAGCACAATCCGTGCCGGTTTGGGCGGGGACACCGGCGCCCCGATTGTGCTATCATTCAATCAATAAAGAAGTTCCACCCTTCCTCCAGTTGAAGGAGCCGAGTTGAGCGCGCTTCTTTCCAGGACGGGCAAGAAGGCGGGCCGGAAGGCGCTGGTGACCCTCATCGTGGCGGTCGTCGCCGTCCTTGTCGCCTTCCTGTTGAATCTGACCGGCTACTTCGAGGACTTCGAGCTCTCGACGATGCGGGCCCGCGTGCGCGCCAGGGGAAAAAGCTACGAGGGCGCCGAAACACCGGGCGTCAAGGTACCCGGCATCGCCATCATAGACGTGGACGAGCGCAGCCTGTTGCCTCCCGATGAGGAGGGGCTGGGCCGCTATCCAGACTGGACCCGGGAGTACTACGCCCAGGTGGTTGACCTGCTGGTCCTGGCCGAGCCGGCGGCGATCGTTTTCGACATCCACTTCTTCGAGCCGGCGGGAAACCCGGATTACCCCAGAATCAACCGCGCCTTTTTGAAGGACGCCGAGACGGTGGAGGAGGTTGCGGGCTGGTTGACCACCCACTCCGAGGACGACGTGTTCACCCGATCCGTGGCTCGGGCGGATAACGTGATCCTGGGTTTGTCCGCCGTGATTTTTTCCGATGAGGAGCAAGCCAGGGACGTCTCGGGTAACCCCTTCGTCAGACACGCTCTAAAGCTCCCGAAGGAGATAGTTCGGAACCTCTTCTACTTCGCCGGCTGGTCGCCGCCCATCCCGGAGCTGGCCGACGCCTCGGACATGCTGGGGCACACCATGCTGCACCCCTACGACGAGGTAGTCTGGCGGGTGCCGCTGTTGATCGCCGCCGAGGGTCCGCGCAGCGGCGAAACTCTAACCTTCCCTAGCCTGTCCCTGGTCGCGGTGGCCATGGCCCGCGGCGTGCCCTTGGAGGAGATCAGCTTCGACCCCGATGTCGGCGTACACCTGGGCGCCGCCTTGACCATCCCCACAACCTCCCAGGGCGAGCTTTTGGTCAACTACCTCGGCCCTCCCGGGCGCGGCCCCGAGGGGACCTTCAACTTCTACTCCTTCACCGATATGCAGTACCTGGCCGTGCGAAGCGACATGTCCCCCGAACAGAAGGCGGTCCAGGTCTGGGACAATTTCCACGACAAGGTCGTCATCATCGGCGGCACCGCCGAGGGGCTCTTCGATTTCATCTCCAGTCCCTACTCCAACAAGCACCCCGGGCTGGAGATCCACGCCACCGCCATCGCCAACATGCTCGAGGGGGACTTCCTCGGTCGTCTGGATCCGGGGCTGTCCCTCTTGGTCTTCATCGTCCTCAGCCTGGGGATCTGTTACCTGGTGGCGTACATGCGCTGGTGGCTGGCAATCCCGCTGTCCCTCGTCATCTTCGGCGGCTACATCCTCGGAGCCTTCTGGAGCTTCAACGCCCACGGCCTCTGGCTGGAGATCGTCCGCCCCGGCACCGGTATGCTCCTCGGGCTGGTGACCGTCATCGGCTTCAACTACGTCACCGAGCAGCGGGCCAAGCGAAAGATCAAGGACACCTTCCAGCACTACGTCTCGCCCGCCGTGGTGGAACAGATGATCGAGAACCCGGACCTGTTGAAACTGGGCGGCGAGAAGCTGGACCTCACCGTTATCTTCACCGACGTCAGGGGCTTCACCCTTATCGCCGAGCGGATGGAGCCGACGGAGCTCGTCGGGTTGATGAACGACTACCTGACCCCCATGGCGGACATCATCTTCGGCAACCGGGGCACGGTGGACAAGTTCATCGGAGACGCGGTGATGGGCATCTTCGGCGCGCCGGTGCCCGTGGAGCACCACGCCGACGCCGCCTGCCACACCGCCCTTGAGATGATCGAGAAACTCGGGGAGCTCAATAAAAAATGGAAGACCCAGGGACTGCCGCACATGTCCATGCGGATCGGGATCAACTCGGGGCCGATGGTGGTGGGCAACATGGGCTCCCACACCCGTTTCGACTACACGGTAATGGGAGACAACGTCAACCTGGGCTCGCGGCTGGAGCCATTGAACAAGGTCTTCGACACCCGGGTGATCATCAGCGAGCTCACCCGGGAGCGCCTGGTGGACCGCTTCGTCATGCGCAACCTGGGGAACTTCCTGGTCAAGGGGAAGACGAAGCCGGTGGTCTGCTACGAGCTGCTCGGACTGGGCACACCCGAGGATGAGACCCGACGGCTGGTCGAGGAGTTCGAGAGGGGGCTGGAGCTCTGGCGCAACCGGGAGTTCAAACCCGCCCTCCAGCTCTTCGAGGGGTTGACCGAGCGATACACCAGAGACGGTCCCACCGTCTACTACACGAGCCTCTGCCGCGAGCTGGCGGCCTTCGATCCCGGGGATGACTGGCAGCCGATTCACACCATGCTCTTCAAGTAGGCGAAGATGAACGTGTTCCTCTTCTACCGCCTCTTCCTCGCCTTCCTCATCGCCGACTACGTCCTCCAGTTCGACTGGCTCTTCCGGCTGCGGTATGAAAAGCGCTGGGGCGTGTTCGTTCACGCCGGTTTCCACCTCGTGATAACGCTCGTCCTATGCCTGCCCTACCTACGCGACACCTGGTTCTTCGTCGCCGTGATCGGTCTCCAGGTAGTCCACGGTCTCTTCGATCGGTTGAAGAAGCAAAGTCTCTGGGCCTTTTTGGGTGACCAGCTCTTCCATGTGGCCACGCTGATCGGCCTGGCTTTTCTCTTCGGGAATATCACCCCGGCCGACTGGCTCCCGGCCTGGCTGGACGTTCTATGGAAGGACGACTACCTCGTCAACCTCCTCTCCGGGCTCCTGCTCTCGGCCTACATGGGGATGATCCTGGTCAACTTCGCCAACAAGACCTTCCGCAAGTCCTTCGAGCGCGAGGGTTTTTCCGATTACTTCCGCAACAGCTACCTCTTCGGTGGACTGCTGGCCTTCAGCGGCACCGAGCTTGGATTCCAGCTCGGTCCCCACTTTTTCCTGGTGGCGTTGGTTCCCGCGACGGTGTTGGCCTGGATCGCCCGCCGGTCAACCGACACCGACGGCAGCTTTAAGGGCGCATACAAGCTGGACTACCTCTGGATGCTGCTCTGGGGCGTTCTCTGGGGTACCATCGTGGGCCTGAAGCTCTACCCCTGATCATGTTCACCGGCATCATCACCGAGATCGGGACGGTCACCCGGCTCCAACCGGGCGGGGTGGCACGTCTGCGCGTCGAGGCCCCGCTCACCGCGGCCGGCCTGGATGTGGGCGGCTCGGTGGCGGTGAACGGGGCGTGCCTGACAGCGGTGGAGGTGGACGCCGGGGGATTCGTCGCCGAGGCGATGGCGGAGACCCTGGCCAGGACCAACCTGGGTCGTCTGTCGCCGGGCTCCCGGGTGAACCTCGAATCCCCCCTGAGGTTGGGGAGCGCACTGGACGGCCACCTCGTGCTGGGCCACGTGGACGGCCGGGCCCGGCTCGTGGAAAGGCTGCCCGACGGGAAGGCCCAACGCCTGGTGCTGGAGCTGCCGGACGGGGCCCTCGCCCGCTACCTCGCCCCGAGGGGATCGGTCTCGTTGGACGGGGTCAGCCTGACGGTGATCGAGTCCGGAGGGCGGCGCTTCTCCGTTGGGATCATCCCGCACACGGCCGGGGTCACGACCCTGGGGGAGCTTCCGCCGGGTTGGGAGCTGAACCTGGAGGTGGACCTCATCGCCCGGTACCTCGAGAGGCTGAGGGGGGACCGAGGGGGGGTGGACCGTGATTTCCTCGCCGAGCACGGCTTTCTCTAGGCTCGCGCCGCTCTTTACACTGCTCCTGGCCTGGGGATGCGGCGGGGCCGATTCCGCGCCGGTCGAAGATAACGGTGAGGCCGCCTCTCTGGTGGACGTCCTCGCCGGGAAACAGATAACGTCGGAGATCCGAGCCGAGCTTGACGGTCTCGTATCAACCAACACGGAGATGCTCACCGAACTCGCCACTGCGGTCTCTATCGGAGAACTGAGCCCGGCCGAGGCGGATACCCGCTACGCCGGCTGGCTCGCCGGGGAGGCCGCCGACCGCTCCCTGGCCCCGGATCAGCTCCGGCGCCTATTGGCCGGCGCCGTGGGCGGTCGCTACCGGTAAAGACTCCCCCCTTCCGGTGGGATGAGCTTATCCTCACGGGGCCGGTGTGAGGGGCAAAAGCGGCGGCCCGCAGAGGGGCCGCCCTACATTGCCGGTCGGCTGATATCGCCGGTTATCGAACGCCAAGGTAGGGGCCGACCTTTAGGTCGGCCCGCGGGCGGGTCTAAAGACCCGCCCCTACGTCGTACCAGGTCGCGGCTCCCCCCTCTCCCGGTGGGAGGAGCTTATCCTCACGGGGCTGAGGGTGAGGGCTGCCTCATACAAACAGAGGCGGGGATTTGCCGGGGGCATAGCTCGCTACGCTCGGTTAAAATCCCCGCCCTACCTTATCCCGATTCCTGGCGGTTCCCTAGAAGAGCATCTCGACTCCCAGGGTGAAGCGGCGCGGCGGACGGGGATAGTCCCGGTCGGCGGCGGTGTTGCCGAAGCTCACCGGCACGTCGGCGTCGGTGATGTTCTCCAGGGCGGCGTAGAAGTGGAAGCCCCGGGTCAGCTCGTACTCCGCCCGGGCGTCGAAGGTCCAGACAGCGGGTAGGGTCTTGGTGGTCATGGTCACCTGGGGGGCGTCCGAGTAGTCGGGATAGTAGGCCACCCGGTCGCCGGTCCAGCGGGCGAGGAGGCTGATCACGCCTGCGTCGTAGCCGAATGATAACTGGTGCCGGGGGTGGAAGGCGGCCCGGCGCTCGATCATCTCCGTGCGCAGCTCGCCGCTCATCCAGTCCGAGTAGACCACCTCGCTCCTGCGCTGGGCGGCGTCGGTGTAGGTGTAGTTTACGCGGAAGGGACCGTGTTTGAATCCCACGGTTGCGCCGAGAACGGTCTGGGAGTCCACGTTTTCCGGGGTCCAAAGAAAACCGGTCTCGTCGGGTTGCCAGGCAATCAGGTCGGTGGTCTCGCGGTAGAAGGCGTCGCCGCAGAGGAACGGATCGAGGGGGGTCTCCCAGGCGAAACCCAGGTCCACCTCCCAGGCCTCCTCGGGCCGGAGGTCCTCGTTGCCACCGGTGGGCCAGTAGAGGTCGTTCAGGTTGGGCGGGCGGAAGGCGGTGCCCCCGGAGAGGTAGAGCTGAAGGCTGTCCAGGCCCGCTGCGATGGTGCCCTTGCCGGTGAAATGGATGCCGTGAGCGCCGTGGCTGTCCACCCGGCCGCAGGCGTTCACCGAGAGGTCGCCGAAGACGGCCTGAACCTCCAGCCAACCGCCGATGTTGTCGAGCTCCGGGTCCCACTCCGTGGTGGTGGTGTCGCCGGGATCGTCGGGCTCGATTGGGTCGGAGCTCCAGACGGTCGAGTCGGTGCGGGCGTCGAGCCGGCTCAGTTTGTAATCCACGCCGACCTCGAACTCGACGGGATCGAAGAGGGAAAACCGGCTCCAGGCCGAGCCGTAGTAGGTGGTCGTCCTGAATTCGCTTTCGTCCTCGGTCAGGTTTAAAAAGCGGTAGCGGGTGAAGTGGTCCAGAATGTGCTCGCTCCAGCCGAGGTCCGCGTGCAGGAGTACCTCGCCGAGGCGCCCGTGGTAGTTGAGAGTGGCGCTCTGGGTGTCATCGGACTGGTTGTCGTAGAGGCTGGTAGCCTCCTCGTCGCCGAACTCCGGGGGGGAGCCCTCGGCGGGACGGGGACCCGGCAGCCCCTGTTCCTTTGTCCACCGGCTGTAATTGGCCCGGATCGTGTGACCGCGCAGGTCCGCCTCCGCACTTAATCGGAAGCCTTTGTCCTCGGTGGCCGAGTTCCCGCGCCAGCCGTCGTGTTCGCCCAGCCACCCCCGCAGGGAAAGGGTGACCGCCTGCTCGAATTCGTTCCCGAGGGCGAGGGAGTAGCGTTGCTCGCCGGCCGAGCCCAGCCCCAGGGTGAATTCGTTGTTCGCCAAAGGGCCGACCTTGGTCACCAGGTTGATGACCCCGCCCACGGCGCTGCCGCCGTAGTGGCTGCTGGCGGTGCCCCGGTGGATCTCGATCCGTTCCAGCTCGGCCAGGGAAATACCCGAGAGGTCGGCCACGCCGGTGGCGGCCTGGTTCACGGGGATCCCGTCTACGAGGACGAGGACCTGGTTGGAGGCAGAGCCCCGGATCGAGGGAGTGGCGAGACCGCCGGGCGTGCCGGCGTTGTTGATCCAGACTCCGGGTATATCCCGGAGAAGCTCGCCCAGGGTGGTCGCGTTTGAGGCCAGGATATCGTCCTCTTCCAGGATGATCCAGTTTATCTCCGAGACGGGCTGGATCTCACGGATAATCACCAGGTCGCCGTAGGCGTTGACCACCGGAGCCAGGCAGAGGATCGTAAGAATGAGGGGTGCGATTTTCCGCAACACGAAACCTCCAGGAGGTTAATGTTTATGCAGGTGGAAACGATTCCGTTGAGAAGCCGCCCGACGCCGGAGGGGGTCCGGAGAGGGGCGGCGGAATCAGGGCAGGGTGCGGGCGATCATGGCTACCTCCTTTGACGCGAAGGGGGCAACAACGACCGGGATCGGGTATCCTGGCTTACGGCTTCAACCTAGAGCGTTGCCGAGCGATCCGGCTCGGCCACTCCGGTACGGGATGGACGCCTTCCCGGGTATTTACCCCGGCGGCCTCTGTCCATCCGTCGCCGTTCACAGTGGCGCGACCGCGGCGGATTCTCACCGCCTTCCCCGGTCGAGTGCTACGACTCGACTTCCGGTCGAAGGGGGAAATTCAGCCTGTTGCGCACGTTCCGTTGTGCCGGCGGTGGTGCGGTTTTTGCAAAAGTTATCGAACAGTATTCGAGCGGCGCAATGGATGTGTGATCTTGAATGCTGCTCGCTCGTTACGTTCTCGCAAAAACCGGACCACCGCCTCCTTGACTGCCCAATTGCCGATTTGGATACCTGTGCAACGGCCTTGCGCTTATCATACCCGGATGGCGGTGGTTAGTCAACGGGTTGAAAAAGAGATACAATACCGGCGTCAACCTTTGAGGAGAGGCGCATGTTTGATCCCGACGCCGCGGTTGAGTTCCTGAAAGGGAGGGTCGGTCATAAACGGTGGACGGCACTGGTGTTGGGCTCGGGTCTCTCGGCGGCGGTCGAGGGGATCGGAGACCCGGTGGCCTTTTCTTACACGGATATTCCGGGGATGGTTTGCGGCGAGGTTGAGGGTCACCCGCAGCGGCTGGTGGCGGGGGTTCTGGCCGGTGTGCCGGTGCTCTGCTTCTGCGGCCGGCTGCACTATTACGAGGGGCATTCCATGGACGCCGTGACCCTGCCGGTGCGTCTGGCCGCGGGGTTGGGAGCGGAGGTGGTGATCCTCACCAACGCGGCGGGGAGCCTGCGCGTCGAGATCAAACCGGGAAGTTTTCTCGTCATCCGGGACCATCTGCACCTGATGGGCGAAAATCCCCTGCGGGGCGTGCCCGGTTTCACACCGATGACCGGGGCCTACGACGCCGACCTGCGCAACCTGGCCCTGGTGCGGGCGAAGGAGCTTGGCCTGGAGGTCACCGAGGGAGTTTATACCGGGGTTAGCGGTCCCAGCTATGAGACGGCGTCCGAGGCGGAGGCCTTCCGCAGGCTGGGCGGCGATGTCGTCGGGATGTCCACCACGCCCGAGGTCATCGTGGCGCGGAGCCTGGGCCTGAAGGTCCTGGGACTATCGGCGGTGACGAACTACGCCGCCCGGGAGGGCGAGGACCACGAAACGGTGCTGGCGAGGGCGGAGACGATGCGGAAAAGATTCGGCGATTGGCTGAGGGCGATTGTGGGCGGCCTGGCCTGATCCGTCCTTGTGCGGCGCGTAACCAACGCGGCGCGTTGGATCGCTGCTCCACGAGGGGAGTTTCTAATCGCTCGAAAGCATTTGCCGCGAGCCGCGCGTAACCAATGGTTCCCGTTGGTCGCTCGCGTTATTCACTAAGACAAGGGGTTTTGCCGGGGGCATAGCTCGCTTCGCTCGGTTTAACCCCTTGCTTATCATCCCCGCGTACGAAACCAAGATTGCAAACGTAGGGGCCGACCTTCAGGTCGGCCCGCGGGCGGGTCTAAAGACCCGCCCCTACATTCTCCCCCTCACCAGAGGGGCGGGGGGACAGCGCATTGTAGGGGTGAGGGGATCATTGTGTAGGAGCGACCCTCCACGGTCGCCCGTCAGAACCACTTCTTGCGCTTGAACGGGGTCAACAGGCCGACGATTATCAGCACCGCCTAGTCGGGCTTTTTGGCCTCCCCCCGGGCCCGGAGGGCGAAGAGGCCGGTGATCCCCACCGCCGCGCCGGCCAGGGTTACCCACTCGAAAATCGAAAGGCCGTCCGTGGTTAACAGATTGATGACCATCCCGACGGCGTAGGCCCCCAGGACGGGCACGCCGACCCAGAAAGCGGGGCTGGTGCGCTCCCGCTTCGGAAGATCCCCGGCCACGACGTGGCCCGAGAGTCCGTCTATCACCAGTGGCCAGTCGGCCCCGCTATTGCCCGCGGTGGAGAAGACCACCCGCCAGTACGGGTGGTAGATGTAGGCGGTCAGGCTGCGAACCGCATCCTCGTGCTCGGAGCTGTCGGCGGGGTATGGTGGAAAGAGGATGTCCGCCGTGGCGAGGCCGTCCGGATCGAGGGGCTCCACGGTGAGCCCGGCGGAGTCCTCGGCGAGGTGGGCCCGCAGCGGGTCCTGTCCGGTCAACTGAAGTTCGTCGGCGTCGAAGGCGCACTTCAGCTCCGTCGTCTCCCGCCTCTCGACCGAACCGTTCACCTTGACCAACCGCTCGGTGTAGGTGATCCGCCAGGGGACCAGCAATCGCTCGTTGGCCTCGAGCTTGAGCCTTCCCCGGTAGCCGGTGTCCTTGATCCGCTTCCGGGCGGCGAGCATTGCCTCACCGGAGTTGAGGCCCCCGACCACCATGAACGTGGGGGCGTCCTCGGTGTAGTGGGCGTACGCGGCTCCGCAGTGCCTGCAGACCAGGGCGCCACCGGCGAGGTCGCCGTGGCCGGGACGGCCGCAGGAGGGGCACCGGTAGAGCACTGTCAGGCGCGATAGCACTCGCTATTCCTCTAAATACGTCTCCAGCCAGTCGGCGATTAGCGTGAGCACCTCTGGCCGTGAGGCGAACATGTGCGTTCCGTGGCCGCCGTCGGTGTAGAGCTTGGTCTCGGCATCGGCGAAGTCTCCGGCGAGCGCCGCCACCGTTTCGTAGGAGTAAGTGTCGTCCTTGGCGGCGACTAAAAGCGCCGGACGCTCGCCGTACTCGACGACCTTCTCCCCCGGTTTAACCCCCCGGAAGTCCGAGCCCGGGCTCAGCATCACCACGCCGGCCACGCGCTCGTCCTCGGCGGCCTCCAGGAGGACCAGGTTGGCGCCGATGCTGGCCCCGATCAAGAAGTAGGGCCCGTCAACCTTCTCGGCCAGATAATCCAGCGACGAGCGGATGTCATGGGTGCAGCCCAGCCACTCCTCGGTCTCGAAGTTGGTGAAGTCGAGCGCGCCGTAGGCCGACTGGCCGTGCCCGCGCAGATCGATGGCGATCACGTCCAGCCCCTTGCGGATCAGGTGCTCGACGAGCGGTTCCCAGTCGGCGCGGGTGCGCCCCAGCATGTGAACCAGGACCACGCCGCCGCGCGGCGGGGCTCCCTCGACCTTGATGTATTCCGTGGCCACCGCCACGCCGTCATCGGTCACCTTCTGGATCACCGCGCCGCCAAGGACCGCCGGGGGCGGCGGCGAGTCCCCGCCCTCGAGCGCCACGTCCGCCGTTTCCCCGGCCGTTCCGTCCGCCGTATCCGGTTCGCCCTCCTCGGAGCAGGCCGGGAGCGCGATCAGGATGGCGAGAAGCAGCAGTAAAGGTATCCTCTTCACTCTATTCCTCCCAGTTTTCCTTGATCGCTCTAATCCTACCATAACCGAAGTTATGCCGGGTACCGGGAGCGCCGGTCGGCTTGTGGTGGTAAGGGAGGGAAAAATCAGGTATTATTAAGATGTTGACACCCCTGGAGGAACGATGAGGGCCTTCTTGACGATAATCGCTGTTCTTTCCGTCATCCCCACCGCCGCCCAGGAATACACCGAGGAAGAGCTGCGTGAGCTCGAGGTCACCGACGTGCTGTTGGACACCGAGACCGGGGCGACGAGCCTGGTCTTCCAGGAGATTGATGGGGAGCGGTTCATCGTGATGGGGATCGGCCCCGGCGAGGCCACCTCCATCGCCGCCGCCCTGGAGGACTTCGGTTTCGAGCGCCCCCAGACCCACGACCTCCTGGTCCGCATAATCCTCACTCTGGGCGCCGATCTGGACCGGGTGATAATCACCCAGCTCCTGGAAGGGGCCTACTACGCCCGGCTGGAGCTGGTCCGGGACGACGAGGTGCTGGCCATTGACTGCCGCCCCTCGGACGCCACCGCCACGGCGCTCCGCTTCGGTGCCCCCATCTACGCCACCGAGCTGGTGTTAAAGCAGGCCTGGGAGTCCTTCGAGGTGGAGGACCCCGGCGCGATCGAGGACATCTAAATAACATTGATAGGCGCTTGGGTTTCCTGCGTAGAAGACGCTTCGTTTGGTGCTCTTTTTTAGTTACGCGCCCTCCCGCCCCTCACCCTTACCCGTGGGCGGCTGCTCCTCCCAAAGGAGGGAGGGGACTAAAGGCCCGCCCCTACATTTCTCAGACAAGGAGCTTTAGCCCCTTGCATTAAAACAAGGGGTTGAAATCCCTTGTCTATTGCGTGTCTGCAGCCCTGCAACCCCCGATTAGGCTGGACGAATAAGGCCGCCGTAACGGCGTATTTCAAAGGTCTCGATTCTTTAGTTCCTTCGTAGGGCGGGGTTTCGCCGGGGCGTTACTCGCTTCGCTCGTTTTCCCTTCGGGCGCATATACCTAACCCCACCGCCGCTTTTAAGACTATTATGCCTTTTCGGCGGGGATTCAATCCCCGCCCTACTTTCATTGGTCAGGAATCTTTATTAGTGGAGTTCCAGTTGGTCCAGATAAAGGTTGTGATCTGTTTTAATTGCGCGCCCTCTCGCCCCCTACCCCGGCCCGTGAGCGAATGCTCCTCCCACGGGGAGGGGGAAGCGGCGGCCCGCATTGGATGCATTACACCGGTCCATCCGCGCAAGGGGTAAAGAAGTGTCTGTCCATAAAAAAAGGGCCCCTCGGGGCCCTTTTTTAGCGGGGGGTGTGTCAATTCAGCAGGTTGACCAGCTCCGCGTGCTGTTTGCGGAGTTTTCGCAGGGCCGAGAGCTCCACCTGTCGGATGGTCTCGGTGGAGTACCCAAGTTGGCCGCCGGTGTCGGCCAGGGAGTGGCGCTCACCGTCAACGAAGCCGTAACGGATGAGGAGCACGCGGCGTTCACGCTCGGTCAGCTCGCTCAGGGCCTTGCGGAGGGAGTTCTTCAACAGGTACTCGTGCCAGAGGTCGTCCGGGGCCTGCAGGACGTCGTCGGAGATGGAGTCCAAGAGGGGGTTGGCGTAGTTTCCGTAGGTCCCGT
>SDBS01005931.1_pt1 | contig 11904 bp, 22 predicted proteins | sample 2277091 | NCBI WGS metagenome assembly SDBS01 (sample SAMN10404972, study PRJNA504765) | marine sediment metagenome | isolation source: marine sediment core GS10_PC15, 163 cmbsf | place: Arctic Ocean: Southern Knipovich Ridge | collected 2010 | reverse complement strand
TATAAAGCATTTTAAGAAGGGTATATACATAAAGAACAAACAAAGTTATACCCTACCAAAAAGTATATAAAGGAGTTATACTTCATTTTAACATGGAAATAGATAAAGAAGGAGATTAAAATGCCAGAAGATACAAAAGAAAAAATCTATCAGTTCCTTAAAGAAAAGAAACCAAAAAGATTTAACATGAAAGAATTAGTAGAAGAATCTAAAATAGCTTCCAGAGCAACAATTCTTAAATGGGTGGAAGTTCTTGTAGCAGAGAAAAGAATTTTAGTAGCAGATTATGGAAATGTAAAATTGGTGTGGATAGAATGAAAATCAAAGAAAAGGTTTTGATGGAAAGAAAAAGGTTTATTGAAGAAAACTTGGAGGAATACTCTAAAAAGAGAGGAGAAAAGTTTTTCTTTAATTACGCAACTGTTCAGGATTTTGGTTTAATGTTATTAGAAAATAACTTAGCAGAAGTTGGCAAGGTGATTGATGAATGGGCTATTAAAAGAGGTTTGAAACAAGATAATATGCCTAACATTGCTTACGAGGAACTAAAAAAGCAATTAGGAATATGAATGAAGAAGATATATTAGAAGAAGCATTGGAAGATCTAAGGCCAGACCGAGAAGAATTTATTAATAGGCGTATAAACCATCTCAATTTTTCTAGAACTATATTTTGGTTGTGTGTTAAATCAAGAAAAGATAATTATGTTTATGCTTCTGAATTAGCGGAATTTCTTAAAATAAGTCAAGCTAGATCTAATCAAATATTAAATGATTTTACAAAAGCAGAATTATTAGGAAAGAGATTTCCAACAAGCAACCTAGTAGAATATTGGATAACTAAAGAGAAAGATAAAGCAATAATATTAAATTATTTAAAAAAAGCACAAAAGACATTAGGAATTAAAGCTAAACTTATGGTAAAACAAAAAGAAGAATGACTTCAAAGGATACTAACACGCACTTGAAAGGGGGTAATCAACAGAATGAAAAGAACAAAAGTCTCGCTTGAAAGATTGAAGAAAAATAGTGAGTGGATCTATTTTTTCCTTGGATTTTTTTTAGTTATTGCAGCAATATTCAAAAAAGATATTGACTATGCAATACTTGGGGGAATCTCCTTCTTGTTTGTAAGATTAACTGAAATAACAAGGAGACAGTTATGAATATAAGAAAAGAGATATACCTAAAAAAAAAGAAAGTTTTTTATTGAGAACTGGATGTATGGAGTAGACTTTGAAATGGTGAGGGAAACAAACAAATGAAGAAAAAAGAAAGACCAAGAGTTGGAAAGAATTTAGATAAAGCAATGTCTCAAAAATTAGATATTGAACAACCAAATGACATACTCCCAACACCCTAAAGGGTGGGGTATCTTGAGGGAGAAAAACTAAACCAAAAGGTATATAAAGGTATGATACCTTACTATACTGCCTAAAAAGGCAGGAGAAAAAACAAAATGCAAACACAAAAAATGGCTGATGGAAAGACATCATGGCAGGATGTGAGGTTAACCTTACATACATATAGAGAAGGAGGAAGTATGATTTGTGATGAACAAAGTATATCCTTTGAGAAGATACCTACAAAACCACAGATAGAAAGAATTGTTGAAACATACAGGAGAGTGAAAAATTGGAATGGAAGGGTATTTATAAACCTCCGTTTCTCGGCAGTTTCTGACGGGGAGAAAAACTAAATGGTGACAGAAACACAGCTAATTAAAAACTACATGGAGAACTATCCAGAAGCAGGAGCAGGGAATAGTTTAAAGTGTGTAAAGTGGAACTACGAGAAGATGGAGTTTGACTTCTGGGATGAGGAAGAAGAGAAATCCTACAAAGTAGATATGAAGTCATTGAAGAAGGGCTTAAAGGTTCTTCTTGAAGTGATTAGGCAAGGTAAGTATTTCAACAATGGAGTAGTGCCAAACCTAATATCCGAAGGATACGATGATGATGCACAAGACCACGATGCCTTAGTGCAGTGTGCAATCTTTAAGGAGGTTATATATGGCTGATAGAAATTCCTTAACTATATACCCAGACAAAGAACTCCTGAAGAAACTTGAAAAGGAAGTAAAAAAACAAAAGAGGAGCATGAACAATTTGATTTTATTTATTCTTGCTTCTTACTTTTCAAAGAAAAGATGAAACAAAAACATTTCAATCCAGAAGAGCATAGAATTGATGTGAAGATGGCGAAGGTTAGAACTTCTAATCACTGCAAACATAACATCAATTATCACATAGTTTGGATACCAAAATACAGAAAACAAGTCTTAAAAGATAAAAGAATTGTTGAAGTTCTTACAAATATATTAAAAGGGCAATGTGAAGATTTGAAAGTTGAAATGTTGGCTTTAGAAATAATGCCAGACCATCTTCATATTTTTGTTGGAGCAAAGCCAACCAACACTCCTTTTAAAATTGTAAATCAATTAAAAGGCAACACTTCAAGACAATTAAGATTATTATTCAAAGACATAAAATTCTTAGGATTTAAAAAACATTATGGAAATGGTTTTGGTAGTCTTTGGGCAGATGGTTATTATTGTGGAAGTGCAGGTCATGTTTCACAAGAGCAAGTGAGAAGATATATTTTAGAGCAAGAAGGAAAACCACTTTTTGAATACGATATTTATGGATGTCCAGAAGAACTAAAAGGGCAATTAAAAATAGGAGATTTTACATAATGGAAGATAAAACAGATACAAGCACATGGACAGCAACTTGTGATGATTGTGGAGCAAAAGGAATGGAGTATTTTAATTTAAAATATCATTGTGATAAATGTGGTTATATTTTAGAGGTTTAAAATGGAAAAAACGAAAAAACAGATAGAGCAAAGGTTAAAAGAGAAATTGGAAAAATTAAAGAAAGAAGAAAGTATCGGAATGTTTCCAACTCAAAGAGCAGTTCTAACAGGTGAAGTTCAAACTTTAGAATGGGTTTTGGGAAAAGGAAAGAAGGGAGGAAGGTTTAAGACATAATGGAAAAACAAAGAGAAGACACATATAAAGAACTTTTATTACAAGTTCATGCATCACGAAAAGAGAAAGATAGGGTTATTAGTGAAGTTGTTTTATGTTTTGAAAATCAATTTGGAAAGAAAACAAGATTATCTGATAATAATGCTTGGATTTTACATAGAATATTTGTTGAAGAACTAAAAAAGGAGGTTCGCAATTCCTCCCAAGCATAAATGCTCGGGTATCCTTGCGATATTTATATGACAGAAAAAATTAAAAGAATAGTTGAAGGACTTTTAAAAGAAGATCCTCGTTGTAGAGACAATGATAAGTGGTTAATAATCCAAACATTAAGAAAGTTAGGATTTAAATTCTGGATTGATTATAAAGACCTCGAAGATATTCCAGCGTTTGAAACAATAACAAGATGTAGAAGAACAATTCAGCATGAAGAAAATAAATATAGTGAAGATTACACTCCACAAAAGGGAGTAACATTTGAAAAACCAATAGAGAAATTATCATAATCATCTTTCCTTTATGCCTGGAAGGGTGTGGTTTACTTCTAAAGGTCAAGTAAACCTCCTAGGGGCTTATTTCACTCTGTATAAGCCCCAACTTATAATAAAATGGAAAATCAAAACATTTTTATATAACTATTTCCTTAGTTAACACATGAAAAAAGGTGTATTTTTTATTGTAATGTTATCTCTAATTCTTTTTCCATTAGTTAATGCACAAGGACAAGCGTTTCAAGTAAATTTAAATCCAGATACAGGTATTCAAGTAATCTTTCCTAGGTTTGAGACATTTAAGCTAAACCAAGATTTTAATTTAACAATAAATACACACAATATATCAGATGGAAGGCATATAACTGATGCTAATTGCACTATCTTTATTGTTAATCAAACAGGGAAGATAATTATTAATCAAAAGTTAGAGAGAGCAAATGATCTTGGAGAAGGTCTCCATGTTATTTTTTTAAATAAAGGAAATTTCTCACAAAAGGGATTTTATGATTTGCATATAGATTGTCAAACATCAAATATAGGTGGACTTGTTGATGGAATTTATAAAGTAACAGATACAGGAGAGGATTTAGATACTCCAAAGGTAGTAATTTATTTAACCCTTCTTTTTGGCGCTTTGTTCTTTTTTCTACTCTGTCTTTATGGAGGGATAGCATTACCATTTAAAAATAAGAGAAATGAAGCAGCAAAGATAATAGCTATAGAAAGATTAAAATATTTCAAGTTAGCACTATTGTTTTTATCATATATATTATTTGTCTGGATAGCAAACCTTTTATTCGCATTGGCAAATAACTTTAATATCTTAACATCATACATAGCATTTTTTGAAATAATGTTTAGAGTTATAAATTCATTTAGTTTTGTAGTATTTGTAATAATGTTTGTGTCAATGTTATTTTTAGCATGGAAAGATTTACAATTAGAGAAATTATTAAGCAGAGGAATAAATCCAAAAGGATAAAATGCAAACAGATAAAATAGAAAATAGCACTACAAGAATTGACCCAAGATTCAACAAGGAATTAGAGGAGATAAAGAAAGAGAGACTAAAGCGAAAAATAGATAAAAAGAAAGTGTCTAGTAGAGCCATAACATCATTAATACCAAAACACAAACTTTGGGAAAAAATAAAAAGAGACATACTAGAATACATATTTAAAGAGGAGACAAATTTTAAAAATGAATAAAAAAGGTGTGGCATTAAGAAATATCTTCGTATTTCTAATAATGGCTCTTCTAATAGTAATCCTACTAGGAACTTACCTTTTTGCTTATAATGCTATAACGGTTAGTTTATTGACTTCTGGCGCTACCTCTGTAGGAGCAGCAAATCTTACAGAGGCGACAGAGGATACTCTAGGGCAGATAAATAATGCGGCATTGACCCATACAAATGTAATTGCCATAATGTTCCTATTTGCTATGGCCTTCTCATTAATCTTTGCTGCGTATCTCACAAGGGATCAAGTACCCGCAATCTTTTTCGTTGTAGATCTTCTTATAATCATCTTCGCATATATATTAGCAGTTTATATATCAAACGCCTATGAAAGAGTATTAGAGAGTATTCCTTTCCCAGAAATATTTATAACCAATTTAAGTATGGCCACATCTTTTCTTCTAAGATTACCTAAAATAACTTTAATAATTGGAGCTATTATAATGATTGTATCATACGCTGCAATTCCCAAATCAAAAGAGGAAGTAAGATTTGGGGGTGCGCAATAAATGAAAAAGTTAATACTAATTTTACTTTGTATGATTTTCCTAATAGGAATTGTATCAGCCATAGATTTTGATGATGTCAAATATTATAATGAATCAGCTATAACATATTCATTAGAGAATTTTTTTGGTTTAGGAAAGCATATAGCAGAACTAGAATTAAAAACTCCACAGAATAACTTAGTAGCTCGTGGTTATAAAAAGATCGCAGAAATTGAGATTAGAAATGGAGAATATGATTATGATGAAATAATTAATGGGATAGAATTACAAAATATCAAAGAGGATATGAAGGAAGTTGTTAGAAATGTTGATTATAAATATAAAACAATTATCCAAGTTCCTAAATATAAAACTGTTTGTGATAAAGGTCTCTCCACAAATGGAACAATCGTAGATATGAATTGTAGAAAGGAGCAGGTAGGATTAGAAGATGAAATTGTGTGGAAAGATTTTACAAATAACTCTTTACTAAAAGGAGAAATCATAACTCTTGGTATTTTTACAGATGTTAAAAAAGGAGATCATATGGAGTGGATTCTAAATGTTTACGGAAATGAAAGATTAATAGCGTGGGCGGAATGGACAGAAAGTATAGAAGCAAACATAATTTCTTATTATAAGTTGGATGAGACTAGCGGTAGTGCAGCAGACCATTTTGAAAATAATACTGGAACAGTAATAGGAGCTTTACAAGGTGTTCCTGGAAAAATAAATAATTCTTATTCTTTTAATGCTGGTGGTGATCGTGTTGCAATGGCTTCTTTTGTAAGACCTGGTCATATTACAATCTCTGCGTGGGTGAACGCAAATGCGTCAGCAAATGATAAAGCGATTGTTGGGGCAAGGGATCTTAGTTCAGGTGGAGGAGAAAACTCCTTTCTCCTTAGAGTAAATGGTCTAACAGGAACTGTACAGTTTATTATGGAACTTGGGGGTAGTAAGTATGTAAATGGAAGTACTGATATAACAGGAAGTTTCCATCATGTTGTTGTAACTTATAATGGCAGTGAAATTATTTTATATGTTGATAATGTTTCAGTTGATACTAATAGTGATCCAAGTGGAAATATGGATGGTGGAACAGGAATTGCTATTGGAATGGAAAGTGATTCACAATTAACTTCTGACTTTGAAGGAAAACTAGATGAAATTGGAATTTGGTCAGAAGCGAAAAGTGTATCTGATATTAATGATATCTGGAACAATGGAGATGGAATAACCCCTCCTGTTTCACCCATTGTAAATATAATTTTTCCTCTTAATATAACATATAACACAACCCAAACTCAACTGAATTATACTGTAAGTGCAAATGGTGTTCGTTGTTGGTTTAGCATAGATGGGGGAGTAACAAATTCCTCTGATAATGATTGCACAGAAAACTTTGTAACAGCTTCTGTTGCAGGAGGGAATACATGGACAGTTTATTCTAATAATAGTGCTGGACAAGTTGGGCAAGATAGTGTAACATTTACTGTTGAAAGTGGAATTGTAATAAATTTAATTAACCCTGTTGATAATTTTAAAACTGTAAATCCTACTGTAAATTTTAGATGCAATGCCACAGATAACTTCCAATTAGTTAATTTGACTTTAGTATTGGATGGTGCAGAGAATATAACTAATACAACTGTTGGAACTTCTATGATTCTAAATCAATCATTATTATTAGTAGAGGGAAACCATAATTGGACTTGTAAAGCTACAGATAATGAAAGTTTCATACTAACAGAAACACCTAACAGAACTTTCCAGATACATACCACTCCTGCGAATATAACAATTTTATTTCCAAATGAAACTATTTCATCTTTTACTCTAGGAAATAATTTAACACTTAATTGGAGCATTACAGAATCTGGACAGAATTTAACAGCACATATTTTAGGGTGTGCATATACTTATAATGGAGTTGCTGTTAATCTAAATACTACAGCTTGTGTTTCAATAAACGAAACAAGTTTCCTTTATGTAAGGGGAGTAAATAATATCTCTATGAATGTAACAGACGAATTTAATATAACTACCTCCACCACATCTACTTGGGAGATAAGAGTATTAGAGATTAGTCAAACATTTAATAACGAAACAATAGAAGGAAGCACAGAACAATTTGTGTTAAATACTTCTATAATATCTGGAACTCAAGTATCAATAGCAAACCTAGTTTATAATGGAACGAGTAATCTAGCGACTAATGCAATTCAAGGAGACTTCACAATATCTACTGCAAATATAATAATCCCAAGTATAGTTGCGGAAGTAAATATTACTTTTAATTGGAATATTACTTTAACAAATTCAACACAAGTATCTCTACCCTCAAATAATCAGACTATCAAAAATCTATCAATAGATAATTGCACAACTGGAACTACTGTAATATTTAATTACACTATGGTAGATGAGGGAAACCAATCACAATTAGACAATACTACATTAGAAGTAGATTTAAGATTATTAAGTTTAGATAGGACAACAAGCGTAGCTAATTTTTCAAGGGAATATAATAGTATTAATCCAGCAGCAATATGTATAAATATAAATCTAACAAGCGGAACTAGATATTCCACAGATTCAATAGTTAGATATGAAGCCATTGCTTATGCAAATGAATATTACAATATACAAAACTTTACTATGCAAAACACCACAATTCCACAAGAAATAACATTATTTGATCTCTTTGGTGCAGATTCTACAGAATTTCAAATAACCTTTAAAGATTCAAATTTTGTTCCTGTTGAAAATGCCTTAGTCCAAATAAGTAGGCAATATATTTCAGAAGGGGTTTTCAAGACAGTAGAGATACCTAAAACAGATTCCAATGGACAGACAGTAGCACACTTAGTAGAAAAGGAAGTAATTTATAATATATTAATTACAAAGAATGGAGAAGTCTTAGGAACTTTCAATAATGTAGTCGCTTTTTGTGAGGATGCTCTTATTGGATCATGCTTTATCTCTTTAAATGCCTTAGAAACAAATCCACAGATTTTTGATTATGATATTGAAATAGGTCTAATTTCAAGTTTTGAATATAATCAAACAACAAGAAATCTACAATTTGATTTTACTACAACCGACGGAAGCGTTAAAAATATTACCTTAATAGGTTTAAAATTAGATCAACTAGGAAATACTACTGTATGCACAACTTCTTTAGTAAGTGCAACAGGTTCATTATTCTGCACAGTTCCAGATTCCATAGGGAATGAAACAATTATAGTAGATATTTTTGTAGACGGAGATTTAAGAATTACCAATTATATAAAAGCGGGAAGGGATTTTGATATTGGAGATGTAGGATATTTTTTAATGTTCTTCTTGGTTCTTTCTCTAGCTTTAATGATGGTTGAATCAAAAACAGCAGTTGTTGTTGGAGTTGTTATTGGTTTTATAGCATCTGCATTATTATCCTTTGTCCGAGGAGGATTATTAGGGATTGGAAGTTCTTTCGTATGGTTAGTAATAATGGCAATCATAGTAATATGGAAATTAAATAGTCAGAGGCAAACATAGTGGTAACATCATTTAGAGAAACATTTATAACCTTCGCATTAATAGGACTTCTCGTATTTGCAACTATCTCTTTTATTTTTGGAACTCAAAGGGAGAATGAAATAAGTGATACAATACTTGATAATCCAATCATAAATAGAACTTTTAATAGATTAGAAGCAAATTTAAGTGCCCTTGGATCAGAAAGCCAAACACAGAAAGAAACTTTTGAATCAGAAATCCCAGAGAGAGGTTTTGGATCTTTGATAATCTTTTCTATTGTATCTACTGCTCAAAAAAGCACGGGATTGTTAGTTGCAATATATAATATTATAATTATATTACCAGCACAAATTTTAGGAATCTCACCGCTTGTATTTAGTGTGTTAAGTTCAATCTTATTAATCACCTTAGTATTATTAGCATGGAGGGTATATAGGATAGGAGGATAAGATGAATAAATACGATATTGTTGAAGTTGAATGGATGGATGCACATAGTAGTTTAGACCCAATGACAATTTCAGAATTAAAAAAAGAAAAACCTTTTTTAACCCAAAGTATAGGATATTTAATGTTAGAAGATAACGAAAAGATTGTTTTGAGTTTTATGAATTTTGGATTTAATGTAAATGATGAACCTTTAATGAAACATTATCAAGTTATCCCAAAAGGAATGGTTAAGAAAATAAAGAAAATAAAAGTAACATAATAAAATGACATACACAGAACTTCAAGATGTAAGCAATTTAGATTTTAGGACTTTACTACAATTTCCAAGTATAGATACCCCTATCTTTTATCCAACATTGTTATTTGTAATCTTCACAGTTTTCACCCTTGCGACCTTTTTTAGAGAAGTTAGAAGAGAAGGAAAAGGAAACTTTTTATCCTCATTAGCAGTTGCTGGATTTGTAACAACAGCAATAGCAACAATATGGAGTTTACTGGGATTAGTTCAAACCCAAATAGTAGTTTTGACCTTCGTTATATCCCTAGTTTTTCAAGTAATATATTTGTTAACAAGGTAAACAATTTTGTGTACACAGCACATTTATAAAGATTTTCTCTTTATTTTAATAAGAGGTTGTCATAGACAACTGTGATTTAAATACATAAGTGAAAGGAGGTATAAAAAATATATGGGTGCTGCAAAGTCATTAAACGAAGCAAAGACAGTATTTTTAGCTTTACTTACAATAGGTTTGATAGGACTTTTGTTCTTGATAATTTACGGTAATTTAACTGGAAATCTTGGATTTGCGGAGAATAGTCTTGGGGCTAACCAGACTAATAGGGTAATAACAAACCTTACATCTGGTGCTGTCGCGTTCTTTAGCTTTTCTAATGTCTGGTTCATTCTTCTAGCAGTAACAGTTTTGATAGGAATTGTTATTGGTGTGATTGCGCTAGTTGAAAGAATTGGTGGAAGAGAAGGAAAGTTCTCAAACTGATAACCCCATAAGTTAAATTCTGATGGGTGCTGCAAAGTCATTAAACGAAGCAAAAGTAGTGTTTCTAGCTTTACTTGTCATAGGTTTGATAGGACTTTTGTTCTTGATAATTTATGGTAATTTATCTGGAAATCTTGGATTTACCTCCGAGGGAGTTACAGTAGTTAATGAAACAGGAGGACACGCTAATACTACTGGTTATACTCTTACTGGGGCTTCTAATATAGGTGCGGGAAGTTTTGTAATCACAGCAGTTTTTGGGGATGGAAACCAAACAAATGGAACACAAACTGGAATCCAGAATAACCCTTCTGGATATTCAACCCTTATCCCTGCTACAAATTATACAGTAACTTCTGGAACGGGTATCTTAACGAATAGCTCAACTGTTTTTCAATATCCTAATGTAAGTGTAAGTTATGCTTATAATAGAGATAGTGTAGGAAAGAGGAACACAGATGTGGTAATAACAAACCTTACATCTGGTGCTGTATCGTTTTTCAGCTTTTCTAATGTCTGGTTCATTCTTCTAGCAGTAACAGTTTTGATAGGAATTGTTATTGGTGTGATTGCGCTAGTTGAAAGAATTGGCGGAAGAGATGCTGGAGGTAAAGGTAGATCGGAATTTATGAGTTGAGTGATTAACTTTTTCTCTTTTTTTTTCTTTCTTTTATTTTTTTTTATTTTTGTTAACAAAATAGATATATTTATAAATAATAAATTATTAAATATCTTATGGGAATAGGTGATGTACTTAGACAAGCTGGTATAAAATTGCCAGAAGGAACAGGTGCAAGTGCAGGAAATTTTATCCAGGGTTTTATATTCTTCATAATTTTCGCACTTTTTGTTGTTTTCCTCACTTTATATTTTTCAAATAGAAAGCAATATAATAGAAAAATAAATATTTTTGAGGAAATAGCTGGAAAAGCAGTTCCAGTTGGTGATGATGTAGCTAGAGAGATTATTCTTCCAAATACATCTATAAGAGCATTATTCTTAAAAAAGAGAAAAATTTATCTCCCAAGGCCATCAATTCAAACAGGAAGAGGACATTATTGGTATTTCATAAGAAAAGATGGGGAATGGATAAATATAGGTTTGGAGAATTTAAACAAGAGTTTAGACGAATTAAAAATCCATTACGATCATACAGATATGAGGATGGCTAATGCTTCATTGAAGAAACTCATAGAAAAGAATTATAAAAAACTTAACTGGCTTAAAGAATATGCGCCCTATATTGCTATGGGAATTTTACTTTTTATTCTTGGAATAAGTGCTTTCCTAGTATTAAACCAAGCCAATAAAACCGTTGCCGCCCTTGGAAGTTCTGCGGAAATAAATAAAGAAGTGGCAGTAGCATTAGAGGGGATAATGTCTGGGTTGGATAATGTGTGTTCAAGTAGTGGCATAAGAACCGTTGGTGGAGGGGGATAATGTCAGGAGAATCTATAGCTATTGGAATGCTTATTGGGATTTTCACAGGTGTTATTACTGGTTTTTTCATTCTTGCATTTAAAAGATATTCACAAGTAAAAAATGCGATAGCAAGGATAAGGCAGCAAAATTTAACACACATTTTAAACGGAAAGCCCCACGATTTTATTGGAAGTATTGATAAGGATTTAAAGAAGTTTGGAGGTGGTGAAGAAACCAAGAGTGGATTTTTCAATAGTATATTAAAAAGAGATAAAAAACATTATCCCTCTGCAC
>SDBS01005929.1_pt1 | contig 11907 bp, 10 predicted proteins | sample 2277091 | NCBI WGS metagenome assembly SDBS01 (sample SAMN10404972, study PRJNA504765) | marine sediment metagenome | isolation source: marine sediment core GS10_PC15, 163 cmbsf | place: Arctic Ocean: Southern Knipovich Ridge | collected 2010 | reverse complement strand
AGAAGTGGACACGAGAAAGTTTGCAATGATGTTCTGGGCTGCTCTTCATGGTTTGATACTATTCAAAAAACTCAGGACTACGATGCTTAGAGATGAAGATTACCATGCCCTCGTGAGCTATTCCGTGGATTACCTGGTGAATAGTCTTAAAAGAGATTGACATGTAGCTTATAGATGAAAGAAGCAATTCAAAATGGGAATGCATTCATTCTCAATTCCTTATATCTCAATCCCTTATATTTTTATCAACAGGTTGATTCCGATAATAAGAATAACTGCAAGGACAATAGCCCTGAAAGTTTTTTGTGAAACCCTCTTGTTGAGAACATTTCCCAGACAAGGACTTCTGAAAGCTTCACTGTTATCCCCGGGATTAAGTGTCATACGGCTGCTTATATATTTCATCTCTAGACATTTGTTCAGGGCTTTCTTCAACTATTTGATATTATTTCTTGGATGGGACAGAACAAAATCACCTGTCTTGTGGCCAATTTACCCTTGACTCACAATGTGTTTTTCTTTATGCTCCCATCTCAAAAAAGGAAATTCCTATTATCTTACCTGGAAGCTGGAAAACAAGACATGAATTCCTTTTCAAGTATAGATAAATCAATTATTGATGAAGTGGATGCACTCGGCAAGCCAATATTGGGCAGATTGCCGAACATTGGGCTCAATATTTCGTCATTTTGCGGCGTACCTTTATTTTTGAGATTATAAAAATAGTTATGATATGAGTATGTCATAATAATATTTGAGGGCTGGCATGAAATATGCGAGTCACAGGGGTGTTCCGATGATGCGATACGATATTCAAGAGGCTAAAAGACTGGTGGCGGAAATCGCCCGGGCCGCGGGTGTGTCTGGAGAGAATGCGGAGATCTTTGCAGACACCCTGGTGGAGTCGGATGTTTTCGGTAAGTCCACCCATGGAGTTTCACGGACGAACATCTACGTTCGCCGGATCTTGAAAGGGCTCATCGACCCTGTTGCAAGTATCTCGTTTGACAGGGAACGGGATTCGGTCATTGCGGTGGATGCCGGAAACGGTCTGGGACAGGTCCAAGCCGTTTGTGTACTGAAACATCTGATTTCCATGGCACGGAAAAATGGGGCTGCTGCAGCCACTATCAGAAACTCCCAGCATTTCGGGGCCCTCTCCTATTACTGCGAAAGGGCGGCACGTGAGAATATGATTCTGATAGCCATGACGAATTCGGAACCGGCCATGTCTCCCGAGGGGGGATGTGAGGCCTATTTCGGGACCAATCCCATAGCCGCTTCATTTCCCACAAATAAGGGTTTTCAAATTATCAGGATCGATCTATCCACATCGATTGTCGCCCGCGGTAACATTATTGCAGCCCATAAACGTGGGGACCCCATTCCTGAAGGGTGGGCCCTGGACGTGAACGGCAGTCCCACCTGTGACGCAGGAGACGCCCTAATGGGAACGGTCCTGACCATGGCCGGGCACAAGGGATATGCTATGGCTCTGATGGTCGAACTCTTTACGGGTGTGCTTTCCGGGGCTGCCTTCGGCTCGTCCATCGGATCCATGTATAAGGATATGGACAGGAAACAGGATGTGGGGCATTTTTTCTGCGTCCTGGATATAGAGGCCTTTATGGACGTCTCCCGCTTCAAGGAAAGGGTGGATCTGATGATTGATGAAATCAAGGCCTGCAGGAAAAGATCCGGTGTGGAGGAGATACTCCTTCCGGGAGAACTCTCTTTCCGCGAGGCCCTGAAAAACCGAGAACAGGGCATCCCGATCGGGGAAGAAACGATCAATGAGATCCAGGCATTGTGTAAAGAGTTAGGCGTGACCTATTCGCTCAGAAAACAGTAAATGCAGCGTTAGGGTGAATAGGTGGCCCCGGAAGGAGCCGGATTTGTGAAAGACATTCTGGTCACAGAAGATATCGCGGGTCAGGGCATGGAGGCCCTGAAGGAAAAATTCCACGTGGTTTTCGAACCCCACCTCTGGAAGACCCGGGAAAGGCTGATGGAGATGATTGCAGAATTCAGGGCAGTCATCGTGAGGAACCAGACGAGTGTGACCTCTTCAATGATCGGCGCTGCGTCCCGGCTTCAGGTCATAGGCCGGGCCGGCGCGGGGCTTGACAATATTGATGCGGAAGCGGCCGACTCCGCAGGCATTGTGGTGGTCTACACCCCTGAGCAGAATTCCATCTCCGTTGCGGAACTGACCCTGGGGCTGATGATTGCTCTGGCGAGAAAGATCATTCCGGCCGACCGAAGCACCAAATCAGGAGATTGGGAACGAAAGGCGTTCACGGGGAAAGAGCTTTACGGCAAAACCCTCGGAATTGTCGGTCTGGGGCGCATAGGTTACCGTGTCGGCAAGAGGGCAACGGCTTTCGGCATGAATATACTGGCCCATGACATCTACGCAAATCCGGATGCCGTGCTGGTTTCCGAACTCTCCGCCACCATGGTAGATATGGAGGAGCTTCTGGGGCGTGCGGATTATGTCTCCTGTCACGTGTCCCTGACAGAGAAGACCAGGGGCCTGTTCGATTATGAAATGTTTTGCAGGATGAAACCTTCGGCCTTTTTTATTAATACATCAAGGGGAGAGGTCGTTCAGGAGGCGACCCTGGTGACGGCCCTCAATGAAGAGCGAATAGCTGGTGCCGCCCTGGATGTTCGATCTCAAGAACCCCCTGATGATGGTCCCCTGTCCGGGATGGACAACGTCATCCTGACACCCCATATCGGGGCCTTTACCGGAGAGGGACAGGAACGGGTGGTTTCATCCCTATGCCGGGATGTGGCTGCGGTGTTAAATGGTAAGGAACCGAGGAACTATTTTAACTTGTCAAAACCACAAAAGGGCTAAGCTCTCGGCCAACCCGCTCACCTGCGAGACTATGAGCGAACATATCGACCTGAATGTCTCACCGATTCTCAGAGGCAAAATGATCCTTGACGAAGCGGGTGATCGACTGATAGATATAGTACGCAGAACCTGCAATGGCCGCTTTACGGCTACCGAAGCCCTTGGCCACCGGGAATTTGTACTCACGAAACTATACATCAGCGCTTAGTGATTGCGGATTGACTATCATGAAACCTTGTATTTCATAACGTTACCGTAACAATATAGGCATTGGTTTAAGTATCGAGTTAACCTAAAATCAAAACCTTTAACCCATCAGGAGGTGACTGAATATGAAAGCAATCAGGTTGATCGTGTTGGTATCTTTTGTTTTTTCATTCATGGGATTCCTTGGACAACCCACTGCCGCATATGCTGGAGACACTGTGAGGGTCGCCCAGCAGTACGGACTCTGGTGCGCCGTTAACACCATCGTCGTTAAAAAGAAACTGATCCAAAAATATGCTCCTCCGGGCACGAAAGTTACGGAGACCCGCTTCGCATCCGGTGCCGATGTGAGAAGCGCCTTGATAGCCGGGCGTATCGATGTGGGGGTATCAGGCTTTGCCCCTTTCATCAAAGGGTGGAGCAAGGGAGCACCTGTCAAGACGTGCGACGTGATGACCGCTTATAAGCACGAACTCATCACCTATCATACGGACGTCAAGGACATCAAAGACTTCGTCAAAGTGCTCAAGTCCAAAGAGGGATCTAAGATCGGGGCCCCGGCCCCCGGAAGCTCAAACCACATCGCACTTCAGTGGTATCTCAAGAACAACGGCTTTGATCCCAAGACGCTGGATATCTACATCTTGAAGATGAAGCACCCCATCTCCTATCAGTCGCTGATCACGAAACAGATCGATGCCCATGTGACGAGCCCCCCGTTTGCAGTGCTTGAAAAGGAGAAAGGGATGAAATCCATAGCCGGTCTGTGGCCCAACCCGGGCGGCTGGATGCCCAACGCGCAGGTGGTGGTGAACACCAATTGGGCCGCGGAGAATCCTAAACTTTACCAGGCCGTGGTAAAGGCCTACAATGAGGCTGCAGCCTGGGCGACGGCAAATCCCGAAGCGGCGGCAAAGATCCTGGCCCCGACCCTCAAGATGTCTGTGGAAGACACCCTGAAGCAGCTGAAGACCGAAGTGAAATACGATGTTTCGGAGTACAACATCGAGGAACAGCTCCTCAGGTATGCTGCCTTCATGTACGAGGTGGGGCTCATCAAGAGGATGCCCAAGAAGCTGAGTGACTTTGCCATGCCCGAACTGGTAAAGGCGGGACATTAAAATTAGAGAACTGACTGGGAAGGGTCCTCCCGATGTGCGGGCCCTTCCCTTTTCTTTCCCGCGGGCAGGGGAAAATCCCAGGATATTTGAGTGATCAAGGAGTCCAATGGGTAACGGAGAGGAAAATAACGTAAAACTTAAAGTGAGCGGTCTGGGAAAACGCTACATAGAACCGCCTGTACAGGCGTTGAAGGACGTCGAATTCGAGGTCCATGGCGGGGATTTTTTTTGTATCATCGGCCCCTCCGGTTGCGGTAAGTCCACCACCCTGAGGTTGATCGCTGGATTCGAAAAACCCACGGACGGGCAGGTGCTGCTGGACGGGAACGAAGTGCAGGAGCCGGGTCCTGACAGGGCCATGGTCTTTCAGGACCTGAATCAGCTTTTCCCATGGAAGACCACCCTCAAAAATGTGGCCTATCCCCTGAAGGTGAACAAGCTCTATGGTTCGAACGAAAATAGGATGGCAGAGGCGCGGAAATACCTCAGGATGGTCGGTCTGAATGAGAATTTCGACTCGGCATTCCCTCACCAGCTATCCGGGGGTATGAAGCAGAGAGTGGCCATCGCCAGGGCCCTGGCCCTGGATCCCAAGGTCCTCCTCATGGACGAACCCTTTGGCAGCATCGATGCCCAGACCAGGACCACTCTCCAGCAGGAGGTCATGAAGATCTGGGAGGAGACCAAGAAGACCATCCTGTTCGTCACGCACAACATAGAGGAGGCCATTCTCCTCGGCACGAAGATCCTGGTACTGGGGACCAATCCCGGGAGGGTCCTGGAACTCTTTGAGAACCCCGTCACGCCACCGCGGCTGGCAACGGACCCTAACTTCGGAAAATTCTGGGAGACCCTGTACAATCTCCTGGGACACAAGGACGAGTAGCGCGTGACAAGCATCTCTTTTCTCAGAAAAACCGTTTACCAGGCAATCTTTGTTCTGATTGTATTGGGGATCTGGGCCTTTTTCGTTAGAGAACAGGTCACGGAAATGACCATGCCCCCGCCCTGGGAGCTGGGAAAGGTCTTTTTCAATTTTATCATCTCAGGGGAACTCCTAATAAAGCTCTACCACACGGTCCTGGCAATTATCGTCGGGCTGTTTGTATCCATCCTCATCGCCATAGTGATGACCAGCGCAGCCCTGCTCTTTACCAGGGCCGCCTATGTGGTTGAGGTCCTGACCACCATCATGCATCCCATGCCTTCGGTGGCCATGATTCCCCTGGTCATCGTCTGGATCGGTATCGGATTCCCCGGCGTGGTCGCCCTGACCATCAACTCCTGTCTCTGGCCGATCCTCCTGAATTCCTACACGGGATTTCGGGCCGTACACGTGACTTATATGGAGGTGGGCCGGAATGTAGGCCTCAGGAAATTCAAGCTGATCCTTCACGTGATGATTCCCTCTGCGCTCCCATACCTTCTGGCGGGTCTCAAGGTGGCATGGGCAAGGAGTTGGAGAACCGTGGTGGCCGCGGAGATGGTGTTCGGGACCACTTCGGAATCCGAGGGAATCGGCTGGTTCATCTTCGAGGCCCTGCAATACGTCAATTTCAGCCAGATCCTCTCAGGGGTCCTGGTGATTATCCTCTTCGGCATCTTGATGGAGAGGGGGGTTTTCGAGATCATCGAAAAGAAGACGGTGATCCGATGGGGGATGTCAAAATAAAAGGAACAGATCGTTTTATTTGAGTTTTTTCATGTCCAATTCAGAAGAGACCATAATCATAGCAAGTAAGCCCGGGGACGGGAGTTTTAAGAAATGGTTGACCGGTAAGACGGCTACCCAGATCGGTTTCCTGATCTTTCTAGCCGTAGTCTGGGAGATCCTCTACCGGGCCCAGATCACAAGCCCCCTTCTGTTTCCCTCTTTCCTGGACGTTATTGCCCAATTCTGGCTCAGTGCGGGAGAACTGTTCATGCGGGTGGGGGTTACCTTGAGTTTCATCGGTTACGCCATGGCCATCGCCCTCGTCCTGAGCTTTCTACTCACATTTTTCGCCATGAGATCCCAGGCCGTGGCAAGCATCGTGGAATTGATCCTGGCCATGATGCATCCCCTGCCTTCCGTGGCCCTCCTTCCCCTGCTCATTATCTGGTTCGGGCTCGGTTCCTTCTCCCTCCTTATCGTGGTCCTCAATTCGGCCCTCTGGCCCATCTTCCTGAATGCCTACACGGGATTCAAGACCGTCCATCAGACCTACATTGAGGTGGGAAGAAACATCGGCCTGAGGGGCCTCAAGCTTTTCTGGCATGTGGTTCTTCCGTCGGCCCTACCTTACCTGATCACCGGTTTCCAGATATCCTGGGCCAGAAGCTGGCGTGCGGCCATCGCCGTTGAGCTGGTCTTCGGGGCCGCAACCACGTCCGGCGGGATAGGCTGGACCATCTATATGTCCTATTTTGACATGGAGACACCCCTGATGATCGCTGCTATCATGACCATAGCCGTAGTGGGGGTTTTGACTGAAAAACTCGGGATGGAAAACCTGGAAAAGAAGACGGTCCTCAGGTGGGGTATGATCCAGAAAACTGAGACCATGGGGGCCCAGTAAGAAAAAGGCGGGAAACTCAGTCTACAGGAGCACATCGGCCAAGCCGGTAAAGTCTTCTACTCTAATGTCAGGTTCGTATGGGGAATCCCCGTAGGGGAATCTGTAGCGGTCCACAAAGGCAGCTCTGTAACCGCAGGCCCGAGACCCTATTATATCAAAGGGATGGGCTGAAACCATCATACACTCCCCCACTTCCAGTTCAAGCATGCGGGCCGCTCTGCGATAAATGCCGGGATGGGGCTTGAAATAGCCCACCACATCCACTGAAATCACATCGTCGAAAGCCCATTGAATCCGGTTTTGTGTGACATGGTCCAGATAGTGGACGTCTCCATTGGAAAGGGCGACAAGCTTGAACCTGGTTTTTAGGCGCTCCAGTGCGGGAACCACCTCTGGAAATGGAGACAGATCGTCCCAGGCAGTCATAAACTCCTTCACCTCATCTATGGAGGCCTGGATGCTGTATAATTCAAGAGTCCATACGAATCCTCGACGGGCCGTCTCCAGGTAACCGCTGTGGCCCAGCGCCAGCATAGTATCCTGATATTGCTCGATTCGTTGCCTGGAACGCCACTGATCCCAGAAATCCTGGGGCAAAACATCCGATCCCTTTGACTTCAGAAAATCCCCAATAAAGGGTTTAAGGCTGCCGCCAAGGTCCAGTACGGTCCCGAATACATCAAATGTGAGTGCTTTGATCTCCGGAAATTTAGCCACGGGAATTTCTCCTTTTTTGAATTTTTTTCATTGAGGCGCAGTCTCTCTGCGTCCGGATACCTTACCTTAACAGATATGGAATTTCCACCCATAGGGCCTCGTGGGGGCAGTCTACCTCGCAGGGCAGGCAGAACCAGCAGGTCCTGTACTTGCCAAAGGGCTGTCCGCACGAGTAACAGCGTCCGGCTTCTTGACGGGCGGACGCAACATCCAAGGGCTGCTCCACTTCCAGAAAATCCCCCTCGCCCTGAAAGTGTTGTTCCGGTATCTCGGTCCTGCGGATTCCTGACCCTTTGCTTGTGTCGATCTCAAAATCGGTCTCTACCGGGCCTTCATAGGCACGGCCATATCTGATGGACTGATCGGTCAGGTATCGATGAACAGACTCGGCGGACTCCTTTCCCCCGGCCATGGCTTCAATGACAGAGGATGGCCCTTTTACAAGATCACCGGCAAGAAATATCTTCTCGTCTGATGTCTGGAGGGTCAGCGGGTCCGCTTCGAGTTTTACTCCTTCGGCCAAACCGAATTTTTCAGGCCATCCCAGGTCAGGAGCCTGCCCGACAGCGACGATGGCCATATCCGCTTCGAGAGACATCCGGTCATTGGGATCAAATTGAGGATTGAAATCTCCTTCCCTGTCAAAAACACCAAGGCAGCGGTGAAATTCAATGCCCTTCAAAGCGCCTTTCTCAGAGGTGAATTGTACAGGGCCCCACCCGTCAAACAGTTCCATGCCCTCAGACAAGGCACCTTTCAGTGTCCAGGGAAAGGCAGGTATTTCGCCTGCGGATTCCAGGCAGACCATTGATACGCCCTCAGCTCCAAGTCTCAGGGCTGTCTGGGCAGCATCAACGGCCACGTTTCCCCCACCGATCACAACCACCTTGCCGCCTGTTTCAGGATTTTTACCTTTCCGGACCGCATTCAAAAACGGAAGGCCGTGATACACGTCGGGAAGATCATCTCCCTTAATATTCAATCCGGCATATCGGGGACAGCCGGTGGCGATGATGACGGCCTGGTATACCTCTTTCAGATCCTCCAGGGTTTTATCCTTCCCTATGTAGACCCCGCACGAGAATTGAACACCCAGCTTCTTAAGCAGATAAATCTCTTCTTCCACAATATTTTGGGGGAGCCTGAATTCAGGTATGGCCCACCGCAGCATCCCGCCCGGTTCGTTTTCAGATTCAAATATTTCCACGGAATGGCCCCGGATTCGCAGATGATACGCCGCCATAAGACCGGCCGGACCCGATCCCACCACAGCCACCTTCCTGTCTGTCTCCTTTGCTATCTCGGGCAACGGCCTGTCTTCAAAGGAGACCTGATCCGCAAGGTAACGTTTCAAGGCCCGTATGGCCACGGCTTCGCCATCCACGGTCTTATGGTAGCAGGACTCCTCGCAAGGCTGTGAACATATCCTGCCCAGAATCCCCGGGAACGGAAGGGTTTCCAGGAGGAGCTCCATGGCTCCGGCCTCTTCGCCCCGTGCGATCAACTGAACATAGCCATGGCAGTTGACGCCAAGGGGGCATGCCCGGCGGCAAGGGGCCTGCTTCATTCTGAGATTGTCCAGCACGCACCTCTCCACGCAGATCCCGCAAAATGTGCATTTGTCCTTATCGATGACAATGTTGTCAGTCAGACTCTCCAGTAGGTTCATCCTCATACGCCTCTCGCTTGATTGCTTAATAAACTCCTGTTATAAAACCTCGCAGGAATTTTACATTTTGATGATCTCTTTGTGTGAGATCTTGATGTCTTCCAATGCCTCGCCGCGGGAAAGGACGATATGCTTCATCCACTCCCTGTCATTGACATCAGGGTAATCATGCCTGAAATGCCACATTCCCCAGCGGCTCTCTTTTCGTTCTTTTGACGCCGTGGCGCTCATTGTGGCACACTGGATGATATTTTCAACCTCGTAGGCCTTGAAAAGGTCGTGAACGTCTCTTATTCGAACCAGTTCAATCAGTTCCTTCCGGAATCTGTCCATCCACCAGAGGGCGTTGTTCAGTTTATATTCGTTCTTAGGAGGTACGATGTAGTCATTGATGATCCGCCTGACCTTATATTCGAATTCCTCCACCGGGATGGGGTTTCCACTCTGCTCAAGCTTGGCGTCCCGTCTCATTATAAAGGCAGAGACCTGGTCCCTGTCCAACTCAACAGCTTCAGCTTTAGCCGCATATTCGGTTGCGCTTTCCGCGGAGATTTCACCAAAGACAAAGGCCCCCGATAGGTGACCCCGTGCCACCAGGGAGGTGTCTCCCGCTGCATAGAGACCCGGTACGGCGGTTTCGGCCTTTTCGTTGACACGAACACCCGTCATACCGTGTCCTCCGCAGAGAAAGCATTCCGTGGGCCAGAGTTCGATCTCCCCGCTTCTGAAATCCACACCCCGACCCTTAAAGAATCGCTCCTGTACGGGGCGCTCGGTTGTGAACAAGATATCCTCGATCTCTTTGATCTTTCTTTCAGGAAGGTGACTCATAATAATTCGCATGGGCCCGCGGCCTTCGTGATGTTCAAGAAGCATGGATTTTATTGAGGGGTGTTCCTTCTCACGGTGGGCTCCGAAGGCGTTCAGGAGGTTGGCACCGCGGGTCAGGGTGATGTAAAGGAGAGGGGCGTTGATATCTTTGATAATGTAGTAGATGAGGGTGTACTCAAACCCGCTCAGCTCGGCACCGGCCCTGTAGGCCAGACAATAGCCGTCCCCCGTATTTCCCGGAAAGTCGTAGACGCCGTATAGGTAGCCGTTGTTGGGGAGCCCGAACCGCGCAGTTCCTCCGGCGGTAAGAATGACTGCTTTGGCATTGCAGACAATGATTTCACCTGTTCGCACGTTCATGCCTATGGCCCCGGTAACCCTGTCACCGTTTTTGAGGAGTTCAACAGCCATGGTTCGGTTCAGGACCCGGACCCCTGACTCCAGAACCCTCTCAGAAAGAATGGCCTTGAGCTCCGGTTCTTTCATGGTCACACAGAAGCGACCCTTTGGATGAACCTGGAGCACCTCATACTGCCCCTGTTCATCCAAGGGAAAGCAGACATCCCATGATTCAAGTTTTTTGAGTAAATCCCAGCTCCTCTCACACATGCGGTAGTTGACCGGCTCATCCATGATACCTTCGCAGGCAAGGCCGTTGGATTCCACATAGAGTTCCGGGGTCGATATGCCCGGTACGGCAACGATATTGAGGGCATCCATACCTCTGGCGATGCACCCCGAGTATTTGATCTCACCCTTTTCAAAAACCATTACCCTCTGGCCGGGATCCATCTCCTTGGCGCGAACGGCGGCCATGGCGCCGGCGCTTCCGCCCCCGATGACCAGCACATCACAGTCTATAACGGGATAATCGTATCTCATCTCCGCTCCTTTAATCTTTATTCCTCTTCCGACACGTCTTGCTTGGTAGGAATCTTTGATTCACAGGGCACCTTTGTCTGACACAGGCCGCATCCCCGTCCTTTGAAATCAAAATGGGTCTTTATATAACCACGGACGGAATGCCTTATGTGTTTGTGACATTTGAATTTGTCATGACCCCTCTCGGTAATAGCGCCAGCGGGACATCTCGCCATACACTCACCGCAGATACCGTTCGAAAAGAACAGACAATATTGGTGATGATCCGTATAGGGGCGAGGGGTGGGAGGCAACTGGATATGAGCCACCACCGACCCCGCTCGTACGGCCTTGCCCACCGGTGTAATCAATCCGTCACAGAGGCCGAAGGTGCCGAGACCCGAAGCATAGGCCGCATGCCGTTCAGACCAGGTTGACGAAAGCCAGAACTCTTCCGATTTCCTTCTCGACCACAAGGGACTGAGCATCGGTGCGACGGCCTCGTATCCCTCTGCTTCGAGGGCGTTTACTACATGATCCCTGAGTTTTATATTTGACTCTTCACCGAAAACGCGGGCCCTGGCCCATCTTTCAGAGGGAAATCGGGTCTGCTTTCTGTTATCCCTCCTGGTGGCGTCGGTCTTGGGGAGTATCCAACTGATGACGGAAAGATCTCCTGGGTTGATCGGAAGGCCCGGGAATGTCCTGGTAAAGATCTCCAACGGTGTCCAGTGAAAGGGCCCCACATGCTTTTTGAAATCTTCGTACACCGGATCATCGCCGCTGGAGAAGCCCACAAGAGGCTGATCAAAGGCCTTCTCATGGGTTTCGTTTTGTAGCGTATTTTGTGAAGGGTTGTTTAAAAAGGTCTTTATGATACTTTGCAGCCAGACTGCCCGGTCCCCATTCTGTTCCGAAGACATGTAAGGTTCCCCTCTGAGACGATAAGAAGTTAACTATCTGAATTAGATCGCGAGGATCGCAAACTCGCCCTGACATTAAGAATGAAATCACAGGGAGTGAAAGTGATATAAAGGATTTTTGTCCCCATTACAACACTTCTTCTTCCGGAGATGT
>SDBS01005928.1_pt1 | contig 11907 bp, 8 predicted proteins | sample 2277091 | NCBI WGS metagenome assembly SDBS01 (sample SAMN10404972, study PRJNA504765) | marine sediment metagenome | isolation source: marine sediment core GS10_PC15, 163 cmbsf | place: Arctic Ocean: Southern Knipovich Ridge | collected 2010 | reverse complement strand
ATAGTGCTTTTCCCAATCGGCCACGAATTTATTCCAACGATCGTCTGCATAAGACTTATCCGATTCGGCGCCAAAGCGATCCTGTAGCGCCAAAATATTCTTTTCCGCGGCATCAAATTCTTCGAAAGCACCTCTGAGCTTCTCAATAATCTCAACCTGGGCAAAATCCCGGCTACTCGTACCGACCTGGTTGGAGTCGCTCCAATACGCATTAAAAAGAGTTACACCACTCTCTATTGCAGTTTCCAAAACATTAGGGTCCGTTTTACTAAACACAGGTGAAAAGGCTTCACCGTAAATGAATTCTATCGGCTGATGGAGTTGTGCCTTGTCTTCATTGTACATTTGCATTCGTTTTGCAGAACCTTCCTCATCTTCCGCATCTTCGTTACCTCTGAAAATATATGCAAAAAAAGGATCTAAGAAAGCATGGGTCGAATATTCACCTTCTTTGGCCAGGGGCTTGTCTGCTTTTAGCCGGATCATCTGACACAAAGCCTTGGTTTCAGGGTCCTCACTCCTCCATTTGCCTTTCTGTTGATTATCCATTATCTGGCTGGAGGCATCCAGGAATGGACGAAGTATAGCCGTCTCGTAAATAACTGCCTGGGCTGTCTTTAATTTCTCCGATGTAATACCCTTTGTAAACTTCGCCGCCGGTGCGAAAATCCAGGGCACTCCTTTTTTCTCCCATTGATCCACTCTATCGGCAAGTCGTGCGGAGAAGCTGGATCGTGTAATATCATCCGGCATTTCGGGGACTCCGGCCCTGCCGATATACCGATAAACATCCTTGCTTTCACGTTTTATCACTTGCAGTTGGCTTGCCTCTCTTGCACCGATCGAGGCAAACAGTTTCGCCGGCGCTTCAAAATACTCTTTCATGTCACCGATGGAGCGACGAAATTGAATACCGGCGTAAAATGTGCAAAAGAGCAGCAAAATGACACTCGCCGCAGCCGAGATCATAACCACGGCCTTGCGGCGAAGATGTAGTTTCTTCACATTAGTGGCATAAGTAACGAGACCTTTTTCACGAAAGACCTTCTTAATGAATAAATCTCGCAGAAAGTATGCCCTATCGCGTTCCCAGACGCGTCCATCCGGAAAAGTATCAACCGAGACTCCAAGTGATTCGGCAAGATCTTCATCTAAAGCTGAGCCTTCCCGCATTGAAGATGTAAAATAAATGCCCCTGAAAAATAATGGCTTGCCGGACCACTGGCTGCCGACACTGAATATCAATTCCAGATATCTGGCCATTCGCGGCGCTATCTTCGCCAGACTTTGAGGGAAAGCATACAATGTATCAGTTGTACGCATCTTCTCGGCGCCCGGTTCATCGGATTCAGTTACCATCTCTTGTAGCAGTGCAAGTCTGCGTCTGAAAAGACGTGTCTGTATAGTCTTCAAATGCTGCTCAATGAAATCCGGATTGTATGGCTCATCAAGCGGTGCCGGGTTAGACCAGCCAAGTATCTGGTGCTGAAGCTGTGGATCATCGAGGTTGTCAAAGAAATCACGAAAACCATTCATCAGGTCGCTCTTTGTGACGACCACAAATACGGGAAAACGGACATCCAGAACTCGCTGGATGACGTCAAACTGCCGTGCAATTTTGGAGGCCTTCTGCTCGATCTCATCAGCAGTGTCCTTGATGAGGCTATCAGCGGGTATTACGAGAAACACACCGTTAACCGGACAACGCGGCCGATACTTCTTAAGAAGCTTAAGAAACTCCATCCATTCAACTGAGCCGCCCGTTTCGACTTCTTCAAACATCAGTCGCCCGGCCGTATCGAGAATAACAGCATGATCCGTAAACCACCAGTTCATGTTAAGGGTACCACCCGCCCCTTGAAACTGATCCTGCAGACCCGGCGGGAAACCAACATTACAGTGACGCACCGCCTCTGTCTTGCCCGATCCCGGCTCACCCACAATCATATACCAGGGAAAGTTGTAGAGGCTTTTGCCGGCAGCCTGGAACTTCGTGATCCCCTCTTCGAATTTCTTCCTCAATTCGTCCAGCCGAGCAAGGTGTGCAGCCTCGCTGACTCCCTGCGGCGCTGCCGAGGCGTTCTCGATAACACCATGTTCCATCGGAGCGGCCTTGCGTTTCTTCAACCACTTCAAGAGACGCCAGTAGAGTAGAAGAATCAGGACAACAACGGCAAGTCCGATGAATATGATCCATAGCACCCTCGAGGGCACTAAAAACAGCATCGCCGCCAAAATGCTGCCGCCTGCAATGACTGAAAGCCCAATCTTGAAAGGCGTTGGAAGATTCTTGTAAACTGAAATTCCAGGCACCATATTATTTACATATTCTCCAAACTAACTGGCATTATCATTCGTCGGCTCAACAACAGAAGGCAATTTCTCCTGCCCTATAATGGTATCAAGGGACTTGCCCAGATCGTCAGAGGTCCATTTGAACAAGCAAAAATACGCTACAGCCCAGATTACAATTAGAGCTATTAATGTTATTCCGATACCCACCAATTTTGCGCTCGGCGGCTCAATAAAATCCCGCGTATCAACGTTTTCGTAAGCCTCCGGACAAATAAAAGCTTTTTCATCGGCATCCATCATGCCCGAAATACGAGCCGAGATTTTTGACATTATCCGTTGAATACTATCCGGTTGGCCTGTGTATACACCTGTAAATCCCAATCCTAAACACGTGTAAAATATTACCAGTCTTTGAGTCGCAGCGTCACTTCTTTCGGCCAAATCTACATCCAGCAAATCAAAGAATTTCTCATCGCCCGCGAGTTCGTTTTGCTCACGACCCAGCTCATACCAGTCAAGAGCAAAGCTCAGACTGCTCTCTTTGATCATAAAATCTATAAAGAAAATAAGGGGCAATTCAACTTTTTCGTATTGAACAGTCAAATCGGCGCTGGTAGAAGCGTTTGCCTTTATCTCACCGAATATTCTTTTAATTTCGTTTCGCACCTGATCCATTTCCAGCGTGCAACCCATTCGCGCCGATCGACGCAGTCGACACACATATTGGAAGAGTGGCTCACACAATTCAAGCAGAGTCATTTACTGTGCCTCCGTATCAGGGACAGTCATATATAATGTTATTTCAAAGTCAGAAGTCTCAACACCAGGCCACCGTACAGCGATCGTCTTCTCCTGCTGTATTCTCTCCCAGAGCCGAGCGCTTTCGCCGCGCATTACCCGAAAATAATGAAGGCCGACCTGGGCCGGCAGTTCAACCGGAGGATACAATTCCTGGACGAGCTGCACGCCGAATATTCGCTGGTTTGCGAGACTTTGCGGCATCATTTTGAATTTATCACGATCTAAAACCAGTTTAGCCAATTCCGAAGGATCCAGCTTTGTTTTGATAGCAAGAAAATATTCATTGGGTAACGACAACGCTTCATCAGTGAGTGTGGCGGCAAAGATTTTCTGCTCATGGTCTATAGAAAACGGAATCTTGAGGTACTTGGCCCTTACCACGCCTTTGAGCAAACCGCGAATACGAGTGGAAAGCTCGTTGAAAGCAACCGCCAGGTCGTCATGATCGTACCCAACAACTTCATACTGGTCGCGGTCAGGGCGTAAGGCGGCAAGTTCAGCAAGTAGCTGCCTCAGCATCAAATACATCTGAAACGGTGCGACTCTGCTGGAGATACTGATAAGGGAACCAAGCTGAGAACTGAAACGATTCAGCGTTCTAAGACGAAGCATTTGTTCGAATTGAACGCCGCGCATATTCTCAACACTAAAACCGCCACGATTTATTTGGACTACCAGCTCATTTCGACTGGCCATAACCTGGCTGGTTAAATCGTGCAGGAGTTCTCTGAGCACTGATGAGCCGCCGACAACAAAGCATGGGGGTATGTATGTCGGATCTCGCCGGGGCAATCCGATATCCTCGCCCGCGGCACGGTTTATTTTCAGCAAAGGCAACACTTCGAGGTCTGAACGGTCGTCATTTTCAAGCAACAGTCTGGCGTTTATCTGACGAATCTGGACCGGCTGTGGGTTTTCACCTGTATTTTCGTCTGTTTTTTCAATCTCAGAAACGATATATGTGCGCTTGGCGCGCCAATCCTGATCATCCCCCTTTTCAATAACATTGCCACGTGAAGCGTACCATACCGGGACACCAATACTGATGGTCAATGCACCACTCGTAGATGCAAATGCCTGCTTTATATCAAGCGAGGGGAGATTCGTATTGTCAGGAACATTCACTTCAAGTCCGCTCGGCATTATAACGCGTAGCCGGTCGAAGGAAACTCTCATATTTTCCAGTTGATCATCAGATATTTTCGCCTCTATCACACCAGAGGGATAGCTCCAAAACATGCGAGACTGCCTTGTGAACCTTTCGATTATATTCCTTTGCATAATCTGAAGGTGGTGAGGCTGGAGAAAGAGGCCTTCACTCCAATGAATTTCGCCTTCTAAGGCCATAAGTTACTCTCCTGTATTGACATCACTGATCCATTCCTTTTGCTAAAGACTCCACGTAATCAACGATTGCTTTTCTTATCTCCATTTCGATGGCGTCTTCATTTAACATTTCGGCCAGTTCTTTATATTTTTTCCAGCATTTCACATCATGGCTGACAAAAACACTTCCGGGCTCCATTTTGACCAAAGCTTCAATCTCAGTTGGTGAAAACTTGGCGAGATGGCGTTTCGCAAACTGGCTGCCTACGCGGCTGACCGCACTGGTCATTGCTGCAATAAGTCGCTGCAACACTTTGAGGTCATCATCAACCTGATTAACAGATATCTCGGCATCGTTACTTAAATACTGCCCTATTTTTTTCGTTAGATCACCCTGTGGACGAACAGCAGACCGTGGTGAAAGTTGACGCCAGGTGTTCCAAACCAGGGATTCGAGCTTCAAAACAAAATCAACAAGTATCGCACTGAGTTCGGCGATCTTCTCGGTACTAATACTGCATTCATCCCCGATCTTTAACTTCTGCTTCAGTTTTTGATCCAATTCTATGGAATTGTCCTGTCGGGCTTTCGGTCTCAATCCAGCCTCTTGCAGGCTTTTATCAACAAAATCCTTTTGATCGTCTGAAAGTGTCGGAGCTATTTCCAGGAGACTTCGAACTAAATAATCAACATTTTTAAGCTCTGACTCATCAACTGCCGGAGGGCTTTCGACAGTCGTTTCTGTCGATATAGCCTGAGTAATAAAACTGCCGGCAGGAAACTTCTCTAATAATCTCTCTAAGAATTCATTACGCTCATCAGGCAAGACGCTCTTTAATGCCTTTTCAATTTCCTCGCAGAGGTAGGTTGTTCTCGTCTCGTCATTCTCATCTGCAAAGTCAACTTGTATCAGACGAAGCCGATTTGCAGTCTCAAGTATATGACTCTCCATTTTTTCCTTATCGTTTGCAGGCACGGTTTTCCAATAATCTCGAATTAAATAGTGTCATCCGTAAAATATTATTCTCGACATTCTCTCTTTTCTTGTCAACTTAAATATGATTAGAAATTATGTTTGGCCCAATAACCTCTTTTTTAATCGAAACGGAAGATCGATTTTTATGCATACTCAGAAAAACGAGAAAAAGAATCTTAATAAAGATAAATCAAAAACTAAGTGTTTATAAATTAATAAGACTTTATGTTAAGAAAACAATTACAAAATGGCTGCAGGCGGCCAGTTTGAATTTCCAAGGCAAGCTATGTATCAAAAGACCTCAGCACAAGATTATCGGCGTTTTTCCGGAACTTCCTGGAGCCAAGCCAACTCGACCATCCCAATTGCCCCATTTTACCCAGACACAACCTCGGAATCCTGGAAGCATTTAATATTAACTGAATCTCCCACAGAAATTCATCTCCTACATAATTCTTGACCCAAGCGATAAGACGTTGAATACTATCGCTTCCCGGCAAAAAAGACTGATATCTGGGCAAATCCATAGGCCCAAGTTTAATCCTGAATTTTTGCTGGCACTCCCAAAAATGGCTTCCTACAATCGATGTCGAACCTAATTTTGCATTTTCGCAAAATGATCCCAATTGGCAGAGATAGTGTCGAGGAAGATTTATCCACTGTCCGACAAATTGTTGTATGTCTACAGTAACCTCGAAATAGTCCTCTAAAATCTCCCTCAATCCTTCAACATTCCTGGTCTGGCAAACAAGACGTCCTGAATAATGCAGCTTTGCGACGTCAGGCAAGGCGTCTCTGTTGCGAAAAGAATCATCTCCAATTCCAAACAAACTTCCGATGTAAACCGCAAAACGGTCCTCTTCTTTGCGATCATAGCTAACGCACTGCTGGTTACATGCCCAGGCGCGATAAAAGAGCGATATCATTCGATTATGAAAAATATCAAGAAAAGTTGCAAGCGTTTTATCTTTGTGATTTTGCAGCCGGTCATAAATATACTCAGTTATTACCAGCGGCATCGGACCACCCTGACCAAGAAGCCCGAAAAAGTTTACTGTCATTTTAGCAGGATCTTGATCGGTAGCTTCACAATATGCTGAAATTGTCGAAGGTGCAAAAGCTAAAGAGACATTTTGGCAAAACCTGACCGGATCGTTTTGGGGCCGACGTGAATTCCCAATCCGTGGCAGGTCGGAGTTGATACACTCAAGCCGCCGGACAGCCTGGAAAAAATCAAAATCAAACGGCCTATCCCGCAAATCTTTAGTTAAAGAATCGGCCGCAGTCCGTTCCTCATCGTCCATCGCACAATTTCTCCGCGTTCGAGCGTTCTAACTACTGTTTCAGTAAACGAATTAATAGAAACGTATCTGGCAAAAAACTGTTCAAGAACAGCCCCAAGCAGAAAAACACCAGTCCCTTCAAATGCCGCCTCTTCAAGAGTTACAGTTACCTCTAAACCGCGCGCAAATGCAATAGATCCGGATGTTGATATTCTGCGTGTGATCGGCTTGGAACTAATAGACTTGAGGCCGTCAATCTGTTTGCGGATTTGCAAATCGCCCATATCACTATAAAGTCTTAAAATATCGCGAAGTGCCGATGAGCCCTCACGTTCACTCGTATCGGACAGCGAAAGATAATTTAGCGACAGGTGATTTATAATGCGCCAGACAAATTCACCTTCAGCATGAGACGGCTTGGGCGAAGTTGGAGATCCAATGCAACGGATTGATGTGCAAGGCACTGTTTTCTCCATAGTGAAGTCGGATGATCCAATTCCTATTGGCACCTGCAGAGGCAAATCACGATTAGTGCAAAGAGCCTCGACGCCCAACTGTTTCACGTCAGCACTGAACGGGGCGGCATGGGGATCGACAAGAGATATATAGACTTCGCTACCCGTATAGCTGCGTGACCTACGAGCTTTCATAGTTGCGTTTTGAGTCTTTGGCATTGGGATGCGGTTTATTACGTAAAAGCCACTCGCCTCGCTGTCCCCGAAATCTTTTGCAAGATAAAATGGCAGAAATTCCTCCAACTGGTCTGACCTGGCGCCATAACCAATTACCTTCGTAAGCTTATAAACCTCAAAGTCGTGCGCTCTGGTTCTGTCCGGCACAACATGAAATTCGAAAAATTTGTCCGAAACGGGTATCCTATCCAATCGCTTTTCGAAGAGGTTTATAGCGGGAGCACAAAACAGTCCGAAATTATCAGCATTAATTGTGCCCTCAAGTTCGATTTTGGGCTCCCGGAACAGAACAATAATATCTAATAGATTGTCATCGCAACTTCTGATTGCATCACCTAAATTGGTAAGTTCCACGTACATAAATCGCTCAGGAAACGCAAAATACTCGTGTAAAAGTCGATATCCCTGAAAAGACATGGCATCGTATGGCAGAAGTTTTTGTTTGTTGTCGAAACCCACCCGCCTGATGCAGGAAGCATCAATGATCTTTTGCCATCCTATCGGCCTGGTAGCCGGCTGCACCACTATCGCAGCAGCGTTTGCAAAAAACTGCTCATACAAATGCATCGGGGTTTCGCCGACTCCCATTAAATGCAGATTCAGCGAATCTAATTTCAATTCACTGAAGCTAAGCCCGGCCGTTGTTTGGATTCGGAATCTGATCCCGGCCTTGACATTGGGTAAATTGGGAATCTCAAGCGAGGCTAATTCGCGAGTATGATAATCCGCCTGATTCAATTTGATCGGCCAGAGGGTAACGTCATGGGCGGTGCGATACTCACATCTTGTTTGTTCCGACTTGCCCAGCATACTACTCAGTGAGGAATTCCGTGGAATTACAAAGCCTTCGGCGAGACCTTTCTCATCCGATTCCGGATTGAACTGAACGGTACACATAGATGGCGTAGGCGCCAGGTAATGAGGGTAAATCGTCTCGACCAAAGACTGGCTGAATCTGGGAAATTCCGCGTTCAGCTTGAGTTGAACTCTCGCAGCAAGAAAAGCAAATCCTTCGAGCAGCCGCTCGACGAAAGGATCCTGACATGGCAGGAATTCATCCAGGCCGCCAAGGCGTCCCGCTATCTTAGGGAACTCCTTTGCAAATTCAGCCCCTGTTGCCCGAAGATGTGCCAGCTCACGATTGTACAAGTCCAGCAAGCGTCTATCCATTCAGCTCGCCTTTCAATTTGTAATGGCCGGTTTCCAAATCGACTTCGGTTTTGACAAAAAGGCGATCCGGCAACGGTTGCGCCCAAAGTTCAGCTTCTATTTCGAATGAAATGCTGCGGATGTATTCCGAATCCAACGGGGAGACCATACGAACGGATAATGATCTCTGCGAGATTCTCGGCTCGAAACAAATGATAGCTTCCTTGACATGTGATTCAATTTCAGCCGGCTTGGTATTTAATATAGGTGTACCACATATGTCGAGTATGCCGAAGTTCAGCACAGACCGTGCTGCTTCGCTGAACTCATATATGATGTCGTGTAATGGATGTCTCTTCGAATTTAAGATCATCTCCAGGTCGCGAAGCACTGCATTTTTGTATCTTTGCAGTGAAACTATGCGTCGGTCCCGGCTCTCCCTGCTAACCTCCGGCTCATCATCGGTGAGGCGGTCAAGCAGGCATGGTTGCAGACGATCCATCGGCGTAAGTTCAGCCATTATTCATCCCACCTTGTCAGTCAGTTTCAGAGTGATCCAAATCTATTTGTCGTATCTGGAGCAGCGGGAAGTCATCCTCGTCGGTGGCAAACATGCGTTGTCCCAAACCAAGGTGCACATCTCCGGGTTGTTCAATCCACTCGGTTTTGCGTGCGAGCCGAATAGCATTATCTTCGCTGGCTTCCGAACCTGGATATCGCGTCGGCATCAGGCCTGTTGCTTCACCGCCGTTGACCCAGGTGAACTGGACAGGAATCCAGACGGCATCGCGCAAATCGGTGGGCTTTTCAATTTGGATCTGTTTTATGGCTTTGAACGGAACCCAGTAGTATTTGCCGTCAATAATGGCCTCTAACACCGGGCCAAATCTGGAATCGGCGTCTGAGATCCATTGAAATGGCCGACCGTCGATAGAACCAGGGACGGCCAGTGCCGCGTCAAACGCACGATCTCGCAATTTCTGCGATGCTTCGTATTTTCCTTCCGCTATCATTTGGTTGGCCTGGATCAGCCAGGCAATCCACTCGTCCGGCTCACCGAAAACAAGCGGCGTGCGTTTACCGGCGAATATCTCAGCTCGAAACGCTTCGCAACTGATCGCCGTTCGGCAAACCTGAGCCATGAGCAAATTCATGGCGTCAAGTTCTGCCGCTAAGTTTAGCTGGGTCAGAGCCCGCTCCCAATCTCCCAGGACAGCCACCAGTTGGAAAAGAAAAACACGAAGCTTGGCATTCGTAGGATCGTTGCGAATCTCACCTTCCAGGGCAGCCAATGCCTCATTGAGCTGGCCGGCCCGTAAAAACTCTTCCGTTTGCATAACGATAACCTCCATCGCGGACATTATGACACTCCTGCCGCGCAATATTTAAGCGCAGCAAGCCGGCACACGGTTACTGGATGCCTGTGTGCTGATTATCAACCGCCCTTATTGTCGATCAGGCTCCAGTATTTCTCAACGTTACCTTTAGCTTCGCCTGTCTTGTGGTCCGTCTGGATATAGTTCCACGTCAATTTGCCATAGTTGAAGGTCACCGATTCGGTGGGCAGGCCACCACCGCCGCCGCCGACACTGACCGATGAGATTAACACATCCTCCATTTTGTATTCCATGTATTTTTCCTTGTTGCCGGCGGCACGGCAGAGTTCGATCACTACTTTCGGGATGTGCGTGCCCTTGCAGCAGTACAGATTAATCGTGGGAGAAGCCTTATCCAGCTCCTTAACGATGGAGATATCCTGGTGGCTGCACCGCCCCCCACTGGCTCCACCGCTGGTGCTTCGGTCTCCTGCCGCCATCTGAGCAACACCGGAAGAGTACGACATCAACTCAATCCAGTCTTTATGCTTATCATCTGTACTTTCACCTGGAATTCCATCGATTTTCAGAAAACTGTCACCTGCCATTTTGTCAACTCCTTATATAAGTAAAACAATATTGTTAGTTATCTATATCTAACATGTCTGCCAACGACATCTTAGCTTCACTTTAAGTGTCAGACCAATCCATTAACCACCCTTCTTGACCGATGGCAGCTTCGATACCAGCCGTAGTGAAACGGACAGACCTTCGAGCTGGTAATGCGGCCTCAGGAAGAACTTTGCCGAGTAATACCCGGGATCCCCTTCAACCTCGTCCACAACAACTTCCGCCGCCGCCAGAGGATACTTGGCCTTAACTTCTTCCGAAGCGCCGGGATCGCTTGTGACATACTGCGTGATCCACTGATTGAGCCATTTCGCCATATCATCACGCTCTTTGAAAGAGCCAATCTTATCTCGCACAATACATTTTAGAAAATGTGCGAACCGGCAAGTCGCAAACAGGTAAGGCAGTCTTGCGGCCAGCTTGGCATTGGCCGTTGCATCGGCATCCTCATATTCGGTCGGTTTTTGCAGTGACTGGGCGCCTATAAAGCATGCATAATCCTCATTCTTCCAGTGTGATAACGGCATCAATCCGTTCTTGGCCAGCTCTGCTTCCCGCCTGTCGGTGATTCCTATCTCGGTGGGACACTTCATATCCACGCCGCCATCATCAGTTGGGAAGGTATGACAGGGCAGCCCTTCGACCATACCACCGCTTTCCACGCCTCGGATACGTGCACACCAGCCAAACTCCTTGAAAGAACGGTTGATGTTAACACCCATGGCATAAGCGGAGTTCACCCAGAGATACTTGGAGTGGTCGCCGCTGGAACTTTCCTCTTCAAAATCAAACTCTTCGCAAGGATTTGTCTTGGCGCCGTAGGGCAATCTGCCGAGAAATCGAGGCATTGTCAAGGCGATATACCTGGAATCATCGGACTCCCGCAGGGACCTCCAGGGGGCGTAGTCCGCCGTCTGGAAGATTTTCGTCAGGTCGCGGGGGTTGCTCAGCTCATTCCAGGAATCCATATTCATCAGCGTCGGCGCAGCAGCAGAGATAAAAGGTGTGTGTCCAGCGGCCGCGATCTGGGCCACACCGTTGAGTATCTCAACGTCCGGCGGACTATGATCAAAATGATAGTCACCGACAAGACACCCGTAAGGTTCGCCGCCCGGCGAGCCATATTCTTCTTCGTAAAGCTTCTTGAAAAGCGGGCTTTGGTCCCAGGCTGTACCTTTGTACTTCTTGAGTGTCTTGGCCAAATCCTTCTTAGAGAGGTTAAGCACGCGTATCTTCAGCGTCTCGTCCGTTTCCGTGTTATTCACAAGGTGAGAAAGTCCCCGCCAGGCACTCTCGATCTTCTGAAAGTCCTCGTGGTGCATAATCTGATTGATCTGCTCGGACAGCTTCCGGTCTATCTCCGCTATAATGGACTCGATTGTCCTGACCGAATCGTCGGAAATAAGCGATGTTTCCGACAATGCTTGCTCGGCCAACGT
>SDBS01005927.1_pt1 | contig 11907 bp, 12 predicted proteins | sample 2277091 | NCBI WGS metagenome assembly SDBS01 (sample SAMN10404972, study PRJNA504765) | marine sediment metagenome | isolation source: marine sediment core GS10_PC15, 163 cmbsf | place: Arctic Ocean: Southern Knipovich Ridge | collected 2010 | reverse complement strand
AATGCCAGATTTTGAACAGGGAATGACATCATCCAGGCAATCTGTACCTGCCGCTCCATAAAAAGCAATATCAACCACCACTTCTTTGTCTGCAACATTCATTCTGTTTTTTACTATTTCGGGGGAATGTGGAGGCGGAACAGAGATAGGCATCTCAATTACGGTAGTAACCCCGCCCAAAGCAGCATCTTTTGTACCGCTTTCAAAAGTCTCTCTTTCATCATGTCCGGGAGCTCGAATATGGACATGAGGGTCTATGGTGCCTGGTAAAACAATTTTACTTTTTGCATCAATGACTTTTTCTGCCTCTAATTTTTCTTTACTTATGGTAGTAATTATTCCATCCTTTACCCCAATACAACAATCTATCAATCTACCATCAATAAATACCTTACCAGATTTAATTACCAGATTATGTTTATACATAAATTTTCTTCCCATACTATTTCCTTAATTATAGATAAGCACACCCTTACAGGTGTGGTGCTTTCAAAATTTAAGCTCCTCTTGTCCTGTATCTTCCTTTTCTTGCATTTTTACGTATTTTTTGATTATCTTTTCGTTATCCCTATTGTAGAAACAAAATAACCTTTCTCCTATATCCCTTGGTCATCCCAATATATCTTCTTCAATCCCATATGAATATTAAAAAGATGGGCTATACACCCTTGTATATGACGAACTCTCTTAAATTAAGATGCACTCTCATATGCTGACATTATACCATCCCTCACCAAAATCTTCACTATATGGCAACGATATTCTTTAGTAGCTCTTACATCAGTAATGGGCGAAACTTGACTTAAAGCATAATTTCCCATTTCTTGACATATTTCTATGTCAGGTATTTTTCCTTTTAATTTCTCTGCAATACCTCTAACTAAAACTGGTATTGGGGCGACTGATCCCAAAGCAATAGCTGCATCAATGATTTTTTTATTATTTGGATTAACTTCAATTCGAACTGCACACCCAACAGTTGCAATGTCTATTCCTCTTCTGCGAGTATTTTTTAAATATTCTGTTCCCGTATTTACATGAATACATGGAATTATAAATTCTTTGATCATTTCCATCGAGCTTAATACTGTAATGCCCGGCTCTTTGAATAAATCGCTCACCAAAATAAAATGTTCTCCTTTGGGGCCAACTATTACTGCTTTAGCATTTAGAACCATCAGCGACATAATTACATCTCCAGATGGTGCAGCGTTTCCTACATTACCACCTATTGTAGCCATATTTCTAATTTGTATTGAACCAACCTTATTTGCTGCATTTACTAAAATTTTTGCATAGTTATTTATTGTTTCAGAGTAAGTTATTTCGTATAATCTAGTCCCTGCTCCGATATAAATATTTTTTCCTTCTAATTTTATATACCTCATTTCTTTAATTTTACTAATATCAACAACGATTTTAGGATAAATAAGATTTTTCTTAGCCTTTGCTATTAAATCGGTTCCCCCGGACAATAAGCGGGCCTTTCCATCAAATCGATGCAATAAAGCAATTGCTTCATCAATTGTTTTGGCATTATAATAATCAAAAGATCTCATTTTTTAATACCTCGCCTCTTCTTTTTTTCGGAGTCCTTCAAGAATCTTTTCAGCAGAAAATGGTAGTTCATAGAGTCTGACTCCTATAGCATTATAAATGGCATTACTAATAGCTGGAGTAGTTGGTATTAAAGTCAGTTCACCTATACCCTTAGCACCATAGCCTGATGTCTTTTCAAAACTATCTACAAGTACAGTATACATATTTGGAGTATCTTTTGCTGTAGGAATTTGATAGTCAAGAAAAGTTGGATTTAATAGTTTCCCATCCTTGCCATATTTCATATCTTCCATTAAAGCCCAACCAAGCCCTTGAGTAATACCACCAAAAATTTGCCCCTCTACAGCCATTGGGTTTATGGGCTGGCCAACATCATATGCACTCCAAATATTTAAAACTTTTACTTCTCCTGTTTCTGTATTTACCTCGACTTCTGCAATATTACAGCCAAAAGAATAAGCTCCTGAAATATTTCCATATAAATTTTTATCAGGATATACTACTTCTGGTTTAAAAAAACCTTGTCCTAATATATTTTGCCCTGCATTATCACAAGCATATCGCCAGGCAATTTTTTTAATAGAAAGCTTTTGAGTCGCATCTCTTGTCCAAACTACTGCATCATTTTTCATTATTAACTCTTTAGTAGATGTATTTATCATTTTTGAAGCTATTTTAAATAATTTTTTTCTTAAATCAATCGCTGCTTGTTTTACTGCTGAGCTGACAACATAGGTTCCCCTGCTAGCATAACATCCAAACCCAAAAGGCACTATATCGGTATTCACTTCAGGTACATTTATCTTTTCTAAGGGCATGTCTAATATCTCTGCCGCACAGACAGCTGAAACAGTACGTATTCCCTGTCCCAAATCAGGTTCATTAGAATATATATACAACCTTCCTTCTTCATTTAATCTTAATAATATGGCAGCCCCATCAAATTCCTTTAAGTGAGAACTGTTACTAGATACGTGCATACCAATAGCTAAACCAATCCCGTGCTTTATATTTTTTTTATTATTATTGTAATAATAATTCCTTTTTTTCTTTTTTAAAAAGTTTGATTCTTTTGCAGTTATCTTAATACATTTGTCAATCTCGCAACTAGTTATTTTCCACCCATGTGGATTAATATAACCTGGAGTAACGACATTCCGTAATCTTAGTTCAGTTGGCTCTATCCCTAACTTTTCAGCAACATCGTCAATTTGTGATTCTAAGGCACAGTGCATTTGAGCGTTACCAAATCCTCGAAAGCTACTCGTAGGCATAGTATTAGTGTACACCAAATCCATTTTAGCACTTACTGTTGGGACTTTATATAGGGCATCAATTCTATACATTGCAGTAGTAGCAATAGCTTTTGCTTTATATGCATATGCTCCATTATCACACAAAATATATACATTTTTAGCTAAAAAATCTCCATCTTTGCTCCAAGCCGTTTTAAGCCTAAAATACATCGGGACCCTGGGAAGCCCACATTCGAAATCTTCTTGACGGTTTAAAACAAATCTTACTGGCTGCTCAGCATGTTTAGCTATTAAAGCCCCCAATGGATGAATTTGCTGCTCTACTTTTGCTCCAAAACTACCTCCATAAAGAGTCTGCACAACCCTTATCTTATCAATTGGAATATTCAAAGCATGAGCGTAGTGGCGGCGACACATCGTTGGACTTTGTGTGCCAGCATAAATAGTTAGATAACCACGCTTATCCCAAACCGATACACCTCCCATTGGTTCCATGTAAGCCTGGTAGACTCTTGATGTTTTATATTCATTTTCAAATACATAGTCTGCTTTAGCTAAGATTTTGTCAACATCTCCTCTTACTATCTCTAAGTGTGAGTTTATATTATTCGGAAAATCTTCATGGATGACGGGTGCATTATCCTTTATGGCATCAAACATGTCCAAAACTGCTGGTAAAGGTTCATATTCTACTCTAATTCGACTTAAAGCTTCATCACATGCATTTTCATTTACTGCAGCAACGGCCGCAACCTCGTCACCTACATAACGTACCTTATTAATAGCTAATAAATATTGATCTTTTGTTATTGATCCCCATTTATTCTGTTTTACTTCTTTCCCAGTCAAAATACACTTAACTCCTGGTACTTTTTTAGATTTACTTGTATCTATATTTAATATTTTCGCATGTGGATATGGACTTCTTAATGCCTTGCCTATAAGCATACCTGGAAGTTTAACATCAGTAATATAACGTGCTTTCCCAACAACCTTATCAAAAGCATCAATAAAAGGCCTACTCTTTCCTACGAAATTATAATCTTTTTTATACCTCCTCATCTTTTTGATCCTCTTTTCTTTTTAGTTTCCTTGCAGCTAATTTTACGGCGTCAAAAATTTGTTGATATCCTGTACATCGACACAAATTACCAGCTAATCCTTCTTTAATCTCTTTATCAGTTGGGTTAGGATGTTCTTTTAATAAAGCTACTGTGGACATGACCATACCAGGGGTACAAAAACCACATTGTATAGCGCCAGATTCTACAAATGCTTGCTGTACTGGATGTAGTTCCTCCTTAGAGGATAAACCTTCAATAGTTGTAATCTCTGCCCCATCAGCCTGTACGGCAAGCATTAAACAGGAAGTAACAGTTTTTCCATTTACTATAACTGTACAAGCTCCACACTCACCTTCATCGCATCCAATTTTAGTTCCTAGAAGACCAAGATTATCTATCAATGCTTCTGCAAGAGTTTGATTATTTTGAACTGCTAATTCGTATAATATGCTATTTACTTTTAATTTAATCTCTCTAACCATTTTAATAATTTACCCTCTTTTTCTTTCATTTGCAATCCCAGCTTTATCGGCTACGTTCTTTACTATTCTTTCGATTGTTCTTTTACTCATTCCGATATTGTTATTTTCCGCAAAATGATATTCAATTAACCTTCTGACTCTGTCTGTCATAGGAATAATACGTCTCTTTGTCTTTTTGCCATAAGGGCCGCCCTTGCCATAAATAACTAATCTTCTTTCCTGCCATTGGATATTTTCTTTTTTAAGATCAGCAAATTCTGATAACCTTAATCCGGTATCGAGCATGGTCCATATAACAAATCTTTCCCGAAATGTATTACAGGCATTAGTTAATTTATCAACTTCGTCATTATTTAAGGGTTCTCTTTTGTATTGATAGGGCATAAGGTATAGGCTCACTTCAGGAGTTTTAATCTCTTTAAGTCTTTCTCAATCCATCCGGCTTCTTGAATTATCTTTTTTAAAGTTTTAGGTGGAAAGGTATCACTCGGATGGTGAAAAAAAGCTGTCACTCGTTCTTTATTTGGATGAAGATATTGTTGATGACTTCCTGATTCTCGGTCAAGGTAAAACCCATCTTTATTCAAAGCAGAGATAATCCTCTTGGCAGCTAGAGAACGCAGTTTTGAATAGTCGATTTCACTCATACAGTCACAGCTACTTTTGGTTCAGAGAAAATTTGAACCTCTTCCGTTGTTTTCAGGATTTTCTCCCTATGCTCGATCATACTCTCTACAGTCATCTCAACTACTTCTCTGATGTTTTTTAAAGCTTCCTCTTTTGTATAGCCCCAGGTACTTGCTCCTTTTAAGGCTGGGCAGAATACATGGTAGGCCATTCTTCCATCTTCAAAAGGGTCTTCCTCAAGCACTACTTTAAAAATATAAGTTTTCATTTTTTCATCTTTCCTTTAATGATTTGGTCGGTATTGATATTCATAAAGTTTAATTTTCTAACCTTGATCTTTGCTTTAGTTTAATTTCTTCAGGAGGATTTGTCAACATTTAAACCATTACCACCTTCAAAGAAGGTGGTTTTTTAAGGTGAAATAAAAATACGACAAGATGGCGTTAATATATAATATAAAATGTATATAAAATAAGGATTATAATTTAAGAAAAAGTATTAAATGACGTGGTTTTACACAGAAGGCGACATAAACATATTAAGTAATTGCAGGTAAAACATTAAATTATCTTTTTTCTAAAAGTTCTTCCTTCTTCTCTTTCGGAATATTTTTTAAATGCTTTTTGTTGATCTGTGTCTGATTCGTCTGTATTTTTGGTTTCAACTTCTAAAACAATTTCCTTTTTACCTTTTTTTGCAATTAAATCAGGAATAAAACCTCCTATTTTTTTAGGTTTATCCCAACCTGGAAGATCAGCCTTAGTTGTAAAACCATGCTTTTCATACCATTCGGCACTTTTTAAAACACTCTCATCATGTTTTTTTTGCCCAGTTTATGTTCTTTTATTCATAGTTACCCCTCCCCTTTTTTATATAATAACTATATTTTTTTATATGTCAATGTAACTAAAAAAATCAATTGAAAGTTCAAAATATTAATATAGTTTCTTGCAAAACTGTCTATGTGCAGCGCAAGGGCAAATATGCAAGTAAAGAAGAGAATACAGAAGAAAAAGAGAGAATATAAGAGAAAAGAAGGCTAAAAGCGGGGAATTTAAGGAGTCAAGAAAAATAACCCTTAATTTAAGCGTGTTTTAAGCCCCTGCTTTAAGTTGGCTGGTATGAATCATCGTATTTTTTAAATACGCCTCGTATACGCCAAAATAGAAGCTTTTTTCAAAAAAGCTAAAACCCTATATATATCAACAGCCTCATTGATTTTTTTGCAAAATCAACCCGTAAATCATTGAGTGCCTACTTGATTTCTTTGATTTCAGCGGTAATACCTTTAGAAAATTCCTTTTGATTTTTGATGATTTCATTAATAAAAAACTCTAATTTCCATACTAAATACACCGAAAACACCAGGGGAAAGCCGTTATTTGCTATTAATTTTAGTACGTATTCAATATCCAATTAATTTTTTTCCTTTCCAAAGATGTTTTTGCCCAGGTCTAACATCGAGATGTAAGAAATTTTTCTTTTTATAAAATCCAATACCATTAAACCCTATTTCCTGAGCATAAAGAAGAAGGTCAGAAAGCAAATAATCCTTTACGTGAATGTCTACCGCCATACCCAGGAGATGATAAGAGCCGGGAGCTCCCCCGACCTTATGATTTTCTTCATTACAGCGGTAACCGGAATTGATATATGCTGGCCTGTCTATAACCCTTCTTAAATGATCTATCCTGATCAAAAGATCCGGAGATAACATAACCCGCCGGCAGCAGAGGCACTCAAACTCATATAAAGAAAAATATTCAGCTATTTTTATATCATTAATGATAACCATCATTTATTTATATTTTAAGGTCTTGCCATTCCTTACTACATCAGGCATAGCCTTATAGATGATCTCACTCACCTCCACCCTTACAGGTGGGGAGTTCCAGCTGGATTAAGATATTTTAAATATAATTCGTACGTAATATATTTCATTAATACTACTGTGCTGTGCTAGCTATAAATATTTCTTAGCAATAAGATTTATTTTATCAGTAGCTTTTAACCCGATTCCATTCAGCACTACAACTGTCCTTTCATCAGAATTTATTTCTTTATGTTTAATCAATTCATTTAATCCAGCAATTGCAGTAGCACTTGTTGGTTCGATATATAGACCTTTTTGTGCAGCCATTTTCAAGCCTTCTATTACCAAATATTATTATAACATTATAAATCTTTCTTAGTAATAATTTCGTATAATTCAGGACGTCGGTGTTTTAATAAACATGTGTTTTGAACTATCTTTTTTGAACGGGAATTAGAGAGATTAAATAATTTTGATACCCATCCTCGTTTACCATAAGGTATTTCAGCTTTTACGACAGTTATCGGATAACCAAGGGGTTGTATTAATAAACTAGGACCTTTGCCTTCAGAATTAAGTCGATTAGCAGCTGCAATAAATAATTTATTTTCTAATGCTCTTTCGGATACAATAAACTTAAACTCGTATTCATTTTGCCAATCACATGGCCAACATACAAGGTCAGCGCCTCCAAGCATAAGACTTCGTGCAGTTTCAGGGAAATTACCATCATAGCCTAGCATAATACCAATATAACCAAAATCTGTTTTAAATACTGGAATTGAATCTCCAGCAGTAGCCCATTTTTTTTCTTCACCCCATAGGTGTACTTTCCTATACTTACCAATTTCACCTCTCGGTCCAATAAAATAAGCCGTGCTGTAATACTTATCTAGATCTTTTTCAATTATATTTAGCACAAAATGTACTTTAAGTTCTCTAGCTAATTCAGAAAATTTAGATAAAGCTTCAAGAGAAAGTTCTGTATAAACCTTGAGATTATCTTTTATTTTACTACGTTGAAATAGGAACAATTCGGGTAGAACAATAAAATCACCAAAAAATTTATGGTTAACTTCCTTACATTCTGCTAAAGCCTTTTTTAGAGTACTTTCAGGTTCTTCCCCATCATTGGAAATTTGTACAATGCTTAATTGTACATTCATTTTTTCTGGAATTACTAATTCTTCAAGTACTTTTGCTACTGGTGTTTCATTATATTTTTCTTTAATTAGATAATACAGTTCCGGCCTTCTATCAGTAATAAAATTATTATATTTCCCTAATTTCTTGTCACTCGCCCTCCATGGCTCAATTTCAGCATAGATAATTTCTTCTTCCGTTTCTGAAGCTCTGGCTAAGTATTCTCCTTCTGGATTCATTATAAAGCTGTTTCCCCAATATTTATTACCTGGTTCTTCCTTAATTTTGTCTGCTGCTACTACCCAGCAATGATTTTCTACAGCTCTAGTAGGCACATGTACTGAATACTGGTCTGGGCCACCCCAATTCGATGTATTTAATAAAACTTCGGCACCATTTAATGCTAAAGCTCTGGTTGATTCTGGAAGACGTCCATCTGCACATATAAAAAAACCGACCTTACCAAATGAAGTTTGAAAAACAGGAAATCCCAAGTTTCCATATTTAAACCAATGTTTATCCGCCTTGATAAAAAAGTTCTTCTGATACTTACCAATAATATTGCCTTTTGGATCAAATAACAATGCATCATTATAAACTTCAAACCCTGGCTTACGCTCTAAGATACCTATTCCTAAATATACTCCTTTTTCCCTAGCTTTCTTGCTAAGTTCTTCTGTAAAAGGCCCTGGTACAGGTGTTGACATACGATGGGCTTCCTCTAAGCTGTCAAAAATATACCCATTATTAACGCCTTCGGGGAAAACAATCAGTTCTGCCTGATTAACCGCAGCTTCATCTATAGCATTAAGGATTTTAGCAAGGTTTTTTTCTTCTTTGTTCTTTTCAGTAAAAATCTGAACAGCAGCAGCTCTTATTCTCTTTTTATTTTTTTTCATATTTTAACTCCTATCTCTTTCTTTGAAAGTTTTTCTTTATTTATCTCCGTCATTCAGGGGAATGTGAAGAAATTTAAATCTAATAGCCGATCTTATCCTAAAACTAACCCTATCATTCCTCACTGGGTCTCTACCCTGACACTCCTTCGTTCAGTTTTTCAGAATAAAAGCGGAGATAGTTTCTTAAAGCTTAAGTGCTGCCTCATTGGGCTCATGGAGTCTAACTCCTATCTTATTATATTTTTTATTCCACTATAGCTACTTCCAAAAATTAACAAAACACTTCTCTAGTCCCTCTCTAATCCTAATCCAAATAAAGGCTTTAAAGCATGCACTCTATTATAAATATTTTATCAAATAATCTATCTCTTTCAAGCCGCACTTTTTCAGCCTCTCATTATCGGTGTATCTTCTGCTTATTTTGTCTAGTATCCCCTGGGGGAAACTTCTTTGAGGTATTTCTTGGTATTTAGATTTACTCCTTAGCTTCACATAGTGATTAATACAGTCCTGGTATTTGTATTTCTTTTTGAAATATAATTCTTAATGGAAATATATCGTCAACACATAATGCTGTTTGAACAAATTGAACAAATTAAAAAGTGGAATTTATATTTATTATTTTTTATCTATGGATAGATACTATCATTGGTAGAATTCTAAGTCAAACCCTAAACCTCAAAGTCAAGCAAAATTCCAGAGTAAAAGCCGGACTTTTTTCCATAGTTGAAAAACGAAAAAATTAAACTCTACTTCCTCCTTTCTTTTAGATTTTTAGCCCGGAAACTGGATCCATTGATCTTGGTGATCGTGGAATAATGCACCACACGATCCAGTATGGCTGAAGCTAAGACATTATCGATAAAGATATCTCCCCATTGTTCAAAGGTTTTATTGGTAGTAATAATAACCGATCCCTTTTCATACCTCTTAGAGATGATTTCAAAGAAGTCATCAGCACAGCACCCATTAGCCTTAATAAGCTCTCCTCGTTGGAGAATATTCTTAAAACACGTTCACGTCGGCGTAATTCCTCATTGAGCCGTTCAATGCTGTTTGAGGTTCTCAGACGTTTCCTGTAACTATCCGGAAGGCTATAAACGGCCGTTACATCAGCAAATCCTTCATCTAATATGCTCATTGCCTTGGGTGCACTTGCTTCGAATTTATCCAGAATCTGGTCTTTCTTATTTCTGCTTTTTCAAGATCCGGAGCATCGTACATATCCTTAAGTGCCTGTTTCATTTCAGCCTGTAATTTTTTAGGAGTCTTATTCATCACATTCCTCGAAAAATGTGTTTGGCAGCGCTGCCAGACAGCGTTAGTAAAATGCTTCTTTATGGCATTGCGCAGACCGCCATGATTGTCGCTGGTCACCTGGTCGACATCCTGCAATCCTCTGGCCTTCAAGTGCGTGAAAAACTCACTCCAGGATATCTCTGATTCGCCGTCTGCTATGGTGAATCCCAATGCTTCGCGAGATAGCCCTCACGATTGACTCCAATGGCTATGAGCAACCCCTTGGAGTTGACTGTGTGATGCTCTCTTGTACGCATATATATCGCATCTACAATAATGAACGGATAGTGTCCGTTCAAAGGACGGTTCCTGAAATGATCTACCACTGGGTCAAGCTCCTTGCAAAGAGACGATACTGTTGATTTTGAAAAGCTTGTTCCGCACAATGTTTCCGTTATTTCACTGACTTTCCGTGTCGATACACCTTGCACAACCATCTCCATTATGCTTAGCATTAATGCCTGCTCGCTGCGCTGATATGCGCTGAACAACTCTGTTGAGAATGTTCCGTTCCTGAACTTGGGTATATGCAATGTGAGAGTTCCTACCCTTGTTGTTAATCCGCGATCCCGGTAACCGTTACGGTATGTTATGCGGTCTTCATTGCGTTCGTAAGGCAAAGCGTTAATCTGCTCTGTCGCCTGAGCGTTTAGGACTGCATCAAATATCTGTTCTAATAATTTCGCCATTGCTTTTTCTCGATTTCCCATCAAAAGGTCACTCTTTTCCAATCTGAAGATGAGCCTGAAACAAGTCTCTGACAGATAAAAATTTGACAGGGTAAAGGTAAGAGTCATAATAGCTATATTATGGTGATAACTATGAATGACTCACAATTAAGCAGTATCGTTGAAGTAAAGAGGTTTTTGAAAGAATCGGATGTAATAGAATTTAAAAAGAGATTCCGGAAGGAGGCGTATGAATGGATAGAAGAGACCCTGGGAAGGTTTGATTATTTATACTTGGACAAAAAAGAAAAAAGTCTATAAAGAAGTACATAGAAAAAGTAACCGGATATTCCCGTCCTCAAGTGACCAGACAAACAAAGGAATACCGGGAAACCGGGCGAGTGAGGCTGAAAGAATATAAAAGAAATAAATTTGAGCGGAAATATACCAGTAAAGACATTCGACTACTTGCTAAGACAGCAGAATTACATGATTATCGGAAATGGGGCTTCCCTGAAGAAGATCTTAGAGCGAATGGCCAATAAATATGGGGAAGAAGAATACCAGAATTTATCGAACATTTCAGTATCCCATATATACAATCTAAAGAAGACCGTATCCTATCAGCGTAGTGTTCCCTTTTATCAAAGGACCAAAAAGACTAAAGCAAGAGCCATAGGAGAGAGGTGTAAACCAGAGCCGGGAGGGAAACCGGGATATTTAATGGTAGATACCGTGCATCAGGGGGATAAAAATGGAGAAAAAGGAGTCTATCATATAAATACCGTTGATGAGGTAGTTCAATGGGAGGTGGTGGGAGCAGTGGAAAAGATCACAGATTGCCACCTCATCCCTTTACTTCAAAAGATAATAGATAGTTATCCTTACCGGATCATAAATTTTCATGCCGACAATGGTAGAGAATATATAAACAGGAAAGTGGCGGAGATATTAAATAATCTATTTGTAAAACTGACCAAAAGCAGACCCCGACATAGCAATGATAATGCTCTGGCGGAAACGAAAAACGGCTGGGTGTTAAGGAAATGGATGGGATATGGTCATATAGGGCAGAGACATGCTAAAGGGATAAATG